>JACCDP010023496.1_pt1 | contig 10456 bp, 13 predicted proteins | sample 7445841 | NCBI WGS metagenome assembly JACCDP01 (sample SAMN15323441, study PRJNA562643) | freshwater metagenome | isolation source: river surface water | place: USA:Blue River Watershed | collected 2017-08-17
CATATGCATTTATAGAATCATATAAAAAAACTTGGTCTGAAAACCATTTATTTTGACTTGATTCATCAACTTTTTTAATAAATTCATACCAATCTAAATTAGTATTAAACAATTCATCAAAATTATTTGAGTTTCCTATGACATAACACATAGGATATTGATTAATATGTTTAGTTTGATAGTGGTGTGATGACATGACCAATATTTCATCATCACTATAATCATTTATACCTTCAATAAAATATTTTTTAGACAATGGAATTATATCAATATCAGATATAATACAATTACCATTTAAATATTTACTTAAATACATTCTAACAATTTGTGATTGACTACCACTATTTATGTCATCAAACACTTTAAATTCTTTTATAAACCCATACTCACTTTCATATATATCAGTATCTCTATTAGATATAAGACCTAGTATTGGTGTTATATTGAATTTTTCTTTCCATACTTTTGAAACTATAGGCCAGAAATCAAAATAAAGTGGGTCTAATGTTGAACCCATTAAAACATAATCAATTACCATAATTACCTTTTTTCAACTCTTGGTAATGAAAATCCCTATTATCATCACCATCAAAAACTTCACCAACAAAATGATAATTTTCTCTTTTTATTGGAAAATTATTTAATCTTATTGAATCATGAATCATTATCGTGTCATTAACCATTGGTGCTATTATAGTATTTAAAAAAGATTGGTCAGTTTGCCATTGATTAGTCTTAGGCCAAACATCAATTAATTCTTTCATTTTATCTAATGTACCTCTTTTAGCTCCCCACATTCCACCCATAATACCACCATGCCAAGGATGGTCAAGCATTGTATGAAACATTTTATCAGAATTAATAAATTCATCAACACATACTTTTTCTCTATTACTTAATCTTGAATCACAATCTCTAGATATCATTATTTCAGTGTTAGAATCTCCAATAGGGTAAAACCTCCAAAACATTGAGTTCCATTCACCTTGAACACCCATTTTAATTACCTCAACGTTAGTTCTTTTTTCTAATTCATCAATAATATCTTGAGGAGTTGAATCCCCTATGTAATATCGACATATCCATTCAGGATAAATTTCTAACGCTAAATCAGCATTTCTAATTGCCCCAATAGTATATTTTGGATTATCTCCCCAAAGTGAAAATGATATTATTTTTTTCATAAATAAAAATTATTGTTTTTTCTATTAGTATAAACCATTCTGTCATGAGCTTCATGCTTTGAATTTAAAACATGTATATCATCTCTATTACCAAAACCCCAGTCTGGATGCTCATGTTTTATTATAACTTCATCAAAATAAGTTTGCTTGTTTAATATATTTGCAACATCCATAAATTCATTATCACACCACACAGAAAGATAATCAGGTGAATAAATATAATTAAATCTATCATAATATTTTTTACCCATAATGGATAAGGTATTTAATTTATTACCTTGATAACCATCGTTAAACCATAGGACACCATCAGTATCTGGATAATGTTCTCTCATTTTATTTTTAATTATGGTATCATATCCTTTAACCGTTGGTATCATATCATCAGATGCTAATAATACAATATCAAAATAAAATTTATCTAAATCAGCATTAACAGCTTCAATTTTACTTTTATGATTCCCAAATAATAATTCAACATTATCATAATTTAAAACAAACTCTTTGATATAATCGTCTTTCATTAAGATATCATCGTTATCACATGTAACAATTATTTTAGTTGTTTTATCATCCAAATAATCAACATATCTAACTAATGTTTTTAAAAATTTATTTGGTCTATTCCTAGTCGGGAACTTAATTACTAACCTCATTATGCTTCAATAACTTCTTTATATTTATTTACAATTTCTTTAACAACATTGTCAGCCCTAAATTTATCAATGTCATTTGGAACTTCGTGGAATTCTTTATTAATAACACGACCATTTTTATCAATATTATAAATCCATCCACCTTTTCCACATAACCAACCTTCTATCGTGGTTCTTCCCAATAATATACTAGCCGTCTCATCACATTGTTGAACCAGCTTTTCAACGTTAGTTGTAGCCTCATGATAAGTTACATGATTAAATGTACCTGCATCCTCAATAATTAAGTCTTGCATTGTTACACCATTTTCTTTACCAACAATCCAGAGTTCATTACCATCATTTCTTGTTGTTTTAATTAAATCTAACAACGTTTCTTTCCTTAAATAATCGATTGTACCAACAAAGATAATTCGTTTGTTAGAACGATTAGAAATAGCATTCACAATTTTGAATCGAGTATAATCAATTGGGTTATAAATAACATCAACTTGTTCAGACAATATATTATGTTTTTCGATTAAGAAATCTCTAATCTCTGGTCTAATTGCAATGTATTTTTTAATTTGTTCATTAACCACTGGTAATTCCAAATCCAAAACTTCTGAGTGAATCGTACATATTGTATCCACATTAGGGTAAAACTTTAATAAATGCTCAGTTACTGGTTTATGATTCAAATGTAAAATATCAAATTTAACATCCTGAACTTTATATATTGTATTTGGTTTAGAAGGTTCAAGACCATTTGGTCCGTTAATCAACCATTGTCCATCACCTTTTTTGAAACCTGGTGGTTCTTGAATATCATATAACTTAATACCTAATTTCTTTGCCATATTAGCTAATGGTGCACCGATTCTTGAACAGATTGAAACGTCACATCCTTGTTTAACCAATTCCTTAGCCATTTCAAAAACATACAATTCAGACCCAGTTAAATTAGCAAAGCTCAAACAACCGATTAATATTCTCAATTTTTGATTTGGTTTAATAACTCTTTTAAGTGTTATTGGTAAATGTTCTTTATAACTTTCTGAGAATTGTATTCTATTTTTATCCCACTCATCATTGGTCATACCGATTGACCTATGGTTAATTCTAATTAATGTCGTAACACCAACTTTAACTCCATTAATATGATTGTTAAATGTAAAATCAACATCGTAAAAATGAAATCCTTTAATGTCCTCGTTAAATGTTTTTTTAATTACTTTTTTATTTACAGCAAAAAATACCCCATCAACAACTACGGTTTCTTCAAGGTCATTTCCCAAGTCTTCAGAATAAGATGACAACCAAGTTTTACCCTCGTGTGTATGAGCTACTTTACCATACATTTTATTTTTATCCTCCCACCAAGTTCCACTGATTGACATATGCTTTGTTCCAGCGACTCCAATAATACCGTATTCAGGATTCTTATTAAATAATTTAACAATTTTATTAGCAACTTGCTTTGTTTCAATTGTTAAATCATCATGTAAAAATATGACATAATCATATTTTGATTCGTTTAAACCTTTATTATAAAAAGATGTTAATGATTCACCTTTATTTATATATTCAATAATTTCAACCTTATCATGTCCAAACGCTTTTTTCAAATGTTCAGAATGTGATGGGTTGGTCTCCCTTGTACAATAAACTACACTTACCATTTATTTAAAACTTTAATTTAAGCAATTCCAGTTGACCCAAATCCACCAGACTTTCTTTCACTTTTATTATCATCAATAGATTCAACTTGATTTAAACTAATAAAGCTTTTACCAATAATATTAGTAATCACCGCTTGAGCAATTCTATCACCATGGTTAATTGTAAAAGGCTCATGACCATGATTAATTAAAATGACTTTTATTTCACCAGTGTAGTCAGCATCTATAGTACCAATTCCATTAAGAACACAAACACCATTTTTGTGTGCTAAACCGCTACGTGAACGGATTTGGATTTCCATATTGTTTGGGATATCAAAATACAATCCAGTTGGTACCAAAGTTCTTTCACCAGTTTTAATGGTAATAGATTCAGTTAGATTAGCTCTTAAATCAAAACCAGATGAACCTTCAGTTGCATATTCTGGATTAGGGTTATTTGATTTATTAACAAAGTTTAATGATAACTTAAATGAATTATGTGTTGAATCGATATTAATAGATTCATTCTCAACAGCAAATTCATTAATTAAAAATGTTAAATCAATATCATTTTCATTTGAATTATTATTATCGATTTTATCAAAAACCGAATCAACGATATTTTTAAATTTATCTTCCATATTATTTTATATTATTTAGATTCTATTGTAGCTGCCATTATAGCGACTTTTAAAATTGAAGCCATCTTTTCACCTTCGTTTTTTAAAGGTTTATGTGCAAAATCAGAATTATAATTAAAAATAGCAAAAACTTCATCTTCACTAATTTCAATCCCAGCTTTCATTATGTAATATACTGAACGCTCAGCAACAGTTAATGATAATAGTTCATCATTAAAAGTATAATTCTCACCTTTATTATCCTTATGCCATTGTGATTTTTGTTCCACAAACATATTAGCTTTTCCAATTTGATGTAGGAAACAAACTTTAATTAGGGATTCAGGTGTTACCTTTTTATTCTCTGGAAGAATATCGTTTATTGATATAGCATATTTAGTTACAGTTAAAATGAATTGAATTAACCCACCTTCGTATGCATTATATAAATTTGTGGTCCCACATGCTGGAGCGGATATAAATTCAACCCCTAATAATTCAATTAATTTATCATTAATAAAACCATATTTTAATCCAGTATCATTAAATCTTTTTGCGTTTTTTAAAACTCTTTCCTTGCTTAACATTTTATTTAAATTTAATTGATTAATAACTAACTTTTGTCTAAGATACTTTTGATTGGTTTTGACTCAGGAATATGTGTCTTATTTCTATCAAAAGCTAAAATTATATCAGTGAATTTATCACCAATAAATTCATCATTAAAGGATTCGTTAATAACCCCCTTTCCCGTGGATTCAGAATTTGATAATTGCTGATTATCGTCATTAATCAAATAATCAGCAATAAAATCAAAAACCAATAATAATCTTTCTTTTCTATCCATATTAAATTGCTTTTTCAATTGTTTCAGCAAATATAGGAGTTTTTTCTTTATTAAGCAAATTTAAATATAATTCTCTTCTTTCTTCTGTTACCGCTTTGATTGAATAAGTGTCTTTAACAGTATTATAAAGATTCTCAGCAACAACAGGTATCATCTCAGGATTATTAATTAATCGTTTAATTGTTTTATACCAATCCTTATGATTTTTAACGCTATCAATTAAAAACGCATTTCCATTTGGGTCAAATTGAGATTCTTCTTGTTTTGTGCCTTTTGTCATTGCATGCTTTAAATCAAGTTGGTATGGACCAAAATTCTGAGCAATTAACGCTTTTTTATGAAATCCAGCCTCAACAATCTTAAGTTGACTTTTCATTGCATTAAAGACATTTTCTTCTAATGGCGCAATAGAAACATCAAATAAGTTATAATTTGAAGCGTATGAATTAATTGGTTTTGTCCATACCCTTCTGTAAGGTTCATTTTCAATATCAGCATATTCTTCTTGTTTAAATTTCAATAAGAAATCTTTATATTCAGGGCTTACAGATTTATAATCGTCAGTGAATATTTTCTCATATTGATACCATACAGACTCTTGAGGTTTAATTGGTCTTTGAGTTTGTTCACCAGTTTTTTGGTTAATAAGTGTCATCGTACCTCTTAAATCAAATCCACATATAACAAATTGAACTTTATCCAATAGGTTATCAGCTTTTAATTTAGCTACAACACCTTTTAATAAGTCCAAATCGTTTTTATGAGAACTACCACCAAGGAATCCAATTCTAACTCTTTTTGATGTTGTTGGATTTGGGGTGTATTGTTTTACTCTAGGGTCAATAGCATTTGCAATTACATGGACGTTTTTATTAAACTTTGATATTTCTTTTGCGAAAATACTTGTTGTGGTTGTTATATTTTCAGCCAACTTAAGATTGTTTAATATTTTTTCATCAATTTTATTGTTTTTAATAATAAAATAAGCTGGGTGATGCATACCTGGTGACCAATAATCATCCAAATCCATAATAGTAACAATACCAAGTCTTTTAGTTCTTTCTAAAACATTACCAATATTTTCATACGCACCCAAAGTTCTATGGTAATGGATAATATCATATTGTTTAAGATATTCATCATTATCCAATTGCGGTTCATAATCAATATCCACCTTAAATTCATTAGGGTAAAATTCTTCTAATGCAATGTGAGGATTTACACTCCTGAACGCACCAACTCCAGTGCGGTCGGAAGGTACTACTAAGACTTTAATTACTTGTTTCATAGTTGTTATATTACTTTTCTTTATAAAATATAATATAACAACATCACCGTTTAATGTAAACAAAAAAAGCTTGCAAAATTAATTACAAGCTTAAAAAAAATAAATATTACGAAAATTTAAACCGTTTTCTTATTTGAAACTTTACCTTCTTTTATTAAGGTGTTAATAGTTTTTTTAATGACATTTTCGGTTAAGTTTTTTGAATACTCTTGGGTTAGGTATTCAATTAAAACATCTTTAATAACATCTCTAAGTTCATTCTTATCGATTGTTACCATATTTGAATTATTAGTATGGTTAATATGGTTGGTTGTTTGTTCATTAACAGAATTTCTTCTAGGTTGAGGGGCTGGCATAGGTTTTTCATCAATCAAATCAGAAACATCATCTAAACTGAATGTATGGTTCATAGTTGTTTGTGGTATTGGGTGAGCCAACATCGCTTGTTTAATTGCTTCAGGTAATCTTGAATTCTGAATCATTTCTTTATTATAATTATTAACTGGTCTTGATGGGTCGTTATATGTTTGGTTATAAGTTTCTGGGATATAAGTCCCACTCACATTACTTTCATTAACATATGAACTTGTGTCTTGAACCAATTTACTTGAATCAATATTTCCAGTTTTATAATTACCAGATTCAGTAACTTGCATTATTTTTTTGGCGTTACCAAGAATGTTTTTTAATTTATTAACATCAATCGGTTGTGGCATTTGTTCCATATAAATTATTTATTAATTTCGTTATTATTTAATTCTTCTTCATCAGTTTGTGGTTCAACATTTGGTTGTTGTACGTTTTGCTGTACATTTTGAGCTTGTTGTTGTTTTAAAATATTTTGTCTTTGTATTTCTTTTTGTTTTGTTTGTTTTTCAACTTCAGTTTCACCTTTCGCTTCTAGTTCAGCTTTCTTCTTAGCTAATTCCCTTTCTCTTTGTTTTATAGTAGATAAAGCATATTTGTACGTACCAAATTTAGCAATTTTATTAACCCTTGTGAATTTATCATCACCGTTTGGATTAAAATCTTCCCAATCGTTTGGTATTTGAAATAATTTAACTTTTGATATTTTCAATCCAATTATTTTATCTATCAAATATGTTTTACTTTTTATTGGGGTACCTGAATCATTATTTCTTTCATATATTCTAATAATGTCATTACCTCTTAAGCTTTTACCAATATGAGTAATGACTCCCCATCTATTTGTTGTAGCATTACCTTTTTTATATTTAATATCAACATAATAACCTACATAGTTTGTTGGGTCGCCCTCTAATAAATCAGTTATAGCTTTAACAATATTACTTCTACCACTAATCCAAACTTTAAAGTTTTTAACTTCTTCTAATATAATTTCTTTAAAAATTTTGTAAAGTTTCATGTTAATAAATATATTTTTTTCCTTAAAACACAATTTTACCAACATTAACTTTATTGGCATCATCATTATATAAAGGTCTATTTGAAATATAATCTTCATTTTCACCGTAACCATAACCAAAAGGTTTATTGCCATTTGATGGTGTCACATTTTTTAAATTAGATTCTTTTCTTTTTAATATGTCGATACTATTACCACCATTATAATTTGTGTGAGCAGCATAAGTTCCATCCAAAGCAATACCATCATTAGTACCTTTACCTCTTACATCACCAGTTGATAATGCGTTTTTATGGTATATACCGTATTGATTATCAGTATATTGAGAGTCGTTAGATGTAGTGTCTGGTCTATATATATTAGTGTTAACCCCACTCTTTGTGCTATCCCTTGCATCAATATCATCCTTACTACCAATAGTTGTGTAATTTTGTGTATCATTTAAATATTTTCCGTTAGAATTATCTCCTTTTCCATGGATATCACCAGTTGATAATGCCCTAGGGTTTAAAACACTATATTGATTATTTAGATTGAATGGATTAAACGGATTATTCATTAAAGAAATCCTAGAATCCTTATCATATTTATTACCACCATTATAATTTGTGTGAGCAGCTAATACGAAATTATTACCTTCGTTTAATATACTAGAATCATTTGTACCTTTACCGTTGTATGGTGTTGTATTATCTGATAATGCTCTTGAATGACTTAAATTATAAAAGGATAATTTATTATAGGTGTTAATGTTTAATGCATTAATTCTCCCAGACCCACCATACCTTGGATTTCCATCAATATCATATGTACCCCCACCATTTTCAGTATCTAAGAATATTCCAGTTCCTTTACCATACATTGGTGTTTTATTGTCTGACAATGCTCTTGTATTTGTTACTGAATAAGGTGTGTTTGGTCCATAAGACCAGTTACTAGTGTTAAGATTAATAGCATTAATTCTTCCAGAACCAGTATGATTTGGATTTCCGTTGATGTCGTGCTCACCACCACCATTTTCTGTATCTAAGAATATTCCAGTTCCTTTGCCATGTATTGGAGTTGTACTATCGGATAACGCTCTTGTATTAGTTACTGAATAAGGTGTGTTTGGTGTGTACGTCCAATTTGATTCATTAAGATTGATGGCGTTAATTCTTCCAGAACCAGCATAATTTGGGCTTCCTTTTATATCGTATTCTCCACCTCCATTTTGAGTATCCAAGAATATTCCAGTACCTTTACCATATATTGGTGTTTTACTATCGGATATAGCTCTTGTATGAACAACTGAATAATTGTTTGAAAAATTCAAAGGTTCTTTCCAACTCTGTTTATATAAATTTGGATTTATTAATGAACCTCTTTGGATTATTGCTAATTGCTCTAACTTACTAGCCATATAATAATTAATTAAGGTGTGTTATATTGTCCATGATTTGTTGAAGTATCTGGTCTTTTATATTCTGATGCTGGACCATATCCCCATTGAGCTTGATTTAAGTTCAAACTATTTATTCTCCCTGAACCAATGATTGCTGGATTACCATGTTTATCGTATTCACCACCAGCATTATAATTACTTGTATCTAAGAACTCACCAGTACCTTTACCATATATTGGCGTTTTTTCATCAGCCATTGCTCTAGTGTGTGTAGGAGAGTATTGGTTATTGGTGTCGTCTTGTGTTGACCAAGAATGTCTATAGTTGTTTGGATTTGTAATGGCAGCTCTTTGTATTGCTGCAATTTCTTCTAACTTGCTAGGCATATTATATTAAATTATTTTTATTGTTATTTGTCATGTATTCAATTAAATATTTAATTTCTTTAATTTCTTTTTCTAACGATTCTTTCATTAAGGAATCATATACTGACCCACCTATTTTAGGTGGATTTGTATCTTTACGAGTTTTATGAGGGGTATCACCAGATACTGGTCTTCTAACCTCATTTTTATTGTATATTTCTTTACTAGTTTTTTCTAATTTAGATTCAATCCATTTTAAAACATATATATCATTTTGATTTTTATTTGGGTTTTCCTTTAGTTTTTCCTCTAATCGAGTTTTTGTTGTGTGCATATTAGAATATGAAACAATTTCTTCATCAAAATATGGTTTAACATTTTCATCATCAATAGTAAATGTTGCATCACTAATTTCTATTCTAGCCATAATAATATTATTTTTTAAATAATTTATCTTTTATTCTTTGGATATCTTCTTCTTTAAGTTTGTCTATTTGTTTGATAATTTTTTCAACAGAATCAGTTTCTTTAGGGACCAATTCTTTATTGTCATCACGTTTTGATAATAATTCTTTTATAATATCTTTCAGCTCATCATCCTCATTTATTGATGTTCTTATAATAGGATAACCTCTTAAATATAATTGCCACCAATTTCTTGGATTTGCGTATAACGACAATTTATCTGTTATTGTTGGAATTCCTTGTTTAAATTCTGAGTTATCACCACCAGAGTGAGGTACATTGGTGAATATCTGACTATTATATATTGGATTAACATTTGAATCATCCAAATCAAAAAATTCATCGATTTCTTCTTTCTTTTTTTTCTTTGAAGAGAATTGATTCTTTGTGAATATTTTTGAATTATTTTTCATAAATATATTTTTAATATAAATATAAACATCTCATAGAATATTTATTATTAAACATAAAAAATATGAGTGGATTCAGGACTAGATTAGATTATTCTGATAATAGACAAATAAAACAATATGAGAAAACAAACACTTTATTGTCTGGTGCCACAACATTTGGATTACCTTTTAGCGCATTAACAACTGGCCCTGACTTAACAACAA
>JACCDP010930284.1_pt1 | contig 10455 bp, 8 predicted proteins | sample 7445841 | NCBI WGS metagenome assembly JACCDP01 (sample SAMN15323441, study PRJNA562643) | freshwater metagenome | isolation source: river surface water | place: USA:Blue River Watershed | collected 2017-08-17
GTATTCGCCGAGCACTATTTATAAGTTCATCAAACTTATCTTTATCATCCACTTGCCAATAAATTTCAAGGGGGAACTTGTCCCCCTCAAAATCATCTGGTCTTTTTCTATGTATAAGTAGGATAGGTTTTACTTTTAAATGAGGAACAACGTATTTTACAAAATTGTTCACCCAAACATCACTACCAGCACCTACTTTATTTCCGAAACCTGTTGTATAATATACATCATACATTCTTATAAGCTATTATCTTTCTTTAATTTTTGTATTTCTAAAGTTAAAGAATGTATTTGTGTTTGTTGTTCTTTGATTGCTTCTACCAATAAACCAATTGTTTTAGAATAGTCTAATGCTAAGAAACCGTCAGCTCTTTCTTTTACTACTTCTGGTAAAACTTCTTGTACTTCTTGTGCAATTAAACCAGTCTTAGGAGTTTCTTTAGTTGCATCATCAACATCTTCGTTCCACTCCCATGTTACACCATTTAATTTAGTTACCTTTGATAAAGCATCTGAAATTAATACAATGTTATGTTTGTGTCTTTTATCTGAAGTAGAGAATGCTACTACATCACCTGTCGCAGTAATTGAACCACTTACGATTTGATTTGCAGTAAAAGTATTTGCTACCGCTAATTTTGCGTAAGTTGTTGCTGCACTTGCTGAGTAAGCGGAAGCACTTGCGAAAGCACCTGCTGCAGAATTTGCATTTGTAATTGCTACAACTGCTGCACTTGCACTATATGCTGAAGCACTTGCGAAGGCACCTGCTGCAGAATTTGCATTTGTAATTGCTACAACTGCCGCACTTGCACTATATGCCGATGCACTTTGGAATGCTCCCCATGCTGATGCTGAAGCTTCTGTTATGTTTGTTGTTTGTGTGTTATCACTTGATGCATTACTTGCACTAAATGATGTATATTCAAACTTACTTTCACTTATTGATGTTGCTAAAGATGCACTATATGCTGATGCACTTTGGAATGCTCCCCATGCACTTGCACTTACTACTCCTAATTCAGCATCAGTTGCAAACCCATTTCCTAATGAAGATGAGAATGATTCAATTGATGATATTCTACCATCTACTGATGATGAATACGCTGTTACATTACCTATACCAGTAATTGTTGATGCACTTACTGAACCAATAACTGCTACTGAACCACTAACTCTTAATGAGCCGGTTACTGATGTTACTGCTGCAGATGATGTACCGAATGTACTATCACCATTTGCAATTATACCTTGATCTAATTGAAATCCGTTTGCGTTGTGTGATAATGTAGATAAAACTACACCATTAGATACCATTTTGATTGAACCAGTTGAGATATATAAATCTCTCCATGATTTTGTTAATGAACCTAAATCAAATATGTTGTCTGTTTGTGGAATAAGTGAAGAACTTAAAGATGCTACTACATTAACTGTGTCAGATGTGTTATCACCAATTGTTAATTGTCCACCTAAAGTTAAATTACCACCAATGTTTGCGTTTCCTGTAATATCTAATCCAGAACCTGAAATTGCTCCGAATGTACCTGTACTTCCTGTACCTGTTGAACCTAGAGTGATATCACCATCAGGTCCTCCGATTTGTAGAGTTCCTAATGTAGTGTTTACATATGGTTCTCCGAATGCTAACGAACCTGATTTTTGTGCGGTTGTCCCACGTCTAAATTTAAGTGCCATCTAGTTTACCTTTTTTTTAGTACGGTTAATTATTATGTTATAATACAAATATAAATATAGAAATGTAAACTAAATAGTTAATTATCAAATAAATTTATTTTTTTAACATTGTTCTTCCGCAAGTCCTGTTATTACACCAGTACTATTATTAATAGTCCACGTTGCACTATTAATTTGAACATAATCATATCCTATTAGTGCAGTTGGAATTAGGTCTACATATACAACACAACCTATACCAAATTCAAATGGGCCGCAATTTGAATAAAATATTCTTCCACCCTCATTGGCTGCATCAGAACATACTCCATTCAAAGTATTTGACCTTCCACAATTAGTATATGTAGTAAACGCAACGGCTGCTCCATAAAATTCATTCATTGATGTGGGGTCATTACCAATTGTGTCATAAGAAATGCCGTATAAAGTTGCCGCTGTTATCAAATCAACTTGTGAAGAAGGTGCTACTCCTCTATCTAGATTAAAATCTCGAAATGATATTTGTCCTGATGCTGGTAATGCCATTATGATGTTATTTTATATAAATATAAGGTTACTCTATTTTAAAAATTCCATTTGTATATGAATATGGTTCTTTATCCCATAAATTTATTGCAATAGCTCGTCTTGTGCCAGTTAAAACCGTATCAACTCTATGTGGAATATATCCTGCATCAAAAATTATTAAACGATTTTGTTTACAAAGTATAACTTCTGGTTGATTTTCTTCACCATTTGTATAAATATTCAGTGCACCACCTGTAAAATCCGAACCAATTGGATAATACACACACCCAACGATAGGAGACATTCTATTACCTGTATCTTTTCTATATTGAACATCATCATCGTAATGCATTTCCAAATAATTTCTAAATCTACCATTAGGGTCAGCTTCTTGTACACCAGTCCAATATTCAAATCCATCTATTGTATATAATTTATTTATCGGACAATTGTATTTCCAAATATATTCTATTAGTTTTTTCTTAATAGTATTTGATTCATCATTCCACCAACCTTTCCAATAATAATAAACACCCGGGTCTTGGAAAAATGTTTTATCATTTTCTATTTCTTCTAATAATGTTTTATCCTTTATAAAATCATCGAATACTGCAATCATTTTCTTATATTATGGGTTGTATATATAATTTACATAGTTTTCATCATCACCAAATCTACTCTTAACATCCAATGTGTCCATTTTATTTAACTTATATGGATAATCTTCAACACCCAGTTCTTCAAATCTATTTGCAATATCATCATTATAATGTTCTCTAATAGTTTTTACTCTCCTCTGTATATCAGCTCTAGCTATATCATGTGAGTTTTGAGCATCACCACTATCATGTATAAATTGTATATAACCCAATTCTGCAATTTTACACATTTTTGTATGTAAAAAAGTTCTAACAATTAATTCATAATCATCCGCGATGGATAAATCTCTATTATGTCCTCCGATTTGAAAATACACATCCCTTCTCCAAGCTCGTACGTGATTTGGGACACCTACAATATGTCTAATTGTTTTTGGGTTTATATTTGGTTGTATTGCAACATCCCACATATATCCATTATAATTATATTTTCTATATTTACCATACCATAATGCAAATGGTTCTCCATATGTTTGAGATTGCCAGTATTGATTTATTTCTGCTGAATCTGTATAAAAAAATCCTGCATCAGGAAACTTTTGACTTGCATTAACTAAATATTCAGTACACTTTTGAGTTAATAAATCGTCGTGGTCTAATTCTGCTAATATAAATCCTCTACATAAAGTAGCGGCTCTGTATTTTGATTCACCTATTATATTTCCACTTTTTTCTTCAAAAGAATACACTTTAACTCTATGGTCTAATGATGCTATGTTTTTTGATATTTGTAATGTTTTACCATCATCATTTGAATCATCTACTATAACCCATTCCCAATTTTGATAAGTTTGATTTAATAAAGATTGATATGTTTCATATAATCTAACTCCGGTATTGTATGTTGGTGTGAAGTATGATATTAATTTACTATTATCCTGTTTAAGGATTTGTGTCATTGCACAATTATATGCGTATTGACCTAAATATTCATTTGTTTTATCAAAATGTAACCATCTTTTTCGTACATCATATGTGTTTGTAAATAAGTTTTTGTAATCACTATCACTTCCACCAATCGTTATTATTGAATCTGGTTTGAAATTTGCAATTACTTCATTTACATCAATATCATTTTTTAAATATTTTACTTCCAATGATGTATCTTCGTATGTTTCCGATTGTATGGATTTTAATTCAGGTTTGTCATTTCCAATAAACAATACTTTGGGAACTTTTGCCTTTTTTTTATTTAAAAGTTTTGATTTTTTACCACAAAATACTCCCTGTTTATTAGTGTCAATATACATTAAACTATATTGTTCTACAAAATCAAACCCCCATTCAGAAAGTTTAGATTCACACATTTGTTTAGTTGCTTCATCGTGATATTCTATTCCAATTTGGTGTACACATTCCATTTCTTCTTTGGTAATGTCATTGAAATAAAGTTCTCCACCTTCTATATCACATTTTATAACTTCTGGATTATACTGCAGTAAATCTCTAATTTTTTCTGTACTATCTACGAATAGTTTAAAAACTTTATATTTTGGATTGTTTCTGTAAACTATATTATATTTGTCGACTTCGTATGAATTTGCATCAAAACCTATCACAATGTTTGCACCCATTTTTACAAACCATTCTGCACTACTTAACATTCCTGGATTATAAGTTGCCTCATAAAAAGAGCAACCCATATCTAATACAATTTTATCTTTCACATCCAAAAAAGACCAATGTTCATGTGGATGTTCACTATTTATATTTTTCATAACCTTAATATACAACTTTTATTTTAAATTACAAAAGTTTTTCTTAAGATTTTTCTAAATTTTCTACTCTATTTAATAATTCTTTTATAGCCTCAATTAAGAGTGGAACTATTTTTTCGTATCTAACAGTCAAATAGTTTTCACCTGATTTTGAATTATCATTTTCATCTCTATCAAAAGGTGCAAATGCAACTGCTTCAGGTAATACTTCTTGTATTTCTTGTGCAATTACTCCAACTTGTTTAGAATAATCATTGTATCCAAATGATTCGGCTAATTCGTTTTGGGTATAGAATACACCATTTATTTTTTCTAATTTAGATAATGCATTTGATATTTTTTCTATATCTTTCTTTAATCTTTTATCCGAATAGTATGCGGTAATATTGTTTGTTGCTCTAATTTCTCCGGCTGTTCCACTTGCACCGGTACCGATTCCTAACGAGTTTACTTGTGCATCTGAATTAGTGCTAAATCCCCCAGCCGCACCTTGGAAACCTTGATCACCTTTGTCTCCTTTGAAACCCTGGTCTCCTTTATCTCCTTTATTTCCTTGAAAACCCTGATCACCTTTATTACCCTGATCTCCTTTATTACCCTGATCTCCTTTATTACCCTGATCTCCTTTATTACCCTGATCTCCTTTTGCTCCTTGATCTCCTTTGAAACCCTGGTCACCTTTGTCACCTTTAAAACCCTGATCTCCTTTGTCACCTTTAAAACCCTGATCTCCTTTGTCTCCTTTTGTTCCTTGAAATCCTTGATTTCCCTGGTCTCCTTTGTCTCCTTTATCACCTTTTGTTCCTTGAAATCCTTGATTTCCCTGGTCTCCTTTGTCTCCTTTTACACCTTGTGAGCCTTGTGCACCATTTGCTCCCTGTGCTCCTTGTGCCCCATTTGCTCCTTGTGCACCATTTGCACCTTGAGCTCCTTGTGCCCCATTTGCTCCTTGAGCACCATTTGCACCTTGAGCTCCTTGTGCCCCATTTGCACCTTGAGCTCCTTGTGCCCCATTTGCTCCCTGTGCTCCTTGTGCCCCATTTGCACCTTGAGCTCCTTGTGCCCCATTTGCTCCTTGAGCACCATTTGCACCCTGAGCTCCTTGTGCTCCTTGTGCACCAGTCAAACTTAAATTATTTCTTTGACGAATATTTCCACTGTCATCCGTAACTAATATTTTTGTTTCAGTTGTTCCTGCATTATTAGCTACAGCAGGAAGTTTAAATGTTCCCATTACTTCTACTGAACCTGAGAATGTGTTTGATCCTGAAATTATACCATTAAGTACTAAAAAGTTATTGCTCATATTTTACTAAGTTAATCTTATCATTATAAAGTTACCATTTCTATAAAGTCCGTATAAAGGAACTCCTCCTGCCGCTGCCTCTACATCATTTGCAAAGTTTAAATTTTGTCCTACATTACTTAATATTGTAAATGATTGTAATGTTTGTGTAGAACTCACACCTAAAGAACCGGTTATTTCTGTTGCTGAATTTATAACTACTACTGAACCATTATCAGAAATATTTGAATCTGCAACATGTTCATTACCTGTTCCTTTTAAAATACGATTATTTGTTAGATAAGTTTCATTACCTATATTATCATATGTTTCAGGTCCCATTAAAACTACTGATGAAGTTACAACATTACTAGCTCCTCTATGTATAAAAATAAATTCATCTTGTACTGAATCATATAAGAATGAACCGGAACCACCAATTGAACCACTATCATTAATTGCTAATCCTGCATATCTAATTGCTGGATTTGCAGTATTTAAATTTACTATATTTGTACCAATAGATACTGCTGATGCTGTTATATTTTGTAATGAAGAAGAGCCTTGTACAATTAAATCACCATTAACATATACTGAACCTGTAATTGTTTGCGTTCCATAAAATGTATTAGAACCAGTTGTTGCGTAACTTCCAGTTTTAATTTCTAAACTATTTAATCTTGTATTTGTAGATTGTGTATATTCATTAAATGAAGAAGTAAATAATTTTTGATTAATATCAAATATTTTTGAATCATTATAATTAGCATATCCATCTAATTCTGTAATCAAAACTTGAGATGAACCACTAACTACTCCTGCTGGTAATAATGTTGTTATTTGTGTTGAACCACTTATTACATTATCTAAATTTAATTTTGTTTTAATTGTAGTATCGATAGAAGATGTAAACGATTCTATTGAATTTAATCTACTATTAGTTGATGATGTATATGATTCAAATGATGAAGTAGTTACATATCCAATTGGTTGATTATTTATTATTCTACTATCAATTGATGCACTAAATTCACTTACGTTTCCTATACCATTAATACTACCACTAAATCCATTAGATGCGGTAATAGAACCTGTTATTAATAAACCGGTTGCACTATATTGATCACTACCACTTTGTAATAATCCAGTAAATGTAATACTATCTACAACTTGTATTGATTTAGATGTTGCTCCTTTTATTAGGATGTTACCTAAAGTACCATTTGTTTCATATTCTAAAACAGGAGAACCAGATACTACTACTGCACCAATTAATTCTAACGCATCAACTCTGCTATCAAAAGAGCTACTATCCACATTATATTGCGATGAACTAAAGTTTTCTAATACATCTAATCTACTGTCTACTGATGTTGAGAAGGTTGTTACATTACCTATTCCAACTAATGTAGAAGCACTTACACTACCACTAACATTTATATTATTACTAAATATTACACTACCACTAACCTCTACTGCAAATCCTTCAGTAGAATGTGGGATAGTTGATGCATTATTATCATATTTATCGGTATTAATTCCCACCGTTCCATCTCTATAAACATTAATAGATGATGATTTCCATAGGTTTCCTCCATAAATATGAGTATGACCATGTGATGTAAATGCATTACTACCTATATATAAATCATTATGTGAATTATATAAGTATCCATCACCTTCATATCCTACTTGTTCTCCAGTATAATTTGATGAATTAATTCCTAAATCAACATATGATGAACTTTCCGTAGAAACATCATTCCATAATATTAAATCAGCCGATGCCTCTGAACCACTACCAAAGTTTTTAATATTAACTTCTGCGTATGAATCTTGCTTAGATGTTTGGAATGTTGCAATATTATAAGATTGACCATTATCAACCATTAATCTTTCTGGTTGATTGGATGAGGTTGCCGATGTTCCTAATCCAAATGTTGTTTGTCCTATAAATGAATGAACAAAATGTGTAACAGAATGTATTTTATCAAAATAGGCGATTTGATTTATATTACCACTAACACTATTAGATACTTCTGTTTTTATTGAAGAACTAAATGCTTCCATCACATCTAATCTACTATCAACTGATTGAGAATATATAGTTACATTACCAATACCTGCTATTGTAGATGAACTAATTGAACCAGTTATTGCTAAATCTTTATTTAATTCAATTCTTTGATTACTATCATTCCAACTCATTGATACATCTGCACCTGCAATATAAATACCTGCACCATCCGATGTTACAGATGATAATGATCCACTTGCAATTGTAATGTTTTTATCTGCTACATTTAAAATACTAGAATCTAATGATGTTTGTGTACCTTGTACAATTAAATTTCCTTTTATTGTTGTATTACCGCCTGTTACATCTATTGCTGTTTTTAAAGAAGAACTATATGTTTCTAAAGTATCTATTCTTGTATTAAATGAAGAACTATCATTATTATATTGTGATGAACTAAATGTTAAAAAAGATGCACTTACAATACTAAATGATTCTGAAGTTGCTATATATGATGTTGAAATATTTAATAAAGATTGTGATACAATATTTAAACTACCACTTGTTGTATTAAATGATTCAGTTATTGATGCAGTAAATTGATTTGTACTTTGTGTAAATTGATTTGTACTTTGAGTAAATGAATTATAACTTTCACTAATTATTTCTAAATTATCTAATCTATCAGCAAATAATGTTACATCTACCCCATTTACTGAACCACTTAGTGAACCAGTAATAGATGATCCTGATATTACATTAGCATATATTTCATTCCATTTTTTATCTACACTACCTAATTTAAATGTGTTATTTGTGTATGGTATAATTGATGATGATACTTCTGATAAAAGTGTTACAGTGTCTACTGATGAAGTACTTCCGAACTGTAAATTACCAACAATTGTGGTATTTCCACTAACAATTAAATTACCACCCAAATTTAAACTTCCACTTATATCTAAACTACCACTATTTAGTTCGTTTAATTTTGCTAATGTAATTACTGAAGAGTCATCTAAACCTAATTGTAATGATTGAGATGTTGTATTATAGAATAATTCACCTACCTCAAGCGAACCACTTTCTCCCCTTCTAATTTGAAATAATGCTGCCATTTAATTCTTTATGTTTTTTATAAATATCTTAAATTAATATTTTCTTATTATGCGTTAAAATCTAAATCTACTATATCAACCAATGCACACCCAACATATAATTCTGCAAATGAACGAGCAGGTATATTATTACCATCTACCTCATTTAATTGTGCAGTTGAAAGGTCTACTACTAATCCTGTTAATCCACTACCATCTCCAACAAAAGTAGATGCTGTAATTGCACCATCTATTTGAACTGAACCCGTAAAACTATGTATATCATCTGTTGAATTACCGAAATTTGAGCTACCACTTTCAAATAAAACGGATGAAGAAATTATTGAAATATTAAATTGTCTTGCATTAACTGAACCTAAAACTGTCAAATCAGATGTTATTCCTAATGAACCACTAATTACACTAACACCATGATTAACAGTCAATGTATCATTTACATTCAAAGAACCGAATGAACCTGTCTCTGTAATTCTAATTGAACCAGTTATTTGTGAATTGGTTGTTACTATACCTTCTATGGATTCTACTGAACCAGATTTCTTAAAATGTATTTTACCGTCATAAGTGTTTATTGCTAACTCACCTAATTGTAATGAACCGGTATCTGGCGTTTTCCCAGCAATTGCCGAACGCTTCAGTAATATGTTTTGCGCCATATATATGGAATCCTATAAAAGTTATATAACTAAAAAAGTGTAGTATATACTACACAAATAAATATATGAATATAAATAAAAACCCCCATATTTCTATGAGGGTTTTAAAATCATTTTTTATACTAATTCACCACCATCTGGTCCTGCTTCTAATACTGCAAATCTACTATTTACTGAAGTACTAAATGCTAATACATCACCGATTCCGTAAAGAGAACCACTAAATCCGTTTGCAGTTGTAATAGTTGCGATTGTTACATCGTTATATCTAAAATCAATTGATTCAGAAACAGTTGCTACTTTATAAAGAGAACCACTACCTTGAATATATCCTATTGTTCCTGCAAATGGTTCCGAATTGAAATCGAAATCATCCGGTCTCATTGATGCGGTTACACCAGTTAAATTACTACCATCACCTTTGAATGAACCTGTAAAAGAACCAGTAAACTCACCACCAACAAAAGTGGTTGCTGTCATACTACCAACTAAGGTAATATCACCACTCGCTGTTGAATCTGTTACTAAGAATTCTTGTACATTTTCAAATCCACTACCTGATTTCTTTAAAAACGCTTTACCATCGTGGGTGTTAAGTGCTAATTCACCTAAATCTAAATTAGCGATTGTTGGTATACTACCTGATGTACCTGAACGTTTTAATAATATTTTTTGAGCCATATGATTACCTTTACTTTATATTTGTTTAGTATGAACCACCATCAATTGTTGTTTCTAATATTGTTATTCTAAAGTTACTTGCACTTATTGAAGTTGCAAATGAACTACTATTGTTA
>JACCDP011470615.1_pt1 | contig 10453 bp, 9 predicted proteins | sample 7445841 | NCBI WGS metagenome assembly JACCDP01 (sample SAMN15323441, study PRJNA562643) | freshwater metagenome | isolation source: river surface water | place: USA:Blue River Watershed | collected 2017-08-17
GCGAAGAAGCGCAAGGCCGCTCCTAAGAAGGCCGCTGCGAAGAAGACCGTCAAGAAGGTAGCCAAGAAGGCCGTTAAGAAGGCTGTGAAGAAGGTTGCCAAGAAGACCGCAAAGAAGAAGACGGCGAAGAAGGCTGTCAAGAAGGCCGCTGCCAAGAAGGCCGCGCCTAAGAAGAAGAAGGCTTCGAAGAAGAAGTCATCCAAGAAGGCCGCTGCGGCACCTGCCGCTTCGACCGGCTGGAGCATCTTCGGTACAAACAACAAGTAAGCTGACTCGCGTCGCGTTCGCGCAGCGCGCTCTTCGCTGAAGATGAGAAGCCCCGCCCATTTGGGCGGGGCTTCTTGTTGCGCTCTGGTTGCGCGAGCTTATGAGATGTTTCTGCGGGCCTTGCTGCGCGCAAGCAGTGCAACGCCGAGCGCACGACGCGCAGATGGCGGCACCGCGGCGCGTTCCGGCTTTGTTGTCATGCCGTCTGGGAGATAGGCGCCGAACGATGCGGCGAAGTCAATCTCCTCAACTTCTGTGGCGCCCTCCTCTAGATAGACGGCGTCGTTTGCGTCGAGCTGCTCAATCAGCGTGACGATCTCCGGGCCCATTGGCGCGGTGGTGATCACGAGGCGCTCGTTCGGATACGCCCAGGCGCAGTAGGCGGTTGCACCCGCCACATAGACGCTCAGCAGGCGGGCACGATTCGGGCGACGACGCTTTGGGACGTCGGCGCGGATGCGGCTGGAGAGTTGACTCATAGGGTTCCTTTCGCTCAACAGAGCCGTACGGCGGCGCCGTGCGGGATCGGCAACCCTACCCTAGATCTCACCTGTGTCAAGTGCCTGACACGAACTGGGAAGCTAATAGCCGCGACGCACCATCTCAATAAAGACGCGGCCAGCGGTGCGGGCGTCGCTCTCGGCACGGTGCGCCTGCCCCTCCGTCTTGATGTGGAACTCGGCGACCACCTCTTCAAGGCGCGGCCACTTCTGATCTGGCGCGGTGAGCCCCTTCATGGTGCAGAAGGTGTGCTGGTCGCGGCCAAGCTCAATGCCGAGCCAGTCGAGCCCCTCAATGTCAAACGCCATGTTGTGCGCGATCACGAGCTCCGCGCCAGCGAGCCGCTCGGCGAGCGCGTCACCAGCATCATCTAAACTCACCCCGTCGGTGTCCACCATCAACTGTGTAATGCCGGTCAGCTCGGCGATGAAGTCGCTCACTGGCGTTCCAGACTTGACGAGGGTGGACCAGGCGGCAACTTCGTGATCGCCCTCATAGGTGATGAGGCCGACCTCAATCACGGCAACGTCGGGCTCCTTGCTCCAGATACCGGTCGTCTCAAAGTCAATCGCCACCCAACGCTTTGGGAGTCGACCACGAAACCTGTCGCGCGGCTCTGGAAGGATCATGCGGCGATTATGAGGCTTCGCCGCTACTATGTGTGCATGTCCGCATTTCGCACACCACACGCCCTCCTGCGCCTCGCGCGTGGCCGCGCGGCGGAGATCCTGGTGCTCGTTGGCGCTGGCGCCATCCTTGGCTGCGACCTGCTCGATCCAACACTCGACGCCCGCATCTACGCCGCCTCCGAACACGCCATTGGAAAGGCGTCGTGGCTCTTCCACACCGGCCTCGCCGCCCTCTTCCTGGTGGTGATCCTCCTCTTCGTGCGCCTGCGAGAGCGCTCTGCGGATGGTGCGTTGAAGAACGCGTATCGCGGCGTCCTGCGCGGCCTCGTGATCGGTGCGATCGGCGTGATCGGCGTGGTTGCCTTCCCCACCGATCCTGGCTGGACGGTTGTCAGCGTGACCGGTCGACTGCACCCGATTTTCGCGCTCATCGCCGGAGGGAGCCTCCTCTACGTTGGCTCGCGCCTCACTCGGCCTCGTCGACTGCTGCTCCATATCGCGCTCTTCTACGGTGCGGGGTTCGTGGGTGGCTTTGTTGGGGGTGGGGCGGGCTTCGCCGAGCGATTCGCGCTGGCGGTGGTGGGCCTGCTCCTCTATCTCGGAGCGTACCGATCGCGCGTGGCGGGCTCAGCCAGCGAATCGCGCTAGGGACTGAGGGCTAGACGCTCTTCCCGGTCACGGTGCGTGGTCGGCTGGCGCGCGTGAGCTTCACCTCCACGATGGCGGTCATGCCGTCTTCCGCGGTCTTGGAGAGTTCGCGCAGCTCCTGAGCGGTGTAGACGCCGTAGACCCAGTGGCCTCGAATGGTGCGGACCAAGAGCCCACAGATCGCCTTGCACTCCGCTGCGCTATAGCCGCGCGCCCTGAAGAGCGGTCCCGCCCAGTCGCAGAAGCGGCTGATGTTCGCATCAAGGAGCGTGCGCATGGCGCCGCGCCCCTGCTTGGTGGACTCCACGTAGCGAATGATGTCCCAGCGCGACGAGCTCTCCAGGTAGAACTTCCCCATCTGGGTGATGAGGCCGTGGAGCTCGCTACGCCAGGTGGCGTCGGTCCACGGCGTTGCGGTGGCCTTGTTCAGCGTGGTCCAGAAGGACACCGCCCACTCTTCGTAGATCTCGGCGAAGATCGCATCGCGATCATCAAAGAACTGGTACGCCGTCCCGGCGGCGATCTTTGACTTGGCGGCGATCATCTGCATCGTGATGTTCCCCACGCCTTCGTTCTTGGCGAGCGCCTCAGCGGCGCTAAGAATCTGGCGGCGCGTGCGCTGGGAGCGCTCCTGGGTTGGGACGCGTCGTCGCCCAGGGATCCAGTCCTTGAGCGGGAATGTGTCGGGAGTGAGCTTCGCGCTCGACTCAAGGACGATCTTCCCCTTCGTGACGCGGGTTGATGACTTCATCTCCTGATTGTCGCAGGTTCTGAACATGCGACGCGTATCTCGTCAAGAAGATATGAATTGATTTCATGACCCACGCTCAGAGTGTCGGGACCTTAACGTCGCAGCTGCGACGAAACGTGAGAGAAACCGATCAGATGCGCGCTAGTCGGCGGCGCGGCGGAGGTGGCGAATCAGCGCTTCAGCGGCGTTGGCGCCAGGTGCGCCGGTGACGCCGCCGCCCGGATGGGTGCCAGCGCCGGAGAGGAAGAGGCCGTCGATCGAAGTCTCATAGCGACCGATGCCATAGAGCGGACGCCACTGCGCAAACTGGTCGAATCCTTCATTGACATGCATGGCGTGTCCGCCCGTAGCACCCCAATCACTCTGCAGGTCTGCTGGCGTAATTAACTGCCGCGCGCTAATCAGACGCGTGATCCCTGGCGCAACCTGTTCAAGCTGCGCCACCACGCTGTCGGCAAATGCCTTGCGCGTTGGTTCGTCCCACTCGCCGTCCTTGAGGACTGCAGGCGCGTACTGCACCACGCAGCTGATGATGTGGCGGCCGTCTGGCGCGAGTGATGGATCGATCAGCGTTGGGATCAGCGCCTCGATCACTGGCGTCTCGCTGATCTGGCCGTACTTGGATGCGTCGAAGGCCTTCTCAATGCCGAGGATGCTCTCCAGGATCACGATGCGGCCGCGCAGCGTCTGCTCCGCCGCTTCGCCCTTCCCAGCCGCGGTGAATGAAGGGAGCTTGTCAACAAGCAGGTTCAGCTTTGCGGTGACGCCGCTGTTGCGCGTTGCGCGGAGGCGGCGGCGGAGATCTGGACCCGTCGCCTCAACACCGAGCAGGCTGAGCAGCGTGGTCTTTGGGTCAAGCGTTGAAAGGACGTACGGTGCGGCGATCTCTTCGCCGTTTGCTAGAGCAACACCCGTGACGCGACCGTCCTGCTCTGTGATGGCAATCACCTTGGCGCCCGTACGAACTTCAGCGCCGAAGCCGCGCGCCGCATCGGCGAGTGCCGTAGCAAGCGCACCAGGCCCACCGATCGCCACAACGGTCTGTCCCGCCGCGCCACCATCAGCGCCATCGCCGGTGATGCCGTCAAAGAGCATGGTGGCGGCGGTCCCTGGGCTCATTGGGCCAACCGCGTTGTAGATGGCGCCGCGCCAAGCGAGCATGGCGAGGAGGTGTTCATCGTGTTGGATGTACTCACCAACTAGGTCTGATGCAGACATCGGGAGGATGCGCAGGATCTCGCGACCGTCGCCCTCCTTTAGGTCAGTGAATGGCTTGCGGAAGGCGAAGCCTGCGAGCATCTCTGCAACGGACTTCCCGCCATCAAGATCTGGTGGCACGCCGTCCAGCACCTGCTCAAAGTAGGCACCGATACGACGGAGTCTGCCATCAAGCTTCAGGAAGCCGGCGGCGGTCTCTTTGCCGTTCGGTCGCTTCTCAAGCTCCTTCGCACTCTTTTCAGGATCGCGATAGAGCGTGATCGATGTGCCGTTCGTTGGATGCGGCGCAAAGGAGCGCACCTCTGGCTCAACGAGTCGCACGCTGCCAGCAAGGCCAAGGTCCCGCGCCACGCGTGGGCGGAATCGACCAACGGTGTGCGCGAGCATCGGCGCCTTGACGCCATCAATCTCCGCGGTGAGTGCCATGCCGCCGAGTTCGCCACGCGCCTCAAGGAGAATCGTCTTGATCCCCGCGCGCGCCAAGTACGCCGCCGCAACGAGCCCGTTATGCCCGCCGCCAAGGACGATCACGTCCGCGCTGTTGCGCGCCTTCTTGGCCGCTGCCTTCTCTGCGGGCGCCGCTGACTTCTTCTTCGCTGCCATTACTCGTCCCCCGCTTTGGACTTCAGAATCTCCAGCGCCGCCAAGCGGCCTGGTGCCGCCATAATGCCGCCGCCTGGATGTGCAGAGGAGCTGGCGAGCCAGTAGTCCTTGATCGGCGTCTTATAGCGCGCCCAGCCACTCACCGGCCGGTTGAACGCCATCTGCTGGACCAAGATTTCGCCCTGGAAGATGTTCCCTTCCGTGAGGCCAATGGTTCGCTCAAGGTCGAGCGGCGTCATGATCTGGCGACCAACACTCTTGTTGCGGAAGTCGGGCGCGAATTCAGAGATGGTGTCCACCACCAGGTCGCCGAAGCTCTCCTTGATGTCGTCCCAGGTGCCGTGCTCTGACGCCAACTTATGCGGCGCGTACTGCACAAATGCAGTAGCGACATGCTTCCCTGGAGGTGCCATTGAGGGATCAACGAGGGTTGGAATCAGCATGTCCAAGAACGGACGGTGGCTCGGGTGCCCGTGCTTCGCATCGTCGTACGCCTTCTCCATGTAATCGGGGCTCGGGGAGATGCTCACCGTCCCCATCAGATGCCCTGTGCCTGGAGGCGCGGCGGTGAAGGTGGGGAGGCCATCCAGCGCGAAGTTCACCTTGGCGCTGGAGCCACGGAACTTGAAGTTACGGATAGCGCGTTCAAAGTCGTTCGGCAGCGAACCGGCGGGGAGCATGTCCAGGAAGGTGTGCTTGGCGTCTGCGGCGGAGACCACCGTGTCCGCGTGAATCTCTTCGCCGGAGTCCAAGACCACGCCAATCGCGCGCTCACCCTTCAGCAGGATCTGCTTGACCGGGGCGTCGGTGCGGATGTTCGCGCCGTGGAAGCGCGCCGCGTTTGCGATCGCGGTCGCTACGGCGCCAGTACCGCCCTGCGGGAGCGCCCACTCGCGGAAGGAACCGTCGATCTCACCGAAGTAGTGATGCAGGAAGACCATGCCGGTTCCTGGCGACTTGATGCCAAGGAAGGTGCCGATGATTCCAGATGCCGACATGGTGGCAACCAGCGGATCACCTTCGAACCAACGGGAGAGGAAGTCGTAGGCGCTCCCTGTGATGAGGTCGAGCAGGGCACCCTTGGTGCGCAGCGGGAGGTGGCCGAAGTCTTTGGCGAGACCCGCATAGTCGAGCCACTCGTGTGGGTCACCGTACGGATCAGGTGCTGGGATATCAATCGCCGGACGGATGAATCGCGTGATGTCGGTGACGGTCTGTTTGAAGTCGTCGTAGTTGTCCGCATCCTTATGCGACCACTTGCGAATCTCGCGGATCGTATCCGCGTGATCGGTGCGTCGGTCAAGGTAGCCATCCCAGTGCGCGGTGTAGGTGCCAACGGATGGCGCCATCTGCAGGCCGTGCTTTGCAAGGTCGAGCTCGCGAATCACCTGCGGACGCAGCAGGCTGACAAGGTAGGAGGCAACGGAGAACTTGTAGCCAGGCACCGGCGATTCAGTCAGGGTTGCGCCGCCAAGGATGGAGCGGCGTTCAAGGACGAGCGTCTTCAGCCCCGCCTTGGCGAGGTAGGCGGCGGTGGTGAGTCCGTTGTGGCCGCCGCCAATGACGATTGCGTTGTACCGTTCCGCCACTGACCCTCCCAGACTCGCCCCGAATCGCTAGGATGCGGGTGCGGGCAATGGTACCGCCAAGAGGGAGTTCAGGAGAGGGGGAGTCGCATGACGCTTGAAACGCCGTTCCACCCTCGTACCGCCGAACTCAACCAGGCGCGCCGCTGGCGCAAGTGGTCGGGCTTCTTCATCGCCGACTCGTATTTCCCAGCGCACGACTTGGAATACCATGCGATCCGCTTCTCCGCGGCGCTCTTCGACGTCACCCCAATGTGCAAGTACCGCATCACCGGACCAGATGCGGCGAAGCTCGTTGATCGCGTCATCACCCGTCGTGTTGATCGCATCAAGCCGATGCGCGCCATCTACACACCATGGTGCGATCACGACGGCCGCGTCCTTGACGACGGCACCGTGGCGCTGCTCGCCGATGGCTCCTACTTCTGGACCGCCGCAGAGCCGCAGCACGGCTGGCTTGAAGCGGCAGGCGAAGGCCTGAACGCCACCATTGAAGACATGACGGAGAAGCTCTGCGCCCTTTCGCTGCAGGGGCCACACGCACGCGACGTGCTCTCCGCCGCCGTTGGCCGCGATATGTCTGACCTCCCCTTCTTCGGTCGCGCCGATGTGACGATCGGTGGCACGTCGGTAGGGATCTCGCGCACCGGCTACTCCGGCGACCTTGGCTACGAACTCTGGATGCCGTTCGACGAGGCGCTCCCAGTCTGGGATGCGCTCATCAAGTCCGGTCAGGACTACACCCTGCGCGTTGCGGGGATGGAGGCGCTCGACGTTGCGCGGCTTGAAGCGGGCCTCATCATGGCGGGCGTGGACTATCACTCCAGTCGCACCGCCAGGCATCCGAGCCTCGCCATCTCGCCGTATGAGATCGGCATGGATCGACTCGTTGACCTTGATAAGCCCGCCTTCATTGGGAAGCGCGCACTCATGAACGAAGTTGCAGCGGGTGGTCCCGCCAATCGACTCGTTGGACTCGAGCTTGACCTGAACGTCTTTGAAGATGCCTACCTTGATCTTGGCTACCCGATTGAGCATCCACTCCGCGCTTGGCGCCACGTCACGCCACTCACGCGCAAGGGCGAAACGATTGGCCGCGCAACGAGCGGCACCTTCTCACCACTCCTGAAGCGATCTATTGCCCTCGGCTTCCTCCCAGTGAAGCACGCCGAAGTTGGCAGCACCGTGGGCATTGAGTGGCAGATTGAGGAGACGCGCCAGTCCATCCCCGCCACCGTGGTGCCACTTCCCTTCTTGGACCTGCCGCGTAAGCGCAGCTAACCCGCCGCGGCGAATCCGCCGCTAGAGTCGCGCCGCTCGCTCCTGCGGAATCCCCCACGCGTCGGCAATGCGCGCCGCGGTGAGGACACTCTCTGGCGAACCATCAGCAACAATCTGTCCCGACTTCATCAAGATGACGCGTGGGAAGAGCTGTCGCACCATGTCGATCTCATGAAATATTGCGACCACAGTGCGCGCGCGATCGGCGAGTGAGACCAAGAGATCGGCAATCTCTACGCGATGCTTCAGATCTAGGTGCACCGTTGGTTCGTCAAGCGCCAAGATCGGCGTCTCTTGCGCAAGGCCGAGCGCGATCGCAATCAGCTGCTTCTCGCCGGCACTAAGGGTGCGCACGTCGCGCGCAGCAAGATGTGACGCACCCACGCGCTCTAGTGCCGCGGCGGCACGCTCGCGGTCATGCGCCGTTGGTCCGCTCGGTCCACGGCCGTGCGGCAAGCGACCGAGCGCAACGAGTTCATCGGCACGCGTAGCGAACGGCAGCACCAGGTCCGCGCCGACAACCGCAATAGAGCGCGCAATCGTGGCGCGACTCAAGCCACCGAGCGGTTCGGTGCAGAGGATCACCTCGCCAGATGCAACAGGAAGCGTGCCGCTCAGCGCGCGCAGGAGCGACGTCTTCCCAGCGCCGTTCGCACCAACAATTGCCACGCGCTCCCCTACGCCGATCTTCAGATTGATCTCATCAAGAATTAGCTTCCCGCCAATCTCCACACGCACGTTGCGCGCGCCGATCAGCTCATAGCTTGGATCAATATGCATGGCGAACTCGGTACTCACAGCGCGTACCCGCTCATAGCGCATACCCGGTGCGCGCGCGGTGCAGGAGCCAGAGCAGGAATGGTGCGCCGATCAGTGCGGTGATGACGCCAACGGGGACGCCGATGCTGCGCGCGATCGTGTCTGCAAGCAGCAGCAGGAGCGCGCCGCCGATGGCGGAGAGTGGGAGGACGGCGCGTGGGTCAGGGCCAACGGCGAGTCGCACCAGGTGCGGCACCACCAGCCCAACGAATCCGATCAAACCTGCAAGCGCCACGGCGGCGGCGGTTGCGAGCGAGGCGAGTGCCACCGCGATCCTGCGCTCGCGCCGCACATCCACACCAAGGTGCTGCGCCGCTTCGTCGCCAAGCAAGAATCCGGCGAGCGCACGACCGCGCAGCGCAAGGAGCGTGGTGGCGACGATCAGCGGAAGTGCCGCGGCGGCGAGGCGTGGCCAGGTTGCGCCATCTAAGCCACCGAGCAGGAAGGAGAAGATCGCGCGCAGGTTCGCGCCACTGGCGAGCATCACCAGTGAGAGCGCCGCGGCGAGGAGTGAGGCAACGGCGTAGCCGACCAAGAGCACGCTGGCGATCCGCTCTTCACCGGAGCCGATCCCCGCAACGCGCCAAACGAGCGCAACGGATGCGAGTGCGCCGAGAAATGCGGCGAGCTGCACGCCGCCCAACTCCCACGCCACACCACCGATCGGTAGGAGGATCGCAATCGCCGCGCCGAGTGCGGCGCCGCTACTCGTTCCAAGGACGTACGGATCTGCGAGTGGATTGCGCAACAGTGACTGAAAGGCGCCCCCTGCAACCGCAAGCGCCGCCCCAACCAGGATCGCCGCCAGGATGCGCGGGAGTCGCAGCTCCATGACGATGGAGGTTGCCCCGGCACCTTGTGCCGCCTCACCAGCGCCGAAGAGCTGGCGCGCAAGAATCCCGATCACATCGCCCGGCGCGATCGCGACCGAGCCGAACCCGATCGCAAGGATGGCAACGACGATCAGTAGCAGTGCGCCGCCAACGAGGAGTCGCGGAGAGGTCACGGCAGCGTGATCGCTGGATTGATCGCCTGGATTAGCGCCGCGAGTGCGCTCGCGAGTCGTGGTCCTGGTGTGGTGATGAGATCGCCATCAACGCCACGAATCGATCCGCTCTTGACGGCGGGGATGCTCGACCAACCGGGCCGTGCCGCCACCGCCTCTGGCGTCACGCCATACGCCGCATCGCCGAGCAGAATCACCTCGGGTGCGGCGGCGATCAGCGCCTCGAGCGAGATCTCGTAGACGCCAGAGCTTCCGCTCGTGACCGGCGTCCCGCCAGCGAGCGTGATCAACTCCGCCGCATAATCATCTGGCGCAAGGCCATAGATCGCCGACGTGGCATCAATCTCATAGAAGACGCTTGGACTCACAGATACATCAACGAGGCTCACGAGCGCCGTGATCTCACCCTCAATGCTCGCCACAAGATCCGCAGCGGGGAGGGTGGCGCCGACCGCGTCACCGATCAGCTGAATTGTCTGCATCACGCCAATGATTGAGGTGGGGTTCAGCGTAACGATGGTCAGGTTCGCCGCGCGCAGTGCGCTGATTACATCCTCTGGCGTAAAGGGCGGCGCGGCAACGAAGACGAGATCTGGCTCCAGCGCCACGATCGCCTCAACATCAACCCCTGAATAGTTGGCAACCGTTGGGATGCTCTTCAGCGCATCAGGTGTGCAGCTGCACTCCGCCGCGGCCACCACGCGATCGGCGAGGCCGAGCGCTGCGAGCGTCTCAAGGCTCGCTGGCGTGAGCGCCACGATCTTCTGCGGTTCGGCACTGATCGTCACGGAGTCGCCCGCGTCATCAATCAGCGTGCGCGGAAAGAGAGCCTCACTCGTTGGGGGATTGTTCCCTGGGCTCTCCGAACCACCTGCCGTGGGACTCGCTGCGGAGCCGCCGCAGCCGATAACTAGAGCTGCCAGGAGAACTCCGGTAGCGAAAAGATGCGTGCGTGCGAAAGCAGTCATGCTTCCTCCCTTGCCTCGAGGGCGAATAGCCTTCCTATGCCGCGTGTCCGGCGACCGGACTTATGTGAGCCGCTCCAGAGGAGCCACTCCCAATAACCGTTGCGGGACAGTGCTGGAATCTCACCAGCTTCGCGTCCACGCGGCGTTGATTGCGGGATCCTAGCAGCCGCGCGTCA
>JACCDP011375803.1_pt1 | contig 10452 bp, 9 predicted proteins | sample 7445841 | NCBI WGS metagenome assembly JACCDP01 (sample SAMN15323441, study PRJNA562643) | freshwater metagenome | isolation source: river surface water | place: USA:Blue River Watershed | collected 2017-08-17
CGTCTTTGTCGACAAAGACCGGTACCTCGACACAGGCATCTTGGGGCAAATTGGTAATCAGGTTGGTGTTGCGCACATTGCCGTTGAAGCGGAACGGTTCGCCGCCTGCAAGTGCGTTGACGATGTAGGCAGCATACTCGTGGCCGCGATTGAGGTCCAGATTGGCACTGCCGTCGAACCACGATCGGGCGTCGTCGCGCCATTCGTGCTCACGGCGCAGATATTCGTCGAGGATATACGCATGGACACCGGGATTCCAACCGGTGCCGTGTGTGCAGTACTTTTCGATGAGGTCTGGGCGTTTGCGGAACCAGGCGTTGTACTCTGAGTTATGCCCGCTCGATTCGGTCACATAATAATCGAGGTTGAGGAACATCTCGTTACGTACAATTTCTTCATTGTAGACTTCAGGGCGCTCAGTGATGGCTTTGCGAATCATCGGGATGGCGTCTTGGCCCTTCCAGTTGTACTTGACATACCAGGCCATATGATTGATGCCGGCGCAGACGTATTCGATTTCTTCGTAGGGTGCGCCAATCCATTGCGCGAGCATTTCAGATGTCCCTTGGACACTGTGACAGAGCCCCGTGATGGCTATCTTGGACTCGTGCTGCATGGCACGACAGAGCATCGCCATCGGGTTGGTGTAGTTGAGCATCATCGCTGATGGGCAGTATTTTTCCATGTCTTTGACGATGGCGAGCATTTCGGGGATGGTGCGCAATGCACGGAAGATACCCGATGGGCCACGCGTGTCGCCCACATTAATGTCGATGCCGTACTTCTTGGGGATTTCGATGTCGTGGCGCCAAACCTGCACGCCGCCGGCCAAAATGGTCACCATGACCACGTCGGCACCCTGGAGGGCTTCCGCCCGGTTGCGGGTAGAACGGACGGTGGCGGGATAGTTGCCCAGTTCGATGATGCGGCGGACCGACTTTTCGGCGAATTCCAGGCGTTCCTGGTCGATGTCCATCAACACCAATTCGGCATTTTTGAGACGGTCAAAGGTCAAAATGTCACGTACCAGAGTCCGTGTGAACCCGATGCTCCCCGCGCCGATAAACGTAATCCGCGTCATGATTGTCCTTCTCCGTTGGTTGTTGCGTCTATGTAACTCGTCGTATGCGCCCGGAGGTCAGCGCCGAGCGCTTCGACCGTGGCGAGCGAATCGACCGAGCCGTCAATGGTCAGCGCGTGCAAAAATGCATCGCGGTTTTGGGTAAGGGCTGCCTCGACAATCACCTGCACCCAGGCGTACCTGCTCGCCAGCATCCCCGCCGTTGCGTGTCCCAATGGCGGTTGGGGGATCGGTGTGGGGATGCCCTTTGCCATGTGTGCAGGCGCTTCGACGATCGCACCAAGCGGCAAATCTGGGACTTGACCGGTGTTGGGGAGATTCACTGCATAGATTTCGTTGCGCTGTTCACGGATTGCGCGGACGATATCGACCACTTGCTCGTGCTCACCTGATTCACGCAGAAACAAACGGTCGGGCAACGGGGCAAGGCTGATTGCATCGGCTTCCATCGCTACAAACTCTGCATCGCCGTCTGCAATTGTGCCTTCAAAAGAGAAGGCGTCCACCCCGAGTCGCATGCCGTAGTACGCCCCAGAACGAAAAAACTGTGGAAAGAATTCGGTCACGTGACGGTCAAGGACTGCTGGGAACGCCCCGGTGTGCCGTAAAAGCTCCCACGAGAATCGATTCTGATCGGCACGGGTAACTGGTACCGACTGCTGTAATGCGGCATAGCCATGCAGGCGCGGCATCAGATCGACCCCGTCACTGGCAATTGCGGTCATCCAGGTCAGATGATTATACCCTGCGTACTGCGCAGTCAGCGATGCCTTGGGGAGTTCCAGCGTATCCGCGAGGTAGTGCAGGACATGCAAGACACCGTGACACAAGCCGATGACAGGGATCCCGACAGCGCGCTGTATGGCCTGACAAATCGGCGCCATCGGATTGGAATAGTTGACGAACACTGCATCAGGAGCATACGTAGCGACGTCGCGGGCAATAGCGACCATGGCGGGGATCATGCGCACAGCGCGGGAGCTGCCTCCTGGCCCGACGGTGTCACCGACAGGCATATAGATGCCGTATTGGCGTGGGATAAAGACATCTTGCTCCCACGCCCGCCGTCCTCCTACCCCGACCGTGCATATGACCACGGTTGCTCCAGGGAGTGCTTCGCGTCGGTTGGTATGGGCTCGCAAGCCAATCGGCGCGCCGGTTTGTGCAATCATTTTGCGGGCGAGGTGATGGGCAACCTGCAGGGCTTGCGGGTTGGGGTCAACGAGACGGACCTCGCATGGCCGCCCTGCTGCGACGAGATCTGCCAACAGTCCGCGTGTAAATGATGCACTCCCTGCGCCTATCAGTACAAAACGTTCCACTCGTGTGCCTCCGTCGCTTACTTGAATCCCGTAGTGGCCGCATTTGCGACGATTTGTCGTTGAAACAGGATATAGATCAGGACAATCGGCAACAGTACAATGACCGAGGCTGCCATCGTGAGTGCTGGCCGTGACCCATGGGCGTTGCTGTACCAGGTTAACAAGAGCGGCAAGGTCCGTTTTTCGTGGGTGGTAATAACAATAAGTGGCCAGAGATAATCGTTCCATGTCGCCATAAAGGTGAAAATACCCAACGAAGCCAATGGTGCGCGCAGTTGCGGCAGTATCAAGCGTGCATAGATCTGGAACTCGCTTGCACCGTCCATTCTCCCGGCGTCAATCAGCTCACGTGGGATACCTTCGATGAACTGGCGCATCAGAAAAATCCCAAACGCATCGATCATCGCCGGCAGAATCAAGCCCCACAACGTATCGATGAGCTGCAATTGGACCAAAATCAAGTAGAGCGGAATCATGATCATCTGGAATGGAATCATGATCTGCGCCATCAAGACGCCAAACATGAGATTCTTGCCGCTGAATTCATAGCGGGCAAAGATGTACCCAGCCAAAGAACTCGTAAACAACGTAATGAGGACGCGCCCGACGGCCACCAACGAAGAATTCGCAAAAAACGTTGCCACCGGGACACGTGGGTCAGCGAAAATCGTCAAATAGTTCTGTAGTGTTGCGTCTTTGGGAAAAAAAGACGGCGGTATTCTGATGATTTCTGCCGGTGTTTTCAATGAAGACACCAACACATACACAAACGGCAACAACGTTACGGATAATCCAAGCAGCAATACTGCATACCGTGCAATCATACCCAAAGCAATCCCAAAAGGAACAATGCGTGTCGCGCTGGGTGACATCTTAGTACTCCCAGTCTGTCTTGAGAACACGAAATTGTATCATTGTGAAGGTAAAAATAATGAGAAACAACACAAATGACATGGCTGCCGCCCAACCCATGTTCTGAAATCGGAACGCGTTCTGATAAATGCTCATCAAAATGGTTGTGGTCTGTTCACGTGGGCCGCCACCGGTCATTACCTGCGCCAAGATAAACATCTGCAACGATGACAACAGTGTCATCACACAGACAAAGAGCATTGTTGGCCGCAAGAGCGGTAACGTTACCAGCCAGAACATCTGTGATTCGTTCGCCCCATCAACCATCGCTGCTTCGCGCAGATTCGCGGGAATCCCCTGCAGTGCTGCGATAAAAATGACGAGATTATAGCCGAAATCTTGCCATAAATGAGCAACAATCAGGGCAATCATGGCAATCGGTATGCCCATGAAAATCGCTTGAGGATCTGTCAACCATGCTTTGGGTGGCGTCATCCCGACCGATCGAATAATGCTGCTGAGCAGACCAGCCTGTGGCGAGTAGATTGCACCCCAAATCAGCGCGACTGCAACCGCCGATGTGACTGTCGGCAGAAAATACACAGCCCGGAAAAATCCTTTGGCACGTGCATGGCTGCGTTCGATGATAATTGCGAGTGGCAGCGTGATTGCCAGATTAAGCGGCAGCACGAGGAACGAAAAGAGGAATGTGTTGCCTAACGACGTCCGAAAGAGATGTGCTGCCTGTGTGTCGCCAAACATCGCGATGTAGTTGTCGAGTGCCACAAATGGGTTATCACCACCGAGTCCAAACAATCCACTCCCAAGCCGGACTGGTGAATAGTCGAAAAATCCGAGCACCACAGCCCAGATCATGGGGATGAGGCTGAACAACATGAGATACAGCATGATTGGCGTCATGATGCTATAGGCAAAGCGCTGTTGTGTGCGTTGGAGTTGTCCGCGTTGGCCCATCGTCTGCCTCCACACAAGCCAGATGGGGAGCAATCCCCATCTGGCTCAGGTTCGTTATTTGGATTTGCTGTCGACCATCTCGTTGGCTTGCTTTTGGATGGCGGCAGCCGCTTGCTCCGGTGTCACTGCGCCTGTCAGGGCATCGGTCAAGTTCTTTGCGATGATCTCGTAGAAGAGTTGATCGCGGTCAGTAACATTACCAAGGTACGCGCCGTGTTTCAACAGGGCGAACGTTGGCTTGATCCACGGTTGCACTGCCAAGATTTCGTCTGGTTGTTCGACGATTGACTTCATGGCTGGGATGGTGCCCGATATTTGGTTGAACTTCAGCGCGTTCGCACGTTCAGCCGTCATGTACTTGACCAACTTCCATGACGCTTCGCTGTGTTTGGTGTTCTTGGACACCACTTTGCCCCACCCTGCGTCGGCGACAAACTTTGGTTCGGTGCCGAACATTGGCGGCAACATGACATAATCAAATTTGAAGTCGGGGAAGTCGACTTTGCCGACGCCCGCTGCCCACGATCCGATATACCCGATGCCGACATTACCGTTAAAGAACGCATTAGGTAGACCGTTGTCGCCTGAGAAGAGCGTTGCATCGATGACTTTGTCTTCTTGGGCATAGCGAGTCAGTGTGCGGATGACGTTGAGCGACTCTGGGCTTTCGAAGTTGAAGTGCTTGCCGTCTTCGGCGAAGTACGTCCCGCCTTGTTCGAGAATACCCGACAAAAGGAGGAAGCCGAGCGTATCACCGCCAACGAAGTGGAAGCCAGCGGTCGTCATTGTGTCGCCGTCGAGCACCGTCATCTTTTTGGCATCAGAGATGAGAGTATTGTAGTCGGTGTATGCAGGTGGGAACGGAATACCGGCTTTCTCGTACAGCGCAGGGCTGACTAATGCACCGCCGTATTCGAGGTTGAATTCGTTTGGCAGGCCATACAGGTTGCCGTTGCAGTAGTAGCCGTCCAACGGTGCCTGATAAAAGATCTCTTGCGCTTCTTTGTAGCTCATCACATCGGCCGGCATATCGGCGAGGCGTGCGCCATCCGCATAATTGCAGACCCACGAGCCAAACATCTCGATGACATCTGCTTCGGTCCCTGCAGGCATTGACGTCTGTAGCGTTTCGATGAATTGATCATACGGGAATGTTTCGTACTTGACGGTTATGTCGGGATTTTCCTTCATAAATCCGTCGATGAGTTCTTGATTAACTTTGTTGAACGCAGAATTCTGATGCGACCAGAGGCGAATGGTGACTTTTTCACCAGCAGCCGGTGCAGCAGGTGCGGCGCTGCTACAGCTACTCAACACCAAAACTGCAATGACCAAAAACCAACGAACAATCAGACGCTTCGACATGACGACCTCCTACTAAGACGCTTCTTTGCGAATCGAGTTCAGTCCCCGTGGGTAGCTATAGCACGACGACCGCGTTGAGGTTGTGCGGATTATCCGGATCCAACCCACGCGACGTCGCGCGACTATACGCGATGCTCTGGAGCAGCGGAAGGGCAATCAATCCATTGCATTCTTCGGGGAGTGTTGCATCCCACTGCATGTCAGAACTCTCGTTTGGTCCAATAGAAAGGGTGTGCCCGCCCAGCGTGCGCATATCTTTGAGGACTGCTTCTTCTTGGGCATTGGTGAGCCGTGAACCGACACCCACGACCAGTGTTTTTGGGGTCACCATCGATTGCGGTCCGTGCCGGAACTCCATGTGGTGGAACGGCTCGCTCACGGTGAGCGACATTTCTTTCATCTTGAGGCTGGCTTCGCAGGCGAGACCATAGCGGTAGCCGCTCCCCAAAAAGAAAAATTGGTCATATGCAGGATTTGCGCCGATTGCAACGCAGTGTTGTTGATACTTTGCAATGACAGCTGCGCCGACTGCAGCGATGCCATCGAGCTCGTGCAGGTCGCTGCCGATCAAGGCCCATAGCACCGCGAGTGCACCGACATGTAACACACTGAACGCACGGGTTTGGGCAATACTTTGCTCTTGCCCTGATGGAAGGACGATGTTGATGTCACCCAACTGCGCCAATGGGCGGTCTGCGTAACAGCTGACCGTGATGATGCACCCGTTGGGACTACTGGTTCGGAACTGGGCTGCGGCTTTGAGGACCTCGGTGGTGCTCCCCGAGCGGCTAAGCAACACTAGTGTCGGTGTACCCGTACGCGGGATGCTGGCAGCCGGATTATTCCAGAGCTCTGAAGCAGGTAAAACCGTCACGGGGATATCGCTGCGTTGCTGTTGGAGACGACTCATGGCCACCGCCAGATAGTATGGTGAACCACAGCCGCTCCAGATAATGTGGGACGCATGGGTGAGTGCCTTGTGCTGCCGGAGTTCCGCAAATCGTTGATGCAGGACGGAGAGTGCATCACTCCATGCCTGCGGCTGTGAACAGAGTTCGTTCCACGTGTGCATCCCGAGCTGAGCCATAAACAGATTCCTAACACTATGAGAACGTTCACTGGGTAACTGATTCAGGCGAGGATAACTTGGACGCCAATCGCCGCGATTGCATCGCAGATAACAGGATCGGCCGAAAAATCGGTGACCAAGGTATCGACTGCACTCAACGGTGCGACGAATGCCGGCGCACTGCGACCGAGTTTGGTGTGATCAGCGACGACAATGACGCGTCTGCCGGCACTCAAGATGGCGCGGTCCGTCATCGTCTCGGGCAAGTAGTCATTGGTGAGTCCGCTTACCACATCAATGCCACGTATCCCGAAGATGATCTTGTTGATGCGGAGTTCCGATAATCCTTGGACTGCCAGATGGCCGATGAATGATGATTCACTCGCCCGGAACATCCCGCCGAGGCTGATGAGGGTCAACTGGCTCTCGGCGAGGGCATTCATCACCGAAAGCGAATTCGTCACGACCGTGATGTCGTTGCGATCCCGCAGTGCATGAGCGACGGCGAGACTCGTCGTGCCGCTGCTGATGAACACGGTATCGCCGGGGACGACCAAGTCGGCTGCCATCGCACCGATACGCTGTTTTTCGGCTTGTTGACGGGTAGCCCGTTGCACGATAGGAGGTTCGGGCGGGGCTTCACCTTTGGCGATTGCACCACCATGTACCCGGGTGACAATCCCCGCGTTTGCAAGCACATCGAGGTCGCGCCGTGCAGTCGCTTCGCTGACTCCAAACTGGGCACACACATCACTGGTGTTCACCTGCCCGCGTTGCACGACAAATCGTTCGAGTTCCTGCATTCGGGGATTTCTGAGATGTTTTGTCATTGGTTGCTCCCGTTCGTGGGCATAGTATATGACGGTATGTGACGGATTGCAAGAAAACATGCAAAATTCTTGATTGTTTATGCAATGTATTGCGTGTTTTTTGTCACAAACACGCATATCGAACGTCATCACAGATCGACGAGGGTTCCTTGCTCCGCAGCGCAGGCCTGATCATAGGCAATTTGTGCCACGACGACGTCTTGTGCTGCATTCCCCACCGACTTAAAGAACGTTATCTGTTCGCGGCCTGTGCGCCGAAGCGCATGGCCGTTGGCAATTGCCCCTATTTCGACCACGGATGCTGCGCTAATGAGTCCAGCATCGCGGGCAGCGATGAGTTCGCCTGCCTCGCTCCAGGCAGGTGCGTATTGGTCAACAGCAATATACGCGCGTGCAAGGGTCTGCGGGTCTGCCTCGATCATGTCATGCCGATACGAACCAACGCCGTTGATATGGGTGCCGGGGCGGATTTCGCTATCGGCAAACACGGGAACGGATGATGAAGTAGCCAGGCACACGATGTCTGCAGTTGCCAATGCGCGTGTGCGCTCGGTTGTTGCAGTCCAAGCAATGTGGGGGAACTCGCGTTGCATCGCTGCCACGAGCCTCGTGGCGCGCTCAAGGGAGCGATTGACAATAGTAACCGTGCTGATGGGGCGCACGGCGCATACAGCTCTGATCTGGCCTGCTGCCTGCGCCCCAGCACCGATGACCACGAGATGCGTGCTGTCCTCACGCGCGAGCAGGCGTGTACCAACCCCAGATGCTGCACCTGTGCGCAGGATGGTCAGCTCGGTACCGTCCATGAGTGCCTTGGGGACCCCGGTGCCCGCGTCGATTAGTAATACGATGGCATGAATCGTCGGGAGCCCCTGCTGTGGGCCATTGTGGGGGAACACAGAGACGATTTTCATCCCGAGTGATTGGCCATCGACAATCGCAGGCATAAAAAACGAATGCGATTGATGTGTCGACTGTGCGACATCGATGCGTAATGGGACATCGGTTGTACCACGCGCGATGCTCGCATATGCATGCTCGACCGCATCGATTGCTGCCGGCATCGAGACAAAGCGCAACACGTCGGCTTTTGTGAGAACACGGATCTGCATAGTCACCTCCAGAAAACTCGATTTGCATATTGGTTTGAGGGATGCTATAGTAACTGAGGTTTCGCCTCCATCGTCTAGCGGCCTAGGACGACACCCTTTCAAGGTGTAGGTCGCGGGTTCGAATCCCGCTGGAGGTACCAAACCAAACGACGTGACGCAAGTCACGTCGTTTTTTGTTGTCTGTTTCACCACCTTGATGCTTCGCTACAATAGCCATACCGTTACCTCGTGATTGGGGATGTGTCTATGCAAGCACCACCAGCATGCTTTCGCGTCGAACCAGGAATTTGGGCAGGGTCTTATGTCGGCGCCGGGGTGACCGATCAAACCGAAGCACATATTGCATGGCTCACCCAGCAGGACATCGGTTGCATCATCGACCTCTCGAGTCCCGACGACCAATTGCCCAGCTACCACACACTACTGACCCAGTTTGCTCCGCATATTCGGTACTGCAATTATCCCATACGTGACGGGATTGTACCGTCACCTGCGTTGATGGTTGCTATCCTTGATCATATTGCGTGGTGCAAGCACAACGATATTGCCATCTACATTCACTGCTGGGGTGGAGTGGGCCGTGCGGGGACGGTCATTGCGTGTTGGTTTATGCGGGCGGGTCACTCGGCGCGTGCGGCAATCCATTTGCTCAACGAGCGACGGAAGGTAGCCGGCTTGCGCCGTGAATCACCGGATTTTCATGCCCAAATTGATTTCGTCGAACAATGGGTCGAACCAGACCCCGAGACACGGGCAGCGTGGTTGCGTTGGCGCGACATCTTCCGTGGGGGAATACTCGGTGCAGCGTTGGGGAACGCCATCGGGGTCACCAATGATATGCGCAGTGCTGATCAATTGACCCGTCTTGATGATATGCAGGGCGGCGGAATTTTTTCGATTGCCAAGGGCGGTTGGACAGACGAAACGGCAATGATGCTCTGTGTCACAGAAAGTCTGATTCACATGCGCCGCTTCGACGCACGTGACGTCGCTGACCGATTTTTGCGTTGGTGGCGCGAGGGCCATCTCACCTGCAGCGGACGCGTCTACGAAGTCGGCAGCACGACGCGAATGGCATTATTTACATACCTGCAGACCGGAGAGCCGCTCAGTGGGATACGGTCCGCGGCAGCGTCCGGCAATGGTTCAGTCACTCGCGTCGTCCCCGTGGCATTGTTTTATGCGCATGCACAAGCAGAATTATTACGTTATACTGAAATAAACAGCCAGATTACTCATGGAACGCAACTCGCTGTCGATGCCTGCCGCTATGTTGCCTGGTTGATTGCGCAACTCTCCACGGGCATCGACAAAAAGGCGGCGTTGTTGTCCCCATGGCCGTTTGGTGACCTTGCACCGGACATCGCGTCGGTGGTTGCAGGTTCGTACCGTACCAAGACAATCAGCGACATCAACACGAGCATCGATATGTCTGAGACGCTCGAGGCTGCCTTGTGGGCCCTCTGGCACACCGATGATTTTGCTTCCGGGGCCATTGTCATGGCCAACTTGGGTGGTTTGAGCGAAGCAGGTGGACAACTGTATGGCGAAATCGCTGGGGTGATATACGGAGAATCAAATCTGCCGGTTCACTGGCTCCGAACACTCCAAAAGCATGACGAAATCGCTTGGATGGCCGAAGAACTGTTGCGCACGACCTGGAAAAATCTCTCATTTGCACCACAGAACAGAGGATCCGATGAACGTTGATACGACATATCAGGTCGCAGAGGGCTTCTGGGTGGGGCCGCACCCTGGTCGGATTGATGGTGCAACGCCTGGAGAACGCATACCATTCCTGCGGCTTCAGGGTGTCCGCTGCATCATCGATTTGACCAGTCCTGTA
>JACCDP010126078.1_pt1 | contig 10451 bp, 14 predicted proteins | sample 7445841 | NCBI WGS metagenome assembly JACCDP01 (sample SAMN15323441, study PRJNA562643) | freshwater metagenome | isolation source: river surface water | place: USA:Blue River Watershed | collected 2017-08-17
GAAATTGCGAAATGATTGTGATCGTGATTACTATATGAGTGCTGAAGAAGCAAAAGCATATGGTCTCATCGATTCAGTAATTGAAAGCAAGAAGACAAAATAAAAAAGGGGAGAATAAATCTCCCCTTTTTTATTTAATAACTAGATCTTTCGTCTCTATCTCTTTCATACGCCATAGCACCAGTATCAGGCATAAAAGGTTTTGGGCTTGTTCTGTCTACAACTGAGAATAAAATATCGTATTTTCTTCCTAGTTCATCTGCCCATTCTTGTGCATATACGATAGCATCCATTTTACTATCGAAAGGAGATTTGAATCCTCCGGCTGATTCTCTTCCACTTTTTTCACCAAGATAAATATGTTTATCATCTGTTGACAAAGATGCACTTACATAAAAACCTCTTTCACTTTTGCGCACTGCTACATTTGAGTTATTTCCAGGTGGATCTGGAAAGTCTGGCTGAGGATCATCATCCATGGGCCCAAACATATCATCATAAGCACCTTCTTCATCAAAGTCTCTATCAAAAGCCAATTTCTGCATTACTTGTGTAAGAGCATTAGCTTCAGCATATAAACCATTTTTGTCTAATTCGTTAGCAATATTGTTAATTTTTGCAATAATTTGTCTTTTCATAATAAATCCTAAAAAGGTTGATAATATTTTTTTACATTCTCTTGCAAAACAATCCTTTGTAATATACACTGCATCAATCCTTATAAGGAAGAAATTATGGCACAAATTCTTAAGTCAAAATCTATTTACTACAATGATGTAAATCTAGTAGCTCAACCTTGCAAAGTCAAGTCTCGTAAAGATATTCCAGTTGAATTAAACAGAATCATCGTATCTCCTATGGAAGCAATTGTTGGTAAAACATTTGCTCTAAAAGCTAACCAACTTGGCCTAACAGTTTGCCTTCATAGGTTTTGTTCTGTTGACGAACAAATAGAACTTTATAATTCTTTGCCGAACAAAAATAATATATTTGTTTCCATTGGTTTAAATGACTGGGATAGAGTAGAAGCTTTAGCTGATGCTGGTGCTACATCCTGGCTCATAGATATGGCTAATGGTTATATGGCTACTGAAATTAGAAGTTGTGTAGAGAAACTTACAGATCAAGCAAAAGTCAATAATCTGATGATGGGAAACGTACATACTGAACGTGGCTTTCAGATGTTGTCCCAAATTGCTCCAGATAAATTATTCTCACGTTTTGTACGTGTAGGTATTGCTGGTGGTAGTCCTTGTGCGACTAATGACTCCACTGGTTATAATCGTGGCCCAATCACTGAAATTATTGAGATTGAAGAATCAAATCCTTGGGATCCTACAAGTGATCAAGTTTTTACTAATCGTAAACCATTTATTATTGCTGATGGTGGCATAAAAAATTCTGGCTATGCTGCTAAAGCTTTTGGTGCAGGTGCTGATTATGTTATGATGGGTGGATATTTTTCTAAATCATTTGAAGCAGAAACTCATCAAAGAGGAGATGGTACTTATTGGGGTGGTGCATCTCATAAGCAACAAATTCTTTCTACTGGCAAAGTGTATCGTCATTCAGAAGGTAAAGAAGTACCAATTAATGATGAATTACGCCCTCTTGAAGTTCTTGTAGATGAACTTTGGGGTGGTATTTCTTCTGCCGTTTCTTATGGTGGATATGATACACTAACTAACTTTATTGGCAATGGTGTTTTTGAGATTAAACAAAATTCACTACCACCTGGGAGAAAATAATGTCAAGAAATAAGTTCTACGACAAAACCATATCTTTGCTCAAAGAAAGATTCAAAGATGAAACAGCTTTGGATATTCTTGATAATATGCAAGCAGTATATGAAGCAAAAGACAATGATTATTCTGCTACTGGTCTTCCTATGGGTAATCTGCGTAAATGTGAGGATGCTGGTATTGATGCTTGGCGAGGATGTTTAGTAAGAATTGGCGATAAAATGTCCAGACTTGAAAACTTCCTCAAAGAAAAAGAATATCTTGTTATATCTGAAAAAGCAGAAGATACAGTAATTGATCTTGCTAATTATGCTATTTTGATGTCGTGCCTAATTGAAGAAATAAAACCACCTCATTCCCAATTTTACTGGAATTTATCAGAACAAGCACAAAAGAGATTGCAAGATCTTTCCTACTATTGTGTTTTCCAAGCAATGTTATGGAAAGACAATGACCCTGAAAAAGACCTCAGTAATCTCAAAAAAGCACTTAGTTATTGGCCTTTGCTTTGCGATTATTCTTTAGAGATGCAATGAAAGATACATTACTGATTTGTAGTTATAGAAATTACTTAATCAATTATCTTAATAAAAAATTTCCTAATGCTTGTAAAGAAGATATTGAGGATGCAGTTCAAAATGCAATTATTAAATCCTTAAGATTAAGCCATTCTTGGAAAGGTGATTCTTCTCTTAAAACTTGGCTTTCAGTAATTGCAGTAAATATGTACACAGATACATTCAGAAAAACTTATGTCAAACATGAATATACTTTAAATACATCTGAAGAATTATTTATATTTGATAAAATTCCAGTGGATGATTTTTCTGAAACTTTATGTGATATAGATTATCAAAATAAATTATTCAAAGAATTATTAACTGGTTTTGAAGACAATATGTTCATAAAAGCATTAAGTATGCATATTGTTGATGATATGGACTATAAAAATATTGCAATTCAATTAGATATCCCTTTAGGCACTGTAAAAGGCAGAATTTTTAGGGCAAAAAAATTGTTGCAAGAAAAATATCGTAAGATTTCTTACAAATATGAAGAATCCACGGTATAATTGTTAAAGTTTCATTTGAAAAAGGAAAAAAATAAAATGAAGAAGTTTTTGGTTTCTATGGTTGCAATTTTTGCAGCTACCTCCGCTTTTGCAGCTGACCCTATCTTTGGTGCAAAGCCTCCAGTAAAGAAGGCTGGCGTTGATTTCACCACTCAGTCTGTTGGTGTTCAAATGCAAGACAACAAGTTCTTTGTAAACTACGCTAATGATGGCAAAGATTGGTTTACGATTACAAACCCTGGCAAGACTATCCCTAATGTAGAGAATTATGCTGGCGGACTCTTCAAAGGGACACGTTTCGTTTCTGTCGTTGCGACAAATGGCGTTGAGACTCGTGTTTCTTATGGTTTTGAGAAGCAACTCGTAAAGTTTGATGTTCCAGTAATTGGTACAAATGCAACTGTTATGGGTCAAGTATTCCCAACTGGTTTTGGTGGTGGCTCACTCAATAGCCTCAACCTTTCTAATAATTGGGCTTGGGGTGTTCGTGTTGGATTTGATGTATCCAAGATGAAGCTTCCGAAACTCTTCTAATCAAACAATAAAAAGGGGAAGACAAAATTTGTCTTCCCCTTTTATAATATATGTATGAGTTTAATTGACAGAACACTCATATCTCGAAAAAGTTCCCACACGATCAGACCGTGGTGGGAAATTTGCATATATTGCTCACAGCCTTTTACCACTGATACATTTGAGAAAACTTGCCAACGATGTAAATTTTTTGATAAATTTAAAGACGAATTTACAGCTAAAGTTATGCTCAAATTTATTTTTTTCTGTTCAATAATTGCTTTGTCAAATTGTATTATTGCTATATATCTTTCGAAAGTTACAGAAAACTTGTATCATTTACTTCTTTTCTGCGCTTTATTTAATTTATGTATAGGAACAATCTTTTGGCGGGTGGTAAAAAAATAGTACAATAATCTAGCAAGGAAAACAAAAAATGCCAAGACCAAAAAAAATCGTCCAAGAAGAAAGTAAAATTTCTGAAGTAATAGAAGTTCAAGAAGAATTATCATTTGAACCTGAAGAAGAACTTGTCATCGAACCAGTTGCAATGGATGTTTTAGAATTAGAAGATCTAGCAATTGACGAAATCGCAGTAGAAACTTCAAAGACAATTTTCAAGGTATATCATCTTGGTAATTTTGTTATTGAAGTAGAAGAAAATTCTGAAACATTAAATCAATATTTAGAAAATAACAAAAAACAATTATATGATAATGTATCTAAACTTAAGACTCCAACTAATGATCCAGAAGATTTAGTTTTATTCAATGTCCCAGCTACTGACAATAGAAAATACAATTCTCTTGCTCAATTTTATCAACAAAATGGTCTTGCTCCTCAACCTCCAAGAATCAATGATTGGATGACATATTATAAATATAAGTATCCTATGGCTTCAGAAGAGGAAATTGCTATACAGGTTTTTGGTCCATTGGATTACAGCTTTGAAATTGCGAATTAGCAATGGAGTATGGTTTTAGGATAAGAGCCGAATTTGCGCACGTCAAGCTGATTACTAAAGCGCTCGATATCCTTAAATCAATATCTAAAGGTGAATTCGTAAGATGTGTTTCCTTGATAGAAGAAAATAAGAAATCCTACTTAGAAACGAAATTAGAATATCCTGAATTTATAGACTTGAGGTTGAATAATCTCAAGTCTAATCTTTTAATAATTGAAAAAGAACATTTTAATAATAGATATCTGAACGTTCTTCAATTAGGCGAATTTGGATACCAACTGACAGACATAAAGCAAAGATTTATTGATACTGGCCTAATTATGAGAAAGAAAAAACTTATAAAAATAGAAATTCAAGTAAATCAAGAAGAAATCAATATCATAAACTTAGCTTGCACACTTTATTGGAAAATTCTTTGTGGTCATTTAGATCATTTATCAGATATAGACTTACATAAGATTGATAAAGAATTATTAAAAGAAAGTTTATCTGACATTTGTGACCTTGCAACTGGGTTTGAAGATAAAAATGCCCGGTTAAATATAGAAAGCAAATCTGTAAATCGAAAAGCGAAATGGGCTTATGATATTTGCCATTCTATTGACAGCCTAAACAGCGATGATATAATCAAGAACATAGGAACATTACCTAGATTAAAGATTATAAAAAATGGCTAAATACAAACATTCTTTTTGGCGCTATGTACCAAGCACTGAAAAATTCAAATCTGAATTCAAATTTGTAGAATCATTTGAAACAGATTCTGATGCTGTACCTGAATTCCACGATCATTATTGTATAGATCATATGGCTAACTTAGAAACAGGGCAAATGAGAGTCAAAAATCATTCTGCTCCTGAATATTGTGTTTCTAAATATATAGGTTGGGGTTTAGATTTACCACCTGTTGAAAAAGCCAATAAACAAGAGATTTTCATTGTTGTTCATAAAAGTTCATTTACTCATAAAAAAATTGAATTTGATGAGTTTTTAGAGCCAACAGATAATCATTACAGCCAAGAAGATTGGGAATTTCTTTTATCTGTTTTAGAGCAAAGATTTACTAAGCAAAAAGAATGGGCAAAAAATGGGATAAAAATTCCAACTCAATATGATGATGGTACACAAGTATTTAAAACTGAAAATGAATTCCGTGCTTTTTCTTTTGGTAGACGTGCTTATTTCCTTTATCACCTTGTTCGTAATTATGGTTTCACTCATCTCATTCGTAGATTAAATATAGGATACACTCAATAATGTTAGTATGTGATGTTTCTGCTATTGATAAACTCATTGATCTTTATTATGAAAATTTATCTGTAATTTATAATGGAAAAAGATTTTTATTATATGATCTTCGTGATGAATTCGTAGATAATAATAAAGAATGCTCAATATATAATCACGAAATTACTACGTCAGGTATTTATTTTAAAGATTCATTGATTATTGAAATTGACAAACAACAAGATTTCAGAAAAGACGATACAATTAACCTATGAAAGCAAGCTTCAAAGAATTTCTTGAAAAAATTGATTATAATGATCCTTCTGAATTTGATTTTGATACAGATGATTCAATTGATAAGAATATAAGAGAAACTCTTAAAAATATAAATAAATCATCCTGGTGTTGGACATTATGGAGTTGCGAAGGACATAATCATGAAGACAATAGTGCATCATTGCCATATTTTGTATTCATTGTTAAGAAAAAATTTATACCAGTATTATTAGGAATTCTATTTAATACTTTAGATCCAGAAGTTGATGTCAAAACTATGCTCCCTCTTTGTAATACTAATTCAATAAATATTTCTTGGGGATTTACTGACGATAAATATGCAATTGTAAATGTTCATTGGGCACATAATTTTTTAGAAGAAGAAAAACAACATAAAAAATTGTTATCTGATCTTTATGAAATGAGTTTCAAGATATTAGAGGCAAAATTATGAATAAAAAAATCGGTGAAGAGCTAGATTCAGATATTCATTTTGAAATGCTAAGCTCTTTCACACAATTTATTGAGCACTTTTCTCCTGTTTTAGATAAGGCAGAAACATATCATAAACACATCGTTGCAGAAAACTTAATAAATCCAAGTGAATCTAATAAACAAAAGCTAGAAATTATAAATGACACAATAGATACATTGCAAACTATGATTCCAATTTTTTTCAAGTTTGCAAAATTAGAAGATAAATTAGAAAAGTTTCATTCAAACTAAAAAAGCCCTCGAAAGAGGGCTTTTTTATTACTTGATAACTACAGCCTTTTCGTGGCCTACAATTACATCTGGATCAACATATACCTTGACTCCAGCATCCTTCCACTTCCAACAAAGTGAAACATCTTCAGAAGAAAAGTCTCTACTAATTTCAATTTCGTGCATTGCAGGTTCAAACCAAGGGTAAGTAACCTTTTCAAATGCACCTTTACGGCACATCATAAATCCCATACCAGCATAAAATACTTCAGCCAATCTCTTAGGGTGATTATTTGCCAATTGTTTTAAATCAGCTGGTGAAAGGAATGGGAACATACCTGTCTTAAGGAAGAAGTTTAAATCCCAATCTTTAACAATAGTTGAGTGGGTTCCAGAGGTTGTAAGATAAATTCCACAAAGAACTTCAAGACTCTTATCACGCTGCATTTGAGTGAATAACTTAACAACTTGTTCAGGCTCAAATACAATGTCAGAGTCAAACCACATAATATAATCGTAATCAACCTTGCCTTGAAATGGAATTTGATGAACTCCAGCTCTGTTATCAGCACCTAGTAGATTTGCTCTACAGTGGAAAATAACTGGAGAATAATGTCGTGAAACAATAATATCAAATGGCAAACCACGAGAAGTAGCCAATAATAACTTTGTCCAAGAATCAAAGAATCCAGGAGTGAATTCTTTTCCAGGTATACAACATACAACAACTGGCTTCTTGACAGGAGCAGCATTGATAGTTTGAGCTAATGGAGCTGGCATATTAGTATTGAATTTCATATTAGTATTATACAAAGAATTAAAAAATAAAGCTAAAAATTTATTGGTTTTATATCTTGATGGTATAAGATAATACGAATAGCAGGAAATGACATCTAGATAAAATAAAAAAACAGTATCCGTCCTCAAAGGAAAAGATTTTTAAATGAAAAAAATTGCAATCACTCAAGAATTGATAGATATGGCTAATGAATTAGATAATATGGAATTGTTCAATGAAGCAAATACTTTAACTAAAATTGCCCATATTGTTGTAGCTGAAGATTATAAGCACGATCCAATGGTTTATAATCCTGATGAAAAAGATGCTGATGTTCAAGAAGCTCATTCTATGGATTATTTAGATGCTATGGAAGCTTTAAATAAATTAGTAGAATCTGGTGAACTTAATCCAAGAGAACTTTCACAAATTCAATCAATTCTTTCAGATTCTGACGATGAAGGCCCAGATCCATTCAAAGAAATGTCATTTGATGATGATGAGCATTATATGACAGATGAAGAACTTGATGAGCAGTTCGATAATGATCCAAGCGATATGGACGATGATATGGATGATGAAGATCCTAATGCTTGGCAATACGAAGAAGATGAGAGCGATTTAGATGATATGGAACACAAGCAAAGAAGCGACCATCATATGCATCAATTTGACGATGACGATTTCTGAAAAAATCCCCTCGAAAGAGGGGATTTTTTATTTTTACTCTATAATTAATTTATGGAAAATTTTGATATAGTTTATATCTTTACAAATGAAGGAATGCCGGGTTTGTGTAAAATTGGGTATACATCAAGAAATGATGTTAAAGAAAGAGCTAAAGAACTTTATACTACAGGAGTTCCATATCCTTTTCAAATTTTTTATGCTTGTCAAGTAAATAATGGTAAAAATGTTGAATCAATATTACACAGATTGTTTGCAGAAAATCGAGTAAATAATAATAGAGAATTTTTTGAACTTGATCCTGAAAAAGCAAGGTTGGCACTGTCTCTTTCCAGCCAATCAGAAATTACTCCTAATGAAATTGAATACTTAACTACAGATGAAATTAAGGATATTCAAAAAATAGAAAAAAAAAGGTTGTCAAATTTTACCTTTGACCAAGCAGAAATTCCCTTTGGCGCTACTTTATATTTTTCTAAAGACTCTTCTATAACTTGCACTGTTTTTTCTTATAACACTGTAATGTTTGATGGACAAATTGTAACTCTTACAGAAGCTGCAAGAAATACAGGATTGATTCCTTATTTTGAATTACAAGGCCCTAAATTTTGGATGTATGAAGATGAATTATTAACAAGTAGAAGGAAAAGAATTCAAGGATTGTAATTCAAAATCCCCCGCTCTTTCGAGGGATTTTATAATTAATACTTGATTCTAATCTTATATCTTTTCTCTGGCTTTGAATATGACATTTGTTTTGCCTTGGCTCTTTTTTTCACCGCTACAGGATATTCTCTATTCAATAATTCCATATAACTTTCAAATATATCATTGCATGCTCTGGTATAATATTCATTATCATTTTCATGCCCTAATTCAGACATCAATCCATCAAATTTAGCAATAAATTCTCCAGTTCTATCTTTCACCACTTCTCTGTATATTTCTTGAGTTAAGTTTTCAGCTTTCTTTTCTCCAGGTATTCTTCTAATTGCTTCATTAACCAAATATGTATACAAAAATATATGTTTCTTGGAAATAATATAATTTTTTTGTCTCTCTGTATTATTTGGCACATAACTCTTAATCATAGTGGAACAATTACTTCCAAAACAAGAACTAGCTATGTTTGCCTGATTTAATTTGGGACATGGGTTATTATAATCACTGCTATCAAAATGCAAATACAATTCTGAAATAATAGGCTCAAACATTTTTTGGTATTTTATTTTTTCAGCTTTCTTTATTTCATAGTTTTTTCCATAATAACCAAAATATTCTCCACAAATCTTTACAGTGTCAGATAATGAACAACCATCATCACCACAATTACACATTTGACAAGGAAGAATAAAATCAATTATAAATCCCCTATTTTTACCTGTACCTTCCAAATCAAAATAAACAATTGGAGAATCGTTTGCAGGTATAGGACTCAAGCCAAATTTATGAAGCTGATCAAATAATTGCTTCTCAGCCATACTACTATTATATAAACCAAATTCTTTATAATATGTTGATAAATAAATTCCTAAATCTTCTTCCTTAATACCAAGATTTTTCATTATATTATTTTTGATATTATTTAAACTTATTCTTGAATCTATTAATTGTTTTTCAGTGACAGGATAATTCAACTTACGAAGATCATCATATAACTCTCGATAATTCTGAACAACTAATTGTCCACCAACTTTTTCAACATCACTATTGTTTTTGATTTTCGAAAAGAAATAACTTGGATTGTTTGTATTACGTAATATATATTTTCTACTATCTATGTCTGCACTAATAAAATCTTCTAAAACTTTTTGATATTGTTCATCAGTGGCCATTCTGTTTGCGCTTTGACCAATATCCATACCTAATAAAGGACGTAAAAATGTTCTATTTTTACCAATAAATGAATGCAACTGACTGATATCAAATGTATCACCAAAATCAAATTTCAAACTATTTTCGAGTATTGTTTTAATTCTTTTAAATGCTATGAGTAATTTTTTTAAATTATCGAATACAACTATTTTCTCAGCTAATAATTTTTTCTCTGCTTCATATGTTTTGAATGCTTCTTCCTTAGCTTCTGGGCTTAGCTTAGAAGCTCTGTATCCTAGAAGTTTATTAAGTGTTTTTCTACTTTCTTGAATCTGTTTCCCCATAACTTTTATTTCTTCATCTAATTTATTTAGTTTAGTGGGGCCTGTCAATCTTTCGTTTTGATCCATAAAATTTACTAACTTTATTAATCCAGCATAAAAAGTATCATCATTAGCAATACCTGTTAATAAAATTTCTAAATTTGAACTTAAACTAGCAGCATTATCACTTTCAGCTTTCCATCTACTAACATAATCCCTAATAAATTCTTGCTGATTGTAATTCGTGGTGGCTATAAAATTATTAAAATCAGGAGGCAAAGTCCAACCACGTAAATCTTTGTCGCCCTCTTGATAGCCTGGAATATCCTGCTCATATGCAAAAGGCGCA
>JACCDP010212619.1_pt1 | contig 10451 bp, 14 predicted proteins | sample 7445841 | NCBI WGS metagenome assembly JACCDP01 (sample SAMN15323441, study PRJNA562643) | freshwater metagenome | isolation source: river surface water | place: USA:Blue River Watershed | collected 2017-08-17
TAAAAGGTTTACTTGCAAAAATAATAAATTCATTTAATGCATCTTTTGAAACTACTCCACTTTGAACTACTGGAGACATTGCTTGAACCATTCCAGAAATTGTTTGAATATAAGCGACTCTATCAGCTTTTTCTTGGTTTTGATCAATCTTAATTGTTGAGTCGGTTTCAATATCAATATTTATGCATCTTAATTTATCACTTTTGAGCATTTTTTCAAGTTTACCTAAATCTTTATATTCAATAGCAAAACCTTTTAGATCTTCCATAATTTTATCCATTGTTTTTTTATAACCAGCTTGAGCTTGGGCGGATAACATTTGAAGTTTTTCTTGATATTGCGGATCTTTAGGATCTAACATAGATTGAGCTTCTTGAACTTGAGCATCAAGTTTCATTTGTGTTGCTTCTTTAATTCTTTCAACATCATGAATTTTTAATCCAGTTAACTCCATCAACTCTTCAATTGAATATTTTTCAACTGCTAATTCAGCTAACAATCTTAAAGTATCTCTAATAGTAAATTCAACTTCTTTTTGTAGTGGTTGAATACGAGAAATTGCAAAATTACCTTTTAACTGTTGAGCTGTTGCTGTTTCACTTGCCACAGAATAACCCCTAACAATATCACTTAATCCCGTAATTTCCTGAATATCAGCTTTTAAAGCAAGTTTTTCTTGTCTTAGAGCTGTGATAGTGTTAACAATTTCGGCAAGTGGTTTAAATACTATTAATTTTCTAGCATCATCAATATTGGCAGTAGTTTTAAGCGGTTTAAATTGCCCATCTTCGCCGTTCATTATATTTTCAACATCTGCTTGTTCAGCAAAAGATGTATAAGCACCGGTAAATTTTGCTTGTTTAATTAAGCTAGCTATTCTATCATCAATTTCACTTAAATTTTCAGCATGTTTTTTATATTGACGATAAAGTGGTAGAGGTAATAACTTAGATGATTCATTGAGACCCATTGGCATTGGAATTGGGAAGAAATTTTTAAGATTATATCCATCTTCCTCACTTGATAAAACAAAGCCATCTCCAGCAAAAGTAATAAAGTGGCAAACCTTATTTTCTTTATCCCATATTTCCCAGACTTCACAAAGCTTATAAAGATCTTCTTTTTCTTCTTGTAAGTATTCAAATTTATTATTAGTCATTGGCACTTCCTCACCTTTCTTGCCAAAATATTCAACTAATTCCCTTCTTGAATAATATTTTCTAAAAGCAACCCATCTTAATTTTTTCCATTCTTTTTCAGTTGACTTAAGAAAATCTTGATAATCAACAAATTCAATTGTGAAAGATTTTTTAGACTCATCAACATCATAAGAAGTTTCCTCTTCTTCAACTTCCATTTCTTGAGCATCTTCTTTCATGTCATTTTTACTAGTTTCATCTTCCTTTTCATAATTATCATCTTCGGGTTTCTCAACTTTAATTTTTTTCTTAACTTTAGTTTTTATTTCCAACGGCTCTGGCGGTATGAATACAATTCTTGGAATGCCTATTCCTTGGATTAAATAAGAATCTCTAACTTTTTCAATTTGATTTTCAGCGTCTGACTCTTTTAATTGATAATTTAACAATCTTTCTACCAATTCGCTAGAAACTCTTGCAATTTCATCATTGTTATAATTAGCTTGAGCAATGTTAATTTTTGGAAGTTTACTAAATAAAAGCGGTTTTAAAACTTGTGTATTGCTCCAAAAAATCGGGTAATTTTCGGCATTGTTATTTTCATTTTCTTGGCAATCATAAATTTCTTGAAACTTTTTTGCAGTTTCTTTCGATTTCTCATGATAATTTTTAGCATTATCAATTTCTCTTCGCCAAATATCAACCAAGGCTCTTTCGCCTTTTGCAGTAGTTAACTCGTCTTGTGTTTCAATTTGATTCATGTTCATAGTTGTTAACTTTAATTATCTTTTATTTTTTGTCAAGAGTTTATTTTCCTCTTTAATCTTGTCAATAAGTTTTTGAATTTCTAGCTCTTTGTTTATTGATTCTTGTAGCGTCATTGGTTTTTTTATCTCAGCAGGAATAATCGGTTTAGTCATGCATAAATATCTTAAAGTATCAACTGCGTGATCTTCCATTTCTGTATTTAAATCCTCGGGTTTACTATTATCATATTGCATAGTTGGTAATGTTCTAAGTAAATTCTTGCAATTTTTAGTAATGTATAAAAGCGGTTGACCATCTTCATTTCCTGTTAATCTTGCCCTTATTTGTTGCCAACCAGCTACTCGCTTATTGTCAGCAGGTAGCCAACCAATGTTTTGAGCTTCAAACTGATTAGCTATTGATTGACCACTTGAAACATCGAAAATAGCTGGATCGGCTCGCATTTCATCCATTTTTTCGCCCATTTGTAGTTCCTTGATAGTTTTAGCAATTTCAGCACTTCCCATTTTTAAGCCTTCGTTTGCTTTGCCTGTGCAACCGTAGAATTCACGATAAATGATTAATGCACCACGGGGGAAGCTTCGTTTAATGCCTCCACAATCAACAAGCGAACCATCACTAACAGCACCCCATAAAACACAAAACGGCTTAGAATAACCCCAATCAAAAGCCCTTATTTTATACCAAGAATGCGGAATATTTACATAATCAACAACATGTTTTGTTGCATCGAAGTTATCGAAATAAGCTCCCTCTATTGCATCCCAATCACCTTCCAGCATTGCTTTTGCTAGTGCTCCACCAAGTCCAAGCAGTTTTTCAGCATAGAGCGGATCATTTTCAGTCATGGTTGGATTGTCTGAAAGTTTAGCCGGTATGAATTGACGAAGCATCCCGCCCTCCTCTTTTGGCATTCTATAGAGCTTCATCGGCTCTTTATTTTCAATGAAGTACGATTTAACAAACTCATGACCAACCCCGCCGGGATTACTAGAGCAAATGATTTTTGGCAATGATTGTTTTAAATTCTTTGGAATAACTAAACCGCCAAGTCTTACCCTAGATCTTAAAAATTTATAAATGTATTCACTGAAATGCGTTAACTCATCAATCAACAGTAAGTTGATCTCTACACCCTGATATTTCAGCACGTCTTTGTCATATTGGCAATGGCACAAATTTATTTTAGAACCGTTTTTAAAAATAATTTGCGCCGTGCTCGCATTTATTCTACAAAAACCGCTTTCAATATATTCTGCTAGCAAGCTCGTGAAGCCCGATGAGCCGTCCAAGTGATTCTTTTTAAGATCTTCGCTCAATCTACGAAACAAGTAAATTTGAATATTTGACACACTTAAGGCGTAGAATATAGCGATAATTCTCATTGCGTGAGACTTACCCCCTCCGGCCGCTCCACCATAAAGAATCTCAGTCGCTGTAGATGTGAAGCAGTCGCTTTGTCTTTTGTGTAATGCTATTTGCATTATTTATTGTTTAAAATAATTTCAAGCTTCGGCATTACTTGCAGTTGATCATTTGCTTGATCTTTATAATTTAAATCAAATTCCTTGCGATTTTTGACTTTAGCTAAATATGTTGAGAATTGAGAGAGTTCACACTTCTTGCGAACACTTGCGTTTGTATCGTCAGCGTCTATTGATTCGAGATGTTTCTTTGCTTCATCGATCATTGCATAAGACGCTATTTGCAAGGCGACCTCTTTTTTTTCTTTTATTTCATCTTGATTAAGAAAGAAACAAAGATTAGCTACATTAATATTAAATTCTTTTGCAAGTGATGCGTAGCTTACATTATTACTAATTTGATTTAATACGTAATCTAAATTTTCGTTCAAAAATTTAAAAGATTCGATTTTAGATAATTGCTTTATTTTTAATTCTTTTGTTTGTTGCATTTTTTTGTCGCGTTTTAAGCGCGCGTGATATTTAGCGCGTGAGATAAATTTATTTAATTTATTATTAAAATATAATTCAAATATAATTCAAATCAATTTAATCTAAATAATTCTATTTTCAACAACTATTTAAATTTTTGACACACTTAAAAAAAATTACGATAGAATTAACTTTTTTAAGTAAAAAATAAATTTAAAATAAATTATTGATTTACAGTAATTAAAAGAAAAAGTAACAAAAAGAAAAGACAACTATCAGCAATTAAAAATGTTTTTATTTTATTTTTAAACTAAAGTTTGTCAAAACTTTTGTTTGTTTTTTTTATTTTGTTTTTTATTTTTTTTGTTTTTTTAGCGTATCACATGTTTTTTCAAATGCAAGTCTTTTTTTTATCTTACAGACTCTAGTAAACAAAACTCTTGACAGCATTTTCTACTTACTCCCTCTAATCTCAAATTATTTTATTCTTTTTTTGGTACAATCTAAACTATTTTATATTAATATCATCTTTTTTCTTGACACAATATTTCCTATTAAAACTTATTAACTTTTGTTAAATCTTGTTAACTTCTAATAATCAAATAATTTAATTTTTATTCCAAAATTATTTTTAAATATTTTTAACTATTTTTTATTTTCCTATTTTTACACACTCCCCAAGCCTTACTCCCTCTTGGCTTCTCTTAAATTAATACATTATTAAAATTAATTTAAAAAAAGATGTTGACATTTAAATTCTGGTAGTTTAAGATTGTTTTTAGAAATTGAGTTTAAATTAAATTCAATAACAAACTTAAATTATAAATATTATGTCTTTTAAATTTTTAAACATCACCTTCACAAAATCAAAAGTAAACAATCGCTTTATTTTCAGAATTGGAAACATTATCAAAATTAACAACTAATAATTATAATTAATATTAACTTAATAAAAAAAATATATGAAAATTTTAACAGTAAATAATAATACTTCTAATAAAGATTTAGACAACGCAAATACAATTATTTTATCGATTAGCTTTGATAATGCATTCAGTAATTTGCGAGTAAAAAACGCTTACGAAAGAATTTTCAAAAGCAAAAAATATAAAATTGAAGAAATTTCAAGCGGCCAGTTTGGAATGACGCTTCAAGCTACTAAATTATAAATTAATATTAACTTAATAAAAATATATGAAATTTACAACTTTTTACAACATCGCAAGAAATTCAACATTAAATAAAATCTTATTCAAAATCGGATTTTACAAATTCTTTTAAAAAATAATCAATATTAACAATTAAATAAAAAATATATGAAAATATTAACTTTAGAACAAATCAAACAAAAACAAATTGATGAATTTAAAAGAATTATCGATGAATTCAAAAAAAGCGATGAATTCAAAATATCTTTTGAAAACAAAATAAATGACAAGCTTAAAAGATCAGATTTAACATTAGCTATTAGTGTAAGCAAATATGATAAGCAAGCAAGAATTCAATGTATATATGCAAATGATAAAATGTTAAAAACAGGTTTTAGTGCTCATTTTGAAAAACCGAGCAATCAATTAAATTGTTATTACGAAATTCTTTAAATCATCATATACTAGTATGCGTTACGCATACTAGTATACGAAATATCTAAAATTTAACTTAAAATAAAAAACATGAACAACATAAATAAAATAATAACTTCAAGCGATCAAAACAAAATTGATAAACTTGAAAAAAAAGCAACTCAACTTCTGCAAGCAAAAAAGAGGGGACGAAAAACTTTAGAAATCAACGGCGACGAATTTAAAGAGTATGCTAAAACTCTAACAATTCCTGAGCTTTGTTTAAAATTTAAATGTAGTCCTGCAAAAGTTGCTAATTTGAAACAAAAATTTCAAGTCAAAAGAAAATATTTGATTGATCTTGAAAAAGTCGATGAACTTCTTAAAAGTGGCGATACGATTAAAGAAATCGCTGAAAAACTTGGAGTTAAGCGAACAACGCTAATTGCAAGCCTTCACAAACTTAAAAACTTTAAAAAATAAACTTATGCAAATATTCACAAAAAAACAACAAAAAAATATTGATGAAATGCTTAAAAATGCTAATCATGAAACAGTTTGTAGAATTTTAGAAGCAGTTTTAAAAATTGCTTTTGAAAAACAAAATAATATTAACACAAAAAAATAAAAATATGATTAACACAAGAATACACGCAGTAATTAGAAACAAGCAAAAACAGGCGGCCGATGAAAATAAAAAATATTTATCTTTTGAAAATGGCGATTGCTACATTTTTGGAGCTCTAAATATTCCAAAATTAAAAAAATATATTGATCGAGTTTATCGATTAAATAAACCTTTTTTACAATTTTCAACTTATCAAAATGAAGTAATTGAAATTGATGCAAATAATATAATCAAACTTCAAGAGCGACTAGAAGCCAATGGCTTATCTTACGATGTAATCGAAGATGCAATTGATTATCGATTAACTATTCGTGAAAATGGATTATTTGATTCACTTGGCGAAATTTTAAAACCTCAATTTTAAACCCATGAAACAAAAAATAAAAACAGTAATATTTATAATTTTAGCAATGCTGGTAATAATTGGCATAGCTAGAGAGTCAATTGCCCGTAAGCCTACCGAAATTGATTTTTACAAGAAATATTGTGGAAAATCCAGCGATAATATTTGCGAACAAATTGGGAGAAATTTATGGTAAAATCTTTTATTTTAACAATTACTTATTTATCTTTATTCGTTGCATCTCTAGCGTCGAATACGCAACATTATTTTTTCTTAATTTCACTTTGTTTTTTACTCGAATTTATTTTTGAGATCGGGAAACAAAATTTAAAAATATTAACAAAAAAAACTATTGACTAAAAAAAAACGGTCAATTAAAAATGGTTTTGACAAAAACAAAATTTTTTTTAGTTTTTTCATTAAATAAATTTTTTCATATATTTTTATTTAGGGTGGAGCTGGAAACAGCTCCGCTTTCTCGCTCTAGTGAGATTAAAAAGGACTCACTAGAGCCAGTAAGCGAGACACAAAACGAAGCGTAATTAATTGACAAGCTTCTCAATGGAAACTGAACTTACTAACGGCTAGAGCCTCACGGGTTCTAGCCTTACAAAATTATAAATTTGCTTGCTCCAAATTTACTTACGAAGCTAGTCGAGCAAGGGCTAGCTTCGCCAAAACTGCATTGCGAATGTTAAAAAAATTTCTTTTAAAAATATTTCACAAAAAACATAAATTTACATCTAAAACCACTTTCGCAAATGTTAATAGCATTAGTTGTGGCGATACTTCAAGCTATTCTAGCGATATGATAAAGTGGGAAACTCTAACTTGTGAAATTTGTGGGCATCTTAAAATAATTGAGCGACCAGCAGTAAGATTTCATCAAGGAAATATAACCGAGCCCATCGGGACAATAACAACAACAAAAAATAATGAAATTTAAACTTGCCTTAACATTTTTATTTTTTCTTTCAAATTGTGTGAAATATGAAAGCCCCGTGTTTTACTTTCACAATGTGAGCGATAGAATTTTAACAAACATAAATTGTGCTTACAAAGATATGAAATTTAAATTTGAAAGTCTAGGCTTAACTAGCCCGCCCGTGTTTGACGGAGTCAAAGTTAATAGCGTAAAATTGTTTAGCTTTGACATTTCAAACAATAAAGAATTTTATGGAAAAATGTTTTGTCAATTAAGAAATTTTAAAGGTGAAATTAGAAAATTCAAATTTGAGATTAAAGAAAATGATATTAAGTTGCCCGAAAAACGGCATTATATAACTAAACCTTGGGCTATGCCCGCTTATTTCATTGCTGGAATAATTTTACCTTCGGGGGTAGGCGGAAATAGAAAAATAGAATTTTATCCACCGAGCGTCAATATTTATTTGACTCAACAAGGTTTTGAAGTGTTATTTTGTTGCAGTGAAGATTTTTTTAAAAAAGATAATGAGTATATCAACATTATGCAAAAAAACGGCATAAATTACACTCGGGAAAAAACTTTAAACAAAAACTTAAATTATTAATAAAAATATATGAACAAAGACAAATTTATAAAAAAAATAAAAATAGGACAAAAAGTTTTTACAGCCTATTCCAATTCATATAATAATGATTGGGAAAAACAACTGAACGGAGTTATAGACTGCGAAAATTATGTTAATATAAAATTAGATAAAGAAACATATCAATTTAATTATTTTCATTGTTTGCGGAAAAATTCATATTTAGTTGAGGATCAAAAATATCGGGATGAAAAAGGATATGAAAAACAACAAGTTTTTAAATTCTTTTTTTTCAACAAAAAAAATTATGATCATTTTTTAGCTAACAAAAATTTCTATGTTTTTAAAGAACTTCTAAAGCTAGCTCAATACAATTTTGAAACTGCTAGAATAGATTTATACTCAATTAAGGAAAAGTTTAAAAATGCTAAAAACAATTTGACTAATTAAAATAAAAAAATATATGAATAAAATAAATTATTTTTTTGCAAAACTAAAATGCAAGAACGACTTTAAAAGAGCGGTAAATAATATGATTAAAATTGATGAAAAAAAAATAGATTCAATACATATTAATTATTATTTTGGAATGCTAGTTAATATTTATAAGTATTTAAGAATTGGATTTGATAAAGAAAACAATTTAACTTTCTTTTTAAAAAAAACTAAAATTCCCATCTATTTAAATGCTAAAATAGTTGAAGGTTATGAAGTAAAATTTAAAAAAGAAATTGACTAATTAAAATAAAAAAATAATATGAAAGAGCAAAATAATTTTGCAAAAAAGGTAGGTTCAACAATGGAAAATCAAGAAATACAAAACAAAGCAAGCAAAAAAATAGCAGAGACGCTAGAACTTTTGGAAATGGCGGGAATATCAAGAAAAGAAATTGATGTTATCCGTAAAGCTATGTGGAGTCTTTTTGAGTTTTCAGTTTTAATAAATAAGGTAGGTTCATATGACAAATCAAATAATAAATAATATTGAAAATAAATTTATTTATTTGCCAATATATCTAAGCGATTATGTTTCGCAATCACGAAAATTAACAATGCTTCAAAGAGGAGCATTAATCGATTTATCGGTTTTATATTTTCAAGAAAATTTAAAAATTAATTACACAAAAGAACAAATTTACAGACTTGTTTTTGCTTTCACAAATGAAGAACAAAATGCGATTGACTTTATTTTAGAAAATTATTTTACTAAAAGCGAAAATAAACCTACAGGTTATTTTTGGGTTTCAAATCAATTAGATGAAATAGGTGGTAAAGTCTTGAAAAAACTAAATGCAAGCCGAGAAAATGGAAAAAAAGGTGGAAGGGGAAATAAAAAAGAAATTAAACCTATAGGTTTGGATTTGCTTAACCCAGAAAAAACCATATTAAATGAAAGTAAATTAAATCAAATTAAAGAAAATGAAATTGAATTAGAAAAGACTAAAACTAAAAAATTTATAAAACCAAGCATTCAAGAAATTGATGATAAAATAATAATAAAAGGAAAAGAAATAGATTTACCAGAATTTATCAATAAAGATTTATTTATTGCTTTTGTAGAAATGAGAATAAAAATTAAAAAACCACTTACAGAAGTAGCGACTGATTTATTAATAAAAAAATTAACAAAATTTGAAAATAAACAAGCTGGATTTGCTAATCAAGCATTAGAAAATTCAATTGAAGGCTCTTATCAAGGTGTATTTGAACCTAAATCAAACAACTACAATTCAAGCTCTAAACCGCAAACAGGCTATCAAGATACTTACTCCTACAACCCCAACAACTACAAACATTTATTAAATAACTAATATGATCACAGAAAACTTAGAACTAGAGCAAGCAGTTATTGGTACAATCGTGCTTAATAACAATCTTTATTTTAACATTACCTTCCTAGAACCAAAGCATTTCAACTTCGATCAACATCAAAAGATCTTTGCTGAAATTGAAAAAAGAATTATCAACAATGAGAGGGCTGACAACACGACTCTAAAGACTTTTTTACTGAATAACAACATCGAAGATTACATGCTGAAAGCTTGCTTGCAAAACGCAACTTCGATTTCACTTTTTGAATATGCAAAAGAAATTATTAAACTTTGGCAATTAAGGGAAACAAAATTACTTTTAAAATCAATTTTAATGGGTGAAATTGGCGATTTTAAGCAGATTAAAGAGAAATTAGAAGACAAACTAGCTTCACTTAGCGAAACATCATTTAAGGAGCCTAAAAAGATTGATAAAATCATTGATGATGTATTATCAACATCTCAGGAGCAATTAATCTACAGTGATTTTTGCAACCTTGATGACATAACTGGAGGCTTTGAACTTGGTAATTTAGTAATTCTTGGAGGTAGAGCATCATCAGGCAAAACTACATTTTGCTTAAATCTTGCAAAAAGAGTTTCAGCATTAAACGGAGTGTTGTTTTTTTCAATGGAAGTTTCTAGTAATTCTTTGGCGAGAAAATTTCTTAATGAACTTACGGGAGCTAGTGCTTATAGAATAAAAACTAATTCAATGAATGAAAGCGATTTAAGAAGAATCGAAATGGATAGACATAAGTTTAAAAATTATCAGTTATTCATCGATCAAGAAA
>JACCDP011482166.1_pt1 | contig 10446 bp, 10 predicted proteins | sample 7445841 | NCBI WGS metagenome assembly JACCDP01 (sample SAMN15323441, study PRJNA562643) | freshwater metagenome | isolation source: river surface water | place: USA:Blue River Watershed | collected 2017-08-17
AAACAGATTTGCGATCCGACTGTTTGTTCGACCTGCAGTGATACCATGGTGGCTTATGGGTGAAACTTTGAACGAACGTGGAAATTCTGCAAATTGCCGTACGACTTTGCGGATTTCATATTCAGATTCCCCACGTCGGATATGACAAACATCCGGAAAAGTGGAATCAAACTTTTGCGGTTTAATCGACGAATTTCGTCGTTAAAGAACCGTTTTCATGTTTCGATGATGCCACCGGTCGCCGCTAGGTGGTCAATTAATCGGCCAATTTCCGGAATCCGATAATGAAAAAAAAATTAGCTAAAATTCAAAATATTCCGCCAGTGTTGGTGATGTCAAAAACAATTTCAAATTCATGAAATGAGCCAGGCAAATAGGAAATATCTGAGAAAAACCACTGTCGCTAGGACGCCTCAACAGAGTTTTCTGAAATTATAGTTCATTTCCAAAATAATTGGCAATTTTGCCGTTGTGGATATCGAAATATCGAATAACGACTCATTTATTGAAAAACATATTGAATTGTCAAACGCCTTACATAACACTGGGATTCGTTTGATTGACCTGATCGAATGAGTCACGCGGTTTTGCGTCCGATTGATTTACGAACGCACTCTCGCTGCAACATTATGGCGGCAATCCGCGGGAAACTGAGAGTGAGGGGATGGGAATTTTTTTGACCGAATGGACACACCCGACTCGGTTGACGGCGGCCGCCGCTAGGTGGTCAGAAAATCGATCAAAACTGATGAAGATATTTAGGGAGATTTTTTTTGAGAAGTGCATTAGAAAGAAATGGAAATAACGATCACGTGCGTGTTTTCGTAATATTCATAGCTTCATTCAGTCAAACACGACTTTGAATCAAAGTTTCCCATGTAATTGTAATGGGACAAAACTTCATTGTTGATGTTCGGTCATTTCAAATTGCAGCATATTTTTTTCATTATTTTTCCCGGAATCGTCGTATTTTTCTTGTTAGAATGATGCTCATTAAATGATTTTCTGGGAATGATGCTGAAACCGGTTTGGAGTGAAAACGCCGACGCTCGCGGGATCGAGTTGGGCGCTAAGGCTGTCGGTCGCCGATCGCTTTTCGGCCGTCGGAGTCGACACGGCCTTTTGTTTTTCGCTTGTCCCATTCACGGTTTTCGCAGCAAAATTCTGAAAAAAACAACATAGGATATTTCGACAATTTGGAATCTGACCGAACAAACAGATTTGCGATCCGACTGTTTGTTCGACCTGCAGTGATACCATGGTGGCTTATGGGTGAAACTTTGAACGAACGTAGAAATTCTGCGAATTGCCGTACGACTTTGCGGATTTCATATTCAGATTCCCCACGTCGGATATAACAAACATCCGGAAGAGTGGAATCAAACTTTTGCGGTTTAATCGACGAATTTCGTCGTTAAAATACCGTTTTCATGTTTCGATGATGCCACCGCTCGCCGCTAGGTGGTCAATTAATTGGCCAATTTTCGGAATCCGATAATGAAAAAAAAACTAGCTAAAATCCAAAATATTCCGCCGGTTTTGGTGATGTCAAAAACAATTTCAAATTCATGAAATGAGCCAGGCAAATAGGAAATATCTGAGAAAAACCACTGTCGCTAGGACGCTTCAACAGAGTTTTCTGAAATTATAGTTCACTTCCAAAATAATTGGCAATTTCGTCGTTGTGGATATCAAAAGATCGAATAACGACGCATTTATTGAAAAACATATTGAATTGTCAAACGCCGTACATAACACTGAGATTCGTTTGATTGACCTGATCGAATGAGTCACGCGGTTTTGCGTCCGAGTGATTTACGAACGCACTCTCGCTACAACATCATGTCAGATGAGAAAAATAAAAATCATGTTTTTGGAAAGTGGAACCTTCAATGATGATGTTTAAATTATACGCTCGTTCCTCCAAATTTGGTCAATTGTGATTTTTTGGGAAAAAACTATTATTGATCATTTTTCAAAGAAGTCATAATTGGTTTTCATTTTCTGGAAAAGAGGTAGCTTGATGTTGTGAGCAGATTGCAACAAAAAACTGCCCCCTTCATTTAAGTTGCCTGGAGTGTTAATGAAAAAATCTGGATAAACGTATTCGTCATGCGATGAAAATTTCAAAGAGTCCACAATAGACGCAATCGATTGAGGTGATTTAAATATGTACACTCGTGGAAATTCAATTAATTGTGAATTAGTAGGGCACAGGACGACGTCCTTGAAAATACATTCTCTTTGTTGATCAATCCGTTTTAAACAATCGACATTCGACGTGACCATATAAACGCCATCCACGTTGAAATCGTAACACAATGACTTTACCAGGCGATCGACATTTTCATGAGAATGCAAAGTTAAACACTTATTCGGTTCGAACAACTGATGAGATGTCCATAATTCCGAACATTCAACAAACAGGAAAACAGCGTTGAGCAGTTTCAGCATCCGACCGTCGGATTCGGACATGTATTTTACAACTAGATACTGAATGTTTTCCTTGTCAATGACGAGAAATGTCAAATCTTTTTGGGGGATAGCTATGTATACTTCCACATAATCCACGGGTTCTGCAGGGATGTTCAGTGCAGTTGCTAATGATCTTTCGAAGGAAGTTTGCAAACTTGGATGAAAAATGGACTTTGATCTGAAATTGGCCCGGTTCCAATGATTAATTGCTCTTGACAAGAACAATGGTCGTCCTCTTTTCCATGTAAATGTCATTTCAGGTTTCCATGAATTCTGCATTGGATACGTAGATTTTAGGCCTAATAACGACGATGTCAATCCAAGAGGAACGGCTTGCACTTTGTGTTGCTGTTGCTGTGGGGATTGGTTGAGAAATAAATTAGCCAACCATTGTTGCTGATGCTGTGGGGATTGGTTTGGAAATAAATTAGCCAACCATTGTTGCTGCTGCTGTGGGGATTGGCTTTGAAATAAATTAGCCAACCATTGTTGCTGCTGCTGTGGGGATTGGCTTTGAAATAAATTAGCCAACCATTGCTGTTGTTGCTGATCTTGAGATTGGCTTTGTAACAAAGTAGTTAACCATTGCTGCTGTTGCTGCTGTTGCTGCTGTTGGAATTGTTTTATTAAAAGATCAGTCAACAATTGCTGCTGCTGCTGATTTGGGGATTGGTTTTGAAATGAATTAGCCAACCATTGCTGCTGCTGCTGCTGCTGCTGCTGCTGCTGAAGTGATTGGTTTGGAAACAGATTAGCCAACCATTGCTGCTGTTGCTGCAGTTGGAATTGGTTTTGAATTAAATTAGCCAACCATTGCTGCTGCTGCTGCTGCTGCGGGGATAGGTTCTGAAAAAGATTAGCCAACCATTGCTGCTGCTGCTGCGGGGATAGGTTCTGAAAAAGATTAGCCAACCATTGTTGTTGTGGAAATCCTTCCCGATCATTTGACGGAATTTGTGACAATAGAGGTAATAACGCAGAATGTTTGGAAGAGTCGAGAACAAAATGTTGTTTTTTGGGGCGATCGCCTTTTTTTCGTTCGATGGTTGTTATCGTTCGCGAATGATTCATTTTTGTTTTTCAATCCTTTGTTAGTTTTTCAAGAAACACAAAATTGAGAAAATGTCCATTGACTTTGAAAACGTAATTGCTGACTAAGAAAAAGAACGGAAAACAATTCTTGAAACGACGTCATTTCTTGAAATTAAAGTCATTTGAAGTGATTAGAAATGATAGAGGGAAAAATTATAAAAAATGATATTGATAATGTCAGAATGCTTTGCAAATCTTTGATTGATGATGGAATTCCTTCATCTCTCAATGGACAGTCCGATAATGGTGTCTCTAAAAAACCGAGTGTTGTTGGCGATAAATCAGACGCACTGGTTTCCATTAATTGTAGTTACCGACCTGAAAAACGTCACTGGCATGCAATGTCGAATCAAATCCAACTGATCCACGTTCTTAAATTGCCAAAACAATCACACAGACATCCTGAAAAAGTTATTTCAACAGTGAGGGACAAATTTCCATTCGATAATCAATGTTTTGTTTGGATTCAAAAAACATGTCGGGTTCCGTGTCTGTTGACAGCATGCACTCTCTGCAGATGGATGTCTGCTGGGATCACAAATAGAAATAGACCTGTCATGATTCATATGCAATCCAATGGAACGTTCATTACCAAATTCATTGAAAGGAATCCACTCAGCCCTGATAATTGGATTTTCATGAGAAACGTCACAAAGGATGCAAAACGTGGCATCATCAGCATTGATGAATTTGTGTCTCTGATCAACAGCATTGCCTGTTTCCAAATGACGTTTCAAATGAACGATCGCATTTGGCCAGCTCTAGAATGTTATGCTAACTCAATTCCTTTCATGTCAAATCAACATTTGCCCAACATGACAATTCGTGTTGCTGTTTCTGACTACAGCCGAAGTGTTCAACCACCACCACCTTTGCCTTCACAATTAAATTCAATTGCTTCACCAAACGGATACGAAAATGTCAATGAATTCAGAGAAGATGACGACGTTCAACGTAACGATCGAATTGCCGGTGACGACGACGACTTCTTTATCGCATCACAAGCAGAACCGAATCTCAATGAGGTGCTTGTTCCGACGAGCAGATGGATCCATGAAAGCGTGTTCTCAATAGGGACCGGACGTCACCGGAGACAAATTCAAAATTCGGGGAGGAAATGCTCGTGCATTATCCAATCATTTTTTTTCAAGCGACTGACCGATGCACTGTTGTTGCAAACCATTCAACAGTTTGAAAATCGTGCTGATCACAGATCGTCACCATTAAACCGCGGGAGCTCGAAACAAAAGTGGTTTGCAGCTTCACTCAACCAGGCAAGAACGAAACGTTTTTTGTGTTCGGCTAGCGGCATTAATAGATTTCAAAGACTCTTCAGAGCTGCATTTAATTATGACTTAGTTGGGCCAATTCATTCTTTTGATTATCATTGTTTGTAATTTTTTTTAATTTCCCGTTCGTGTGTGAATTGAAATAAAAAACTTTTTGAAAACATTTTGTGTATCGACATTTAGTCTTTTCAAGAAGAATGAATAAAAAACAAACGTCTGTGCACGCTCCGTCAATGTTTGAAATTGAAAAAAATTCGCGGTCGCAACTCGATCACCTCCGACAATTGATCACTAAAAAGTTTCAACATCATGATTCGCTTCTGCGCTCGATGGCCGACCGATTTAGCAAAATGGCTGAAACGACCGCGTCTGATAAACAGCCTGCGCTTTCACGGAAGGATGTCGAATGCCTCCTAGATGAAATTGTGAGTCCAATTGTCGAAGAAATGAATAACATGCATGAAATTGTGCGATTGATTGACGAAAAGCTGGATAACGAAAAAACGTCCATCAGATCCGATTTTGAAAAGCATATTTCAGAAATTCACGATCGTGTGGGCCTTCTTGAAAGAGTCGTCGAAGGTCTCCACAATCAGCTAGAATTTTCAACAGATAGCCAAAACGGCGTCAACAACGCCGTAACAACTACTCTTCAAACTATGGCTGACGAAATTATTTCGCAACGTGAATTGCTGTTAAAAACGCTCAGCGGCGTTTCAGCCGAAATAGTTCCGCGCAATCAGTTCAGCACGACCGACGAAGTGGCGATAAAAGCCGTCGTCGAAGATCATGGAACTAATAATGAAATCATGGATGGAATCATCCCGACACCGTTGTTGTTGCCGCCATCACCACCACCCCAAACGTTTTCTGCGGAATCTTCTGCAGTTCAATCGCCTGGAACAGCTTTGAAAAACATCCTCATCAAACAACGTCGTGGAAATTCTGTTTTATCGAAACTCAGATTCAACAAAATCAATAACTTTCGAGCAGCGTCGGCACAACAAAGAAAACAACCGCAAAACCGAACTATGTTTGGAGTCATCCGTTTAAATGCAGCCAAATCGCCAGTGTTTTACCGACGTGCTTTGTTTGTTTGATTTCAAGAAATTACGGAAAATAATAGAAAATATGAAATTAATGAAAATTGCGTTTGTTGCAATGATGAATTCGCTCAATCAAAGAAGTCAAAACGAAAATTCCATTACAAAAAATTAAAAAAAATGATTTTAAACATCCGCGCGGGTGTGGAAAAACCACCCGCGCGCATTTGTTCATTTGTTCATTTGTAAATCTTTTTGTTTACATTGTTCTGCAAAAACATGCTTTCCAATGACGACGACGACGACAACACTCCACTTCAAATGTACGTAAAAAAACTGACTGATTATGTTAATTTAGGGATCCGTTGCGAAGATTTCCCGTCGGCTGATTTGTGGCTGACACTGCATAATCTTCACGCAGACCTGATCAAATTGGAAAAAGACACTGAAATAATAGAACAATACAAAAGTCATTTCCAGAAAGTCATCCCTAAAGCTCGATTAGTTTCGAATGACGCGTGTCTGCGCTTTATCAGATACGTGACTCCTGGAAAAAGACCGACTCCTGCAGCTATTATTAGAGTCGGGGAACAAAACAGAGACCGTGAAAAAGTGGAAACATTGGCAATCTGCAAGTGATGTTATGAATACAAAAACGGAAATGAACACGAAGGTTTATCAGAATGTATTCCATGTTCGCATGATTGATCGACGACGTTGATCACAATGTTCACACAACATTTCCAATTCCAAACAGTTCGTTTTGCATGACTAGCAGATTGGTTAATTTGACTGTCACTTCATCTCCAAGAAAAACGTTTTTGTCTCTCAATCGGCCGACATCTTCTACTGGTAAGAATATTGAAAACACACTGCAAACAACAATGAAATACACGTCGTTTCCCACTGCTTTGCTAATTTCGCCCTTGTACAAATTTCCTGTTTTGGGGACAAGCGTCGTTATTTCCGCATCCAGACAACACCGGCAGATCGGCGACAAGTGCTGGTGTTCAATGTGTTTCACAAAAACTTTGGAAATTGACAGAGCGAACAGAGATTTTGCAGCATTATTATTGAAACGACGAAGAAGCGAGTTGGTTATGAAACGAACGAAACGGTTTTTATCTTCAAAAGGATATCTCACGTGCATTGGAATTATTTCATCTTGAAGAACTATTGTTTCCATAACATTGACGTCCATTCGGTCGCTTCTGTCGCTTCTGTCGTTTCTTTCAACGTTTTCATCAGATGAGGAGTTTTTGTCCACCACATGCTGTTCAATGCCTTCGCGGGCATGTGTTGTGAAACATTCAGTTGGTGGAATCGTTTCAACGTCACCGTCGACGGCAACTTCTTCAAAACGACCCTTTTTCGGTTGAGGAAAATATTCATCAACAAATTCCATCGTGAAATGTGCACGCACTTCTTTGATCACGCGTCTGCATAGAACCCAACAAAGTTACTGTTGACGCTTGATGTAAGACATGCTATATGTTATGAATTCCCACGGTTCTCCGCTGATTGTGGAAACGTATGTCACTCCGACGGCCTTTTGTGGACCTTCGAAAATAGCATGTGGAGAATTTGGATTGTTGACATTTCGGAAATGAACGATTTTCTGCCCTTCCCCGTTGTCGAAAGTTTCATTTACACGTCCTGCCATCATCGTCTTCGGCGGATTGTTTGGGTCCGAAGCCGGAGTCGATTTCACGTTCCGCCACCACCACCATAACCCCAATCCGACAATTAATAATGCTACAAGAGCAATTCCTGCTATAACGAAAATATCGTTATTGTTTTTTTTTTTTTCTTCTCCACCAGGTTTACAAAAAATTCCAGTATACATTTCATAAATAACTCATAATTTAGTTTCTTTTGTTTATTTCAAAAATGGGACCGAATGTTGAAAAACTGTGGATTTTTCGAAGTGAGAGCTGAAGGACCTGTGTGCGTCACACACACAGGTGTCCATTGCTGAAACGATCTTTCGAAAATAAATACAATTGAAATCAACACAAAATCAATACTGAAAAAAACCGAGAGTTGTGAAGTGAGTTGTGCAGTTGTGCAGTTGTGCAGTTGTGCAGCTGTGCAGTTGTGCAGTTGTTCGTTTCATTCATGCGATGGGTTTTTGCCTTTTCTGTCATTTTGTCGCTCCATGAACAAATTCATTGCAGTCGACGAAGGAAAATCCTTTTGGATACAAACGCGCCGTCAAGTTTGCAATTTGCAAATATTTTTTAGAAAATTGAAACTTTTTTTGTTTTGTGTAATTGTTTTTTTTCACATGTTTGCTCTTGTTAGGCCGACAATGCAAATCTATTTGAAATGTTTTCATCAAACACTCCATCATGTCGATGTCGAATAAGCAAATTTTGAAAAGAATTGGAAAGGCACTCAGATACTTCCTTTCACGAGACAAAACGGCACTAATTGCATTCTTTTCAAAAAGTGACTTAGAATGTTGCTTGAAGAATGAGGACGATCGAAAAAACCGATTTTTCGGATTGCAACTGAAACGCTTCAGATCTTGCTTGGTCAGGACATAGAAAACGTCGAGGAGATTTTTCATTTCATAACACTTGACACTTTTCCTTTGCGCAATGATCCAAAACTCTTTGAACCAAAACTCTGTTCCGGGCCATGACTCCAAATCGAGTGCTGGAAATTTGGAAACTTCCATTAGCGCTAAACGTTTGTTTCTTACCTCACAATGACGTTTCTAGCACTAACAAGCGTTTTGCAATTGTGATCAGACTTTAGAGCTGCCCAAACTCACTGTCGTTAACTGAAAGAGTGAAATGGTAATTGGGACACAATTACACAAAACAGAGTCACAAACGTATGGAACGTATGGCACAGAAGATGAGAACTCCTCCCGACATTTGAAACATTCTGCGAGAAAGACTCTCCCGCCACCAATTGTCTTCTCAGATGTCTACTTTCGAACAAAAAATTTATTAACGACTTAAGATATAATCCACGTGTTCCACAAGTATCAGACCTCATCGCAAATAAAAGAAAATGTTGTCTATTAAAATTGGTAGTTCGTTGAATCGCTTTAAATCTCGAGCAAGCTCTGGCGGAGGTTCGTCTGGAATTGTTAATCCTCCCCCCGTTGTTTCCCCAGGTACTGCACCTCCTGCTTCCGGACGATTATTGGAGACATTGCTTGACGAAAACGACAATTCGGTTACGTATGCGTCATCACAATATGAAGTCGATGACATTGCTCAAAAGTTCGAAAACTGTTTTATGGACATCAAGCAAAATCATGAGTATCTTACCTGTTATACCTCCTCCAATCATTAAAGCCAGTATTATTCGCACACTATATCGCATGACTCTTTCATCAGATGTCAACATTGAAAATAACGGTAATCATTACCGAAATGTTTTCAATCACCTCACGGAAAGCCACATCGTTACAGAACATACAGATACCTTAGGAAAATGTTATAAATCTCCTATCAATACTCTCATTGTTCCATGGGTCGGAAGTAAAATGTTCACCGAAATTATTGTTACAGCTACCCCGTTTTGCTCGACAGACACGAATGCATTGTGTCGATTGACTTTTGACATGGGGCGCGGACACGGATCAGTTGCGGAATTCATGAAACCAAGAATAACACAAGTCAGTCAAACAATGCGTTGTTCATTTGTAACAAGCAGCGAAGACCCCAATAATCCAGGTCAAGCAAATGTTGTCGGAGCGACATTCATGAACTTTGGCCCAAATGATGTCATTCTCAAAGCCGGAAGCGTGCTATCATGTTTGATTGTTTCACACTTACAAAACCCACAATAAAAAAAAATGTAATATAATCCAACCTAACTGAAAAGACGAGAAAACAAAAACGCCTTGATTGATAATATAAAACAAATATCACTTAGAAAAAGACAATAATATGCTCAGTCTAAAATCGTCAACAATTGAAAATCGCATACGATCAAAGAAAAACAATGAAACGTCCGGAATTCGACCACCGCCTTTTCCAATTGCACAGGATCAAACGCCAGATCCTTCCGGACGACTTTTGGAAACAATCTCTTTTCCAGACAACTCAGTTCAATATGCAGCTTCTCAATTCAAAATAGATGACTCTGTTTCCAATTCAAAAACTGTGTTGTGGTCATCTTCTAAAATGCAAAGCAATTTTTTTGGGAAATCTCTGTTTCAAGGTTCCAACCCCAACATTACACCACCCATCGACCGGCCGAAAACTGTTGGAGTTGTCTACGTCGGGACAAACGGGTTGTTTTGGAATTGGCGTCCCGATCTGAATGAGTATGTCAGATCAAGTTCTGACATCGAAATCGGAGACAATCAATTTCTTCACGTTCTTCCAACGAGCGGCCCAAATCTCATCCCGCTCACTGACGATTTGGGGCAACTGACAGTTTCTCGACTCCTCAATGTCGACGACACTGCCGCTGCATCAGCCTCGGTGCTTTGGTCGTCCTCCAAAATAGACGACTCGCTTTCTCTCAAACAAAACCTCGTTCCCTCCGCAACGGCTGGGAATCTGGCCGCGCTGAACGCC
>JACCDP011328216.1_pt1 | contig 10445 bp, 17 predicted proteins | sample 7445841 | NCBI WGS metagenome assembly JACCDP01 (sample SAMN15323441, study PRJNA562643) | freshwater metagenome | isolation source: river surface water | place: USA:Blue River Watershed | collected 2017-08-17
GGTCAGGCGCCATGAAAAAAGGCGGCAAAGTTACTGCCTCTCGGCGCGCCGATGGCATTGCCCAACGGGGTAAGACCCGTGGGAAAATGGTGTAACCATGATGGCCAGTCGCGGTATGGGGGCCATTAACCCCAGCAAGATGCCCAGCGGTAAGCGCAAGGCTCGCCGCGATGACACTGACTTTGATCAGTACGCCGAAGGCGGGACCACCAAGTCCAAGGTCAACGAGGCGGGCAACTACACCAAGCCGGGTATGCGCAAGTCGCTCTTTGAGAAGATCAAGGGGCAGGCAACCCAGGGCACTGCGGCAGGTCAATGGAGCGCACGCAAAGCGCAGCTACTGGCCAAGCAGTACAAGAGTAAGGGTGGCGGTTACCGTGACTAAAAAGTCGCAGCAGTCATTGAAGGATTGGACCGCTCAGAAATGGAGGACCAAAAGTGGTAAACGATCTTCTGACACGGGTGAAAGGTATCTTCCAGAGGCTGCGATCAAAAGTCTTTCCCCCCAAGAGTACGCCGCCTCAACCCGAGCAAAGCGAGCAGGCAAAGCCTCCGGCAAGCAGTTCGTAGCGCAACCCAAGGCCATCGCTAAGAAGACCGCGAGGTTCCGTTAAATGACCACCACCGGTACCACCCTCTTCAACCTCGACATGAACGACCTCATTGAAGAGGCGTTTGAGCGTTGCGGGCAGGAACTGCGCACGGGCTACAACTTCCGCACTGCGCGGCGTAGCCTCAACCTGCTGACGATTGAGTGGGCCAACCGGGGCATCAACCTCTGGACGATTGAAGAGGGGCAGATTCCGCTGTACCCCAATCAGGCTATCTACGCGCTGCCCAACGACACGATTGATCTGTTGGATCAGGTGACACGCACCAACGCAGGCGCTGGCACCACGCAGATCGACATCAATATCAACCGGATCAGTGAATCTACGTATTCCACGATCCCCAACAAGTACGCGCAGGGTCGCCCCATTCAGGTCTGGATTAATCGTCAGACCGGGGAGACCAAGCCAACGACGGCTCAAGTTGCTACCCAGACTGTTCAGCCTGCGGATACCACGATCTATCTGAACGACGTAACCCAGTTGGCTGCTGCTGGCTTTATTACGCTGGGCAGTGAGTTGATCAGCTACAGCAATCTCACGCAGCCAAGCCCAAGCTCTCCCGCTGGGTACATAAGCTACTGTGGCCGTGGCCAGCAGAATACTATCGCCGGTACCCACACGGTGGGCACCGCTGTGTCGGTATCTCGTCCGCCTTCGATCAACATCTGGCCAATCCCCAATCAAGGATCGGTGGGCGACCCGTACTACATGTTTGTGTACTGGCGCATGCGCCGCGTTCAAGACGCGGGTACGGGCGTGAAAACCCAAGACATCCCCTTCCGTCTCTTGGAGTGCATGGTGGCGGGGCTGGCGTACAAGATGTCGATCAAGCTCCCTGACATGGACCCCAATCGGATCGCCATGCTCAAGGCAGAGTACGAACAGCAGTGGCAGTTGGCGGCGGAAGAAGACCGCGACAAGGCCAACGACCGCTTTGTCCCCCGCGTCCTGTATTACTCCTGATCATGGCCGGGCCTAAGTACGCATCAGCCAAATACACAATTGCGGAGTGCGACCGCTGTGCTCAGCGGTTTTTGCTCAAGCAACTGAAGAAGCTGACCATCAAGACCAAGATGGTGAGCATCAAGGTGTGCCCGGAATGCTGGGAGCCCGACCAACCGCAGTTGCAGCTCGGTATGTACCCTGTGTATGACCCGCAAGCTGTACGCGAACCGCGTCCTGATGTGAGCTACTTCTTGTCCGGGTTGAACGGTTTGCAGACGGTGGACACCGTGGGTATATCGCAGACCCAGACGGGCACGCCCGAAGGCGGTAGCCGGGTGTTCCAGTGGGGTTGGAATCCGGTAGGTGGGGCGCGAGGTTTTGACACCGCGTTAACTCCAAATTACTTGGTTTTGCAAGCCCAAGTTGGTACAGTAACGGTAACTACGACGTAAGGAGTCGGAAATGGACAAGATGAAGAAGGTTGCCAAGGAAGAAGTGAAGGCGCACGAGAAGCGCATGCACGCTGCCAAGATGGCCAAGGGTGGTAAGACGAATGCCCAGATGAAAGCGTTGGGTCGCGGTCTGGCCAAAGTTGCCAATCAGAAGAAGTCGTCCTTCACCTACAAGAAGGGGGCTTGATCATGGCCAAGTTCAGCAAGAAGGTGATGGGCAAAGAAGTCGGCCAAGCCGAGGTCTACGCTCAGCCGCACACCATGAAGGGCAAGGCCTTGAGTGAAGCGGAACTGGCCAACGGTTACCGCAAGGAGCCGACCGCTGCCAATTCCGTGAAGATGTCGGTTGGCAACATCAACCGTGATGGCTACGATCCCACGCCCAAGACCACGGGCATCAAGATGCGTGGCACTGGTTGCGCCACCAAAGGTGTGATGTCTCGCGGTCCGATGGCCTGAACATGAACTACCAAGAACTGTTTGACGCCGTTCAGTCGTATTCGGAAAATATTTTTCCGGCCTTTGACCTGTCTGACGGGTCACAGGACACCACGACTGAGCAGATCAATCGGTTCATCCGGCAGGCCGAACAACGCATCTACAACACGGTGCAGTTCCCGTCGCTTCGCAGGAACATGACGGGTAACATTCAAGCGGGTAACAAGTATCTTAAAGCGCCGGACGATTTTCTGGCGGTGTACTCGTTGGCGGTGTATCCGGTCGGCGGTGGGGACTATGAATACCTGCTCAACAAGGATGTGAACTACATCCGTGCGGCGTACCCCAATCCAACAACGGACGTTGGCAAGCCCCGGCACTACGGGTTGTTTGGCCCTGCGATTGTCGGTAGCACCATCACGGATGAGTTGACGTTCATTCTTGGCCCGACGCCAGACACCAACTATTTGGCTGAGTTGCACTTCTACTACTATCCCGAGTCCATCACGGTTGCCGCTGATGGTCGCACGTGGTTGGGGGACAACTTTGACACGGTGCTCTTGTACGGCACGCTGGTTGAGGCGTACACCTACATGAAGGGTGAGACCGACGTGATGGCTTTCTACGAGACCAAGTACAAGGAAGCATTGGCCATGGCCAAGCGCCTGGGCGATGGTATGGAGCGTCAGGATGCGTACCGCTCGGGGCAGTACCGTCAACCGGTGACCTGATATGGCGATCTTCCAAACTGTCACCACCAGCTTCAAGGTCGAGATTCTTCAGGCCGTGCACAACTTCGGCCCGACGTCGCCGGACACGTTCAAGATTGCTCTGTATACGGGGAACGCATCACTGGGCGCAAGCACCACGGTCTATACGACTCTGAACGAAGTTACTGGTACGGGCTACGTGGCTGGAGGTGTGACGCTTGTGATCAACCCATCTCCGACTTCAGGGAACAACAGTCAACAAGTGCCAACCGCTTACATCTCATTTAATCCCGCCATTTGGACTGGGGCAACTTTCATTGCTCGTGGCGCGTTGATCTACAACAGTAGCAAGGGCAACAAGTCGGTGGCGACTTTGGACTTTGGTTCCGACAAGACGGTGAACAACCAAACGTTCACGGTCACGTTCCCAATAGCTGACCCCAACAACGCAATTGTGCGTATCTCGTAAGGAGCATAAATGGCACTGGTCACAACCACCAAAGGCGAAATGGACGATTCCCTCCTTGAGAAAAAAGAGGGGGTCGTGGACAATGATGTCGAGTACACGACGTGGGTCGAGTATTGGCACGAAAGTGAACTTGTGCATCGTTCGGTGCATGTAACGTTGAAACAAGCTCCTGTTTTTGCTGGTGCCGAAGCGGCATCTTTTGGTTAAAGAAAGGAATTCAAAATGGCAAACACTCAAGCCATGTGCACCTCGTTCATGCAAGAACTCATGACGGCTACGCACAATTTCACGACTGGTACCGGCGACACCTTCAAGGCTGCGCTGTATCTGGCTTCGGCTACTGTTGACGCCGCTACCACGGTATACAGCAGCACGGGCGAAGTAACCGGTACCGGCTACACCCCCGGTGGTGTGAACGTGACAAACGGAACTTCTCCGCTGTCCACCAACACTTCGGCAACTGCGGGCGTGGCTTATTGGACCCCCTCTGCGTCGATCACGTATACCGCTGTAACGCTGACCACAGCGTTTGATGCGGTGTTGATCTACAACTCGTCCAAGTCCAACAAGGCCGTCAGCGTGCACACCTTCGGTTCACAGACCGTGACCGCAGGTACGTTTACTCTGACAATGCCGTCCAACACGACTTCGACCGCGCTGCTCCGCTTGGCTACAACCTGATAGGGGCGGCAGGGAGACCTGCCGTGTAGCCAATGCTCGGCATAGCCGCCTTTTCCGAAGCGCCGTTTTCCTCGCTTGCGGGACAGACGGTCGTTGTTTCCATTACCGGCGTCAGTGCTTCTGGCGCGGTAGGGACGGCTACTGCCAATCCACAAATTGCAGAGAACGGGGTATCCGCCACTGGTGCGGTTGGCTCCGTAGCGGTGGGAGCACGCCTAGTTGCGCTCACTGGAGTTGTTGCAAGCGGTAATGTTGGAGATGTAACTGAGACCAACGCCCCGACCGAAAACGGCGTAATTGCTACAGGTTCGGTTGGGTCGGTTGCCTCTTCCCGCACTGTTGCGCTCTCTGGCGTACAGGCTGCTGGCGCAGTCGGCAACATCGCTATTGGAACAGTTCAAGTTGCACTCGCTGGCGTAGCGGCTTCGGGGGTTGTAGGTTCAGTTAGCCCAGCCGCATCGGTCAATCTTGTTCATGTTGAAGCCGAGGGCTTCGTTGATGATGTTGACCCCTTCCCAAACCCGTTAATTTCGGGCATCCATGCGGACCCGGCTGTTGGAGATGTAGCCGCCGCAGTTTCGATTGCAATAAGTGGCGTTGTCGCTGCGGGCGCTGCTGGTGACGTTCAGTTTGCTATTCCCCAGTTCCCCACGGGAGTCCAAGCGGATGGCGCTGTTGGCGACATCGCGATGGGTGAGCGCACAGTTGCGCTTACTGGTGTGGCGGCTCAAGGTGGTGTTGGTGATGTTTCTGAAACCAACAGCCCTCAAGAAGATGGAGTCATTGCCTACGGATCAGTTGGCTCCGTTGGGGTTGGCCCCCATGAGTTTGCTCTGACTGGTGACGATGCGCAGGGCGCAGTTGGAACAGCCTCACCTGTAGTTGCTCCCGCCGCCACTGGAGTGGAGGCTTCGGGGGATGCCGGTAGCGTCACGACTTCCCGTGTTGTTGCCCTCACTGGGGTAGAGGCTTCGGGGCAGGTTGGTTCGGTTTCTTCTAGCGCCGCCCAAGCCTTGACTGGCGTGGCCGCAGAAGGCGCGGTTGGGGACGTCACTGAGACGAACAACCCAACCGAAGATGGCGTGGTTGCTTACGGTGAAGTAGGAACAGCCACCCCAGACACCCAAGTCTCCTTGACAGGCGTCGCCGCTTCTGGTGCAGTTGGGAATGCTTTGTATACCGTGCCCATCGGCGGGGTGTCGGCAGGTGGTTCCGTGGGGTCAGTCACCGCACAGATAAGCAGGATCATCAACGGGGTTCAAGCGCGGGGGTCTGTGGGCACCGTGAATCAGTTCTACTGGACCACGATAGATGACAGCCAGACCCCAGACTGGCAAAATATCAACAATTCCCAAACCCCCGATTGGGTGAATGTGGAAATGACGGTATAAGGGTGCCATATGCCTTTTGTTGTACGAGACCGCGTAAAAGAAACCACCACAACGGCTGGTACGGGCACCGTTACGCTTTTGGGCGCGGCGACAGGCTTTCAGTCGTTCTCGGCAATCGGGAACGCCAACAACACGTACTACTGCATTGCAGGGCAGACTGGCTCTGAATGGGAAGTGGGGATTGGCACCTACACCTCCTCCGGTACAACGCTGTCTCGTGACACCGTTCTTGCTTCAAGCAGTGGGGGCAGCAAAGTAAGTTTTTCGGCGGGCACCAAAGATGTGTTTGTCACGTACCCGGCCTCGTATGCTTCGTTTGCTGCGGCGGGTGCGGTAACAGAGAACTACACAACCTTCACCGGCACGTATACGATGACGTCCGGCAAGAACGGATTTAGCGTTGGGCCAATAACAGTTGCTTCCGGTTCTTCGTTCACTGTGCCCAGCGGTGCTCGATGGGTCGTCGTGTAAAGGATAAAACATGGCCGTAACCAGCTTCACCCCTCTGCTTGGACTGGCGCTCCCAACAACGGGGGACTTGTCTGGCACGTGGGGTACCGTTGTCAACGATGCAATCACTGGCCTTTTGGATTCGGCAGTTGCGGGCACCACCACGCTGAGCGCCGACACTGACGTAACGCTCTCCACGACCAACGGTGCTACCAACCAAGCCCGAAACGCGGTCATCCGCTGGACGGCTTCGGGTACTGTTACCCGCAACATCACGGCCCCTGCGCAGTCCAAGGCGTACATCATCATCAACGCCACTGGTGGTACGCAGTCAATTGTGATCCGTGGTGCAGGCCCTACAACTGGGGTGACTGTACCGGCAGGGCGCAAGGCGCTTGTCGCCTGGAACGGTTCGGACTTCGTTGAGATTTCTGGGGGCCTGATCAATCTGGCCACTGACGTGGTTGGCGTGCTTCCTGTGGCCAACGGTGGTACGGGGCTGTCAACGGTTGGTACCAACGGGCAGGTTCTTCAGGTTGTAGCCGGTGCCCCCGCTTGGTCAACGTTTAATGGGTTACCAAGTCAGACAGGTAACGCTGGCAAGTGGCTTACTACTGACGGGGCTGCGGCCAGTTGGCAACCCTTGATCACTCCCGGTGGTGGCGGTGCCATTGCGATCAATTACGATGTAGTATCAACGAGCTACACAGTGGCGGCAGGAACAAACGGGTTTTCTGTTGGGCCAATCACGATTAACAACGGCGTTACGGTCACAGTTGCTTCCGGCCAACGCTGGGTTGTGATTTAAGGAGAACACATGAGTACCATTTCCGCAGGAACCGCTACCGGTACCGCACTGGTTAGCACCGGAGATACCACCGGCCAGTTGGTGTTGCAGACCAACGGGACCACAACCGCAGTCACCATCGGTACCGACCAAGTTGTGACGCTTGCTCAAGCTCTTCCCGCCGGTTCTGGTGGTACAGGGCGCACATCTTTGACCGCCAACAACGTGCTGCTGGGTAACGGAACCAGCGCGGTCAACTTTGTGGCCCCCGGCACCAACGGGAATGTGCTGATGAGCAACGGCACAACTTGGACGAGTGCTACTCCGAGTGGCGGGAACTGGGCACTACTGCAAACCAATACTTTTTCCGGTGCCACAACCATTGACATGACCGGAATGAGTGGCACCTATGATTTATATTTTATCGAGGGTGTTATTACCAGTACGACGGGATCTTTTTTTGTGCCCAGTTGGAGACTTATAAACAGCGCGTCCACAGTCCTTACCAGTTCTTTATACTGCGGTAATTTGTGGGGCGGTGAAGAAAATACCACCAACATACGGTGGTATACCGACGAAAACGCTGGGCGGTTTCTTAGTTCAGCCGCATATTACACAACTAATATCGATATTTCGTTCAATATGTACGTTAACCGAAGCCCCAGCAACGAGTATCAAGGGGTTTGGGGTAATACCATGAGTCTCTACAGTACTTTCCCGTCTCCAAGTTGGTTTTCGGGGGGCTACAGGGCGCTTGTGAATTTGAACGGGATAAGAATTTTTGACACTACATCTGCTTGGACAGCCACAGGCACTCTCCGCCTTTGGGGTTGGAAGAAGACCTAAGGAGCCAACATGAAACTCTATAAAGCCACCGCTGAAGGTACCGTTGAGTTTTCTGAAGAGGACTACCGCATTTTTGAGGCGGACCGTGCCGCTTTGCCCTCAATTAAGAGCAGCGCCGTCCGTAGCCGCAGGAATGATTTTCTGGCCGCAACCGATTGGACTCAGACGCCAGATACGCCGCAGGCAACAAAGGACAAGTGGTCCGCATACCGCCAAGCTCTTCGGGATGTGCCGCAGCAGGCGGGCTTCCCCGACAACATCCAGTGGCCTTCCAAGCCGGAGTAAATCATGCCAGTAACCATCGTAGGTAATAACACGCCCACCGCTGGCGGCGTCGTCTATGGTGACGGGGCCAACTACGTCTCCACCGCCGCAGGTACTTCGGGTCAGTTGCTTCAAAGTAATGGCTCTAGCGCACCTAGTTGGGTAACGGTTACAAGTGGATCTTTATTGCGAATTACCGTGTTCACCACTTCTGGCACATGGAACAAGGGTGCCGGAACGAACTTCTTCAAAGTTTATGGAGTTGGTGGCGGCGCAAGTGGTGGAGGCCCGCGAACATCTACAACTAGCGGCGCGGGCGGCGGTGGCGCAGGTGGTTATTTCCAAAAATTTGCAAGCACATCTGGAATTTCAACGGCAACAGTAACAATTGGCGCTGGCGGTGGCGTCCAATCCTCCGCCAATAGTGATGGAAATGCAGGCGGTACTACTACATTTGCGTATGGAGCAACCACCTTAACTGGCAATGGCGGTGCTGGGGGGGTCGCTAATATTTCCGGTGGGGGTGGCGGTAATGGCGGTTCCGCCTCAAATGGCGATTTGAACATTAGCGGGCAAGCCGGAATGGGTGGAAGTTACCCAGCAGGAACAACTGGTTTTCCCGGCAGCGGCGGAAACTCAATGCTTGGATTTGGCGGCCCATCAAATGCCGCTCAGGGAGTTCAGGCGGCCACCGGATATGGATCTGGCGGCACGGGGGCATCTGGGGGTTCGGCTGGAGGGGCTGGCGCGGCCGGTGTTGTCATCGTTGAGGAGTACGCATAATGAGAGCGCACATCATTGAAAACGGTCTGGTGGTGAACACCATCGAAGTCGAGTCGCTGGACTTCATGCCCGGCCTTGTCGAAGCTCCCGAAGGTACGGGGATTGGCTGGTCATACATTAACGGCCAATTCGTTGACAATCGCCCCGCACCTCAAGCGCCTGAACCCGCTCCAGCCCCAACCAAAGAACAATTGCTTGCCCAGCTTCAGGCACTGCAAGCCCAAATTCAGGCACTGGAGTAAATCATGCCAGTCAATATCAATGCTGATACTCTCGTAGGCGGTGCGGTTGTCACTGCTGATGCCTCTGGCCAACTGGCGCTCCAGTCTGCGGGTACGACGGGTTTGACGGTTGCCTCGGGCAACGTCACAGTTGCCAACAAGATGACGGTGGTGGGCACGTCCAGCACGGCAGGTCTGAAGATTGCCGATGTGCTGGAGACTGCTACGGTATCTGCGACGGCAGCAACGGGCACGATTGCCTATGACGTGACTAGCCAAGTGGTGCTGTTCTACACGACCAACGCCTCTGCAAACTGGACGGTCAACTTCCGGGGATCGAGTGGTACGAGCCTGAACACGTTGCTGGCAACCGGCGAATCTGTAACGGCAGCGTTCTTGGTGACCCAAGGATCAACTGCGTACTTCAACAGCGCGGTGCAGGTGGACGGCACAACTTCTGGTGTGACGACGCGTTGGCAAGGCGGAACCGCCCCCTCAGCGGGCAACGCCAGTGGCGTGGACGCGTACACGTACACCATTATCAAGACCGCAAACGCCACGTTCAGCGTCTTCGCTGCTCAGACCCGTTTCGCATAAGGAGCGACCATGCCGTTGGTAGCCACACGAGGTGCCGCATCTGCCCAAGGGTTTGGCGAGTTCGCCCAACAGACTGCCGCCAACTACATCGAGGACGTGTTCCAAACGTGGCTCTACACCGGCACCTCGGCTGCACAAACCATAACCAACGGGATTGATCTGTCCACCAAGGGTGGTTTGGTTTGGATCAAAGACCGCAGCCAAGCAAATAACAACTTTTTGGTAGATACAACACGGGGCGCAACAAAAAACCTTGAGTCGAATTCAACCAACGCCGAATACACGCTTGCACAAGGTTTAACTTCGTTTTCTTCGACGGGATTTTCGCTTGGAACTAATGCGTTCTTTAACGGATCGCCTGATAACTTTGTCTCATGGACATTCCGCAAGCAGCCGAAGTTTTTTGATGTGGTGACATGGACGGGGAATGGAGCAAGTAATAGAGCAATATCCCACAGCCTAGGCTCTGCACCCGGTTGCATTATTGTTAAGCGTACCAATTCCGGGGCAAGTAACTGGTGGGTTTGGCATCGCTCTATCTCGACGGGAAATTTGTCAGCCAATAATTTAATTATATTAAATCTAACAGACGCAACGTCTAGCACATCAAACGTCATTGGCACCGCTTCATCCACATCGTTTCAAGTCGGTTTTGATAGTGACGTAAATGCCAACGGCGGCACATACGTCGCCTACCTCTTCGCCCACGACGCAGGAGGCTTTGGCCTGACGGGTACAGACAATGTGATTTCTTGTGGGTCGTACACGGGCAACGGCTCTGCGACTGGGCCAGTCGTGAC
>JACCDP011044106.1_pt1 | contig 10441 bp, 11 predicted proteins | sample 7445841 | NCBI WGS metagenome assembly JACCDP01 (sample SAMN15323441, study PRJNA562643) | freshwater metagenome | isolation source: river surface water | place: USA:Blue River Watershed | collected 2017-08-17
GAAACTCTTAAGCCTGAAGCTAAAAATCTACCGCCTATATCAATAGAAGAATTTTTAATTTGTTCCGATAAAGCAGCTTGCTCTATAAGAGTTTGTTTTATTTGCTGCTCTACTTGCAAGCGGGTTCTAGATCCAGAGATAATGTCTTTAATTAGATCAGGATTATCAGAAAGAATTTTACCAATTTCTGATTGTAAAACAGCTTGTTGCCTTCCAAGAGTATTTAGCCCCAAAAGATTTTTAGTCGCATCTCCAGCGAATTTAGTAAAGTTAGCTAATAGTTTTCCAATTGCAAAAGCTCCAATACCTAAACCGGGACCAGTTATAAAATTAGTAACGCCACTTAATACACCAGTCGCAATTTTTTCGCCAACTCCCTCTGCGTCTTTTTCATTGTAAGACTCTAAGCTTGAATTAATATAGCCTAAAACTTTTCTAATTCCGGGTCCAACGCTTGCTTCTCCAATTGAGGTAGCAAATTTTGTGAAATTAATAGTTGTCTCATTAAGTAAAGCAGAAAGGCTTTCGTTTAATGCTTTATTCTTTAATATAGCTTCGTCTGCTGCCTTAGAGGAAGTTCTTGTAGCTTCTGCGAATGCAGAATTTTGTTTTGATACGTCTGCTAATGCCGCTTTTAAAATGTTAATTTGATAAACACCACCAACAAGTTCAGCAACTTGAGATTTAATAACAGGATTTAAATTTTGAAATGACTGAGCCAAGTTTTCAATAACTTTAATCGTTGGCAAAGCATTTCCTGAAATATCAGTAACAGCAATACCAAAGTCTTTCAAATCACTGATAACTTGAGGTCTTTCTATTCTTGTAAAAATAGTCTTTAAAGCGTTACCGATTACAGCACCACCACGGGCAGTTGTTTGCTGAACAGAAGTAACAATACCTAACAATTCATCAAAACTAACTCCAGCTTCGCTGGCTGAAGAACCTACACGCTGAATAGCTTCGGACAAGTCTCTAGAACTAACTGCGAATTTAGCGTCAACGGCGGCTAACTTATTTACTACATCAGTTGTAGTGAGAGCTTCTTTTGTAAATGAGTTTACAGCAGCAGTAAGAGCCTCAGTACTAGAAACGACATCAAGACCAGAAAGACGAGTTAAGATAAGAGCATCTCTTGTTCTCTTTAATGTCTCTTCTAATCCCAAACCTTGTCTTGAAAATTCTGTTGCAGCACTGGCTACATCTTTAAAAGCCGATCCAGTATTTTTTGCTACACTAAATAACTGATCTCCAAATTGCTTGATACCCTTAGAAGATGTATTTAATACTACATTGATATCAGTAAGAGACTTTTCTACTTCGATAGTAGTATTTACTAAAGAGGAAAATGACTTTTGAACTGCAAAAATAAGACCAGCAGAAGCTCCGAATGCGACTACACGGGCATTTGAAGCTTCCAAAGACTTTTGGAATTCATTAGCTAAACCAGTAATTTTACCCAGTGGTTGAGAAAAATTTCTTGTATTTAGAGAAAGATTACTCTTGCTCTGGATACGGTTCAACGCCGACAACACATCTTTTTCAAGTTGCGCGGCAGCAAATGTCGCTGAAATGGGAATATTTCCTGCTGATGTAGCCATATATCCTTAAACCTAAGAATAATTACACTTAAACGCCGTGTAATTTGATTAAATCTTCAAAACTTAATGAGCCGCCTTTTTTCTTTGCGGCTTCATCTAGAGAGATGGCTCCAGTATTGTCTTGCTTTAATTTCTTTAGGTCTTCCTTGGTAGCTCCCATCACAGAAACGGCTTGGACAGCGGTTTCTTTGCCTGAAGCCGCATTTTTATCTTCATGCAGTTTTTCAAGATTACTACTAGACTCATACCAATCAATAATCTTATCTACATCATCATTATATTCATCAGGATGCTTGACGCTAGACTTACTCATCAAGTCTTTGAAGTATCTAGCGTATCCAAACAATTCAACCTGATAGAATGTCAAATGAGTAACTGGTTTACCAAAGAAAAAGAATGGATTATCGTCTGCTAAGTAAAAATAATTAAGGAAAAAGCCGCTAACTCCTATTCTTTTTATATTATGGTTATTGAACTTTTGGGCGCATTTAGAATAAGCACCGACTAAATTAAATAACTCAACTTGATCTATATCTTCAAATTCTTCTAATGTAAAAGCCTGTTTTTCGCATTTTTCATCAAGGTATACAGAATAATAAATATAAAACTCATTCATTCTTTTGCCCGAATAAGTCTCGCAAGTATTTTCTAGGAGATCGTCTTTCTTTTGCTGTAACCGATTAGTTTCTTCAGTTATCTCTTTCATCTGCCTATCAATATTCTCCAAGTCTCTAGTTAAGTATAATTTGCGGCGAGTTTTCATTAAATTCGCAAGAGTAAGTCTATTATTTTCTATCTTTTTATCGTCTTTTTCGTTGTATATATTTTCTTTAATTAGCTCTTTTATCTTTTCTTCGTTTGTTGGAATACCTTGGGATTTAGCTTTGTTATAATAGTAATTTTCTTGAACTTCAATTGTTCCTGCGTCTTTTGGAGACATATGCTTAACATAGTAAGTCTTACCATTTAATTTAAATGAAGAAGACCCAGTTACTATATCCCAATAAAGAGATTTTAGATTTTTATTAAAAGCTTCTAGATCCATATACTAAAAAGCCCCCGCTCTCGCAGGGGCTAGGATTAATTAACGCAAGAAATTAAAAGATTTTTTGTTCTAACTTTAGCACATCGAAGTCCTCCTTCGAATTTGCTCTACCGACGTACCAGAAACTAATAAAGTAAATGAAAGCGTTAGCTACTTTTACTAGATGAGGATCTTCTGATTCAAAGATTTCGTCATACCTGTTCATTCGGGCTTCATAATCTCCTTCACCAAAGAATGGTTGTTTCTCCCCGTTTTTCTCATAGTATGACAAAAATAATATCCACCAAGTAATTACTTTATTACGCGCCCTTGTTTCTGCGGTATTGTCAAACAACGACTCTTTTTGTACCTCTAGTTCTGTTAGAGAGTTTTTAATTACAGTAATCTTGGTTTCTAGCTCTTCTTTTTTAGCTGTAAAATAATCTGGTCGATCTTTCTCTTCTAAAGCAAGAAGTCTTTGCAACTCGTTTTGAGCATCATACAAATCCTTATAAGCATCTGCTTCTGCGTTTTTAGTTCTATCTGCTAAAATTCCACCATCATCAACATATCTCTTATTTAGTAGAGTACGAGTAAGAAGACCAGCTTTTACTCCTTCAGAAAGCTTAACGCCATAAAACAATTCAGCTTCGTCAAACAAAGCTCTAGTAGGCTTTTTGATAAAATAGTTATGAGGAATCTGAGTAGTTACGTCTTTAGTAATCGTGACTTTTTGACCAGCCTCGTTTACAGACTCTTCTGTTTCTTTTACAACACCTTCTTTATTTATTGCAAATTCGTATATCGTTTTCATTATAAATCTATATTATTTAGTTCTTCTTCGAACTGTCTGATGGTATCATTGCCAGAATCAAGAACTTTTTTTCTTAGCCTTTGATACTTATCTTCAGAGATATTATAACCATCTTCTTTTAAATCTTCAAGTAAGATTAAAAAGTTTTTATATAGATTAATAACTTTACGCCGATTTTGAAAGAGAATAAACTCTTTCATTTTTATATCCATAGCCATAATACCTTTGAAATGCCTTTACCTAATAATCTTTACACGCATAAAAACAAAAAAGCCCCAGTTTTTAGGCTGGGGCTTTGAAGTTAATGTTTATTTAATTAGTGGAGAGGCAAGGTCTCAAGCATGAATAGTCCTCTATCATTTTGTTGAGGAGAACCGACTTGAGTAGAGAAGTTCAATGTAACCTGCTTGTTGGCTCCGATTGAAGAAGAGAAGTCTTGTGAATCCAAGTTAAGTCTCTTTAGAACGTAACCAACTCCCTCGCTGGCGATTAGGTCTGTATTAGCAGTAGCAGGAGCAGCGAGAGTAATAACAGCGTCATAAAGACCGTCTGTATTTACTAGATCAACCAAGTTACCAGTAGTAAGATCTTGTACTAAAGCTGTGACAGAAAGAGTTACAGTAACTGGGAAATCAATTTCTCTTGAATAAGCGTATCTGCTTCCGATCTTTTGCAATGGAGTTCTGTTTAGACCCATTGAGATAGAGAAGTTTTGAATAGCAGCAGAGGTAGTTAAATCTGTACCACCATAAGACTGACCTTGAGTCTTTGTTAGAGAGAAGGAAATATCTCCGTGTCTAAGAGCAGCAACTTTTCCTAAAGCATTTTCACCATTAGGATTGCCTGTAGCTTGAGGTAGAATAAAAGCACCTCCAGCAATAGCTCCAGCAGCAGTAACACCGGGAGCAGCACCTGAATTTCCATTACTGAAATTCATGTTTAAGCACTCCAAACTAACAGAAGTAGTTGGGAAATCTCCTACAGCGGCATTAATTGAATAATTAGTTAAGAAACCGTTTCCTAATCCAATTGTACTTCCTACTGTTTGGTTAGCAGCAGTATCACCAGCAAAAGAGGAAGCATCATTACCTTCAGAAACTGTTCTGATAAAATAATTTTTAGTATTGACAAATCCACTAGTAAGAATTCCAGACAAGCAAGATTGAGTAGCAGCAGCACTAGTTATATTAACGATGCCAGTGATTCCAGCGTCAATAACTGAGAAGCCAAGATTTTTTTCATTAGCCATGTCTGTTAGCAAGTAAGTAAAATCAACTCCTACAGTGGGTTGCTCTAGAATAATACGATCAATAGCAGCTAGATCGCCGAATTGGTTAACGTCTCTTCTTGCAATATTGAAATTATAATTACAAGATTGGACGCGAGAAAACTGGTTAATATATAAATTTCCAGTTTGTGGTGGTGTAGAAGCCGCTACGTCAACAATGTCTTTTGTGTTGAATAGTGCTTCTGATTGGTAAATTACACGATTTCTTGGCATATTTTTAATCCTTTAAATTTCTTTTTATTATTACATTTTTTATTCTGTTTTGAGAAATTATTATATGATTTCTTGTCTTTGCATCCAATAATCTCCCTGCATAAATACACCTTTAGTGGAATCTTGAGGAGAACTCATTTGACCTCCAAAGGTTAAAGTAGCTGTTTTGTTAGCTCCAATTGAGGAACTAAAGTCTAAAGATTCTAACTGCGCTGATTTAATTAAATATCTTACACCAGTTATCTTACCATAACTTGAAACTTCAGTTCCGGGTTTAATAAAAGATACTGAAGTATTGAATTTGATATCTTTACTAGAAACTACATCAACTAAATTACCAGTTGCTAATTCTGAAACTAAAACATTTACAGAAAAAGAGTAATTAATTGGGAAAGTTATTTCTTTAGCAAAATTAAAAGTATTTCCAAGTTTATTTAGAGACTCTCTAGATAAACCAATTGATAAAGTGAAATTTTGAGCGTTTAAAGAAGAAGATCTTGTGTCAATTCCTAATCCTCCAGAAGCATAAAAAGGACTTAAATCAAGTACAATACTTCCGGGTCTAAATGCAGATATATTTTGTGATAGATCTGATCTGCTATTGAAATCAGGAAGAGAATAAGTTCCATTTACTCTTGTGCCGCCTTCGTCTATTGAAGGCAAAGGATAACGTTTGCCAGCGGCACTAGATTTAAAGTCATTTGCTCCAGTAACGATAGAAAAGTTTCTAGCTTCGTTACTAATCGCTACGTTTGGAATATCTCCTACTGCTGCATTTACGGCATAATTTGTAATAACTGAATTTCCAAAAGCAATAATAGCTTGATCTAATGTCCCAGTAGTCGCAACGCTTACGTCATTACCTTGAGGGACTGTCCTTACAAACAAGTTTCTTTCATCGCTTGCTTTTGTGAGTATTCCACTTAAACAAGTTACGTCTATAATGCTAGAAGTACCTTCTGGATAGTTATTTGCAAGAGTTGGAGAGAAAGTAGAAGCATTACTTGTTCCTCCAATACCAACATTGACAGGAACATTAGTATAAGAATTTGTAAAAGCTACTTGAGAAGAATTAATATAAATAACACCTGATCCACCATTAGTTATTGAAACGCCAGTAGCTTGACCTGCATAGACACCTCCAGTCGCCACATTAAAAGAAAGGACGGGAGGTACATTCGCTCCTACTTGAGGTAATGTTAAAGTAAACGAATTTAAATAGCCTTGACCCCCATCGGCAATAGAAGCCTCAGTAATTCCAAATTCGGATTGCCCAGAAACAGTAACTGTTAAATTTACAGCAGCACTTCTCTTCAAAGAAGTTGTAGTGAAACCTAATTCTTTTTCGTTCTTAAGACCGTTTTGATAGTAATTAAAATCAATATTTATTACTGGTTGCTCTATAATGATTTTGTCTATTGCGGCCAAATTTCCAAATTGATTTACATCTCTTCTGCCAACATTAAAGTTATAATTAATACTTTGTATACGATCCAAATTAGCTAAATTTGGAAGCAAACCTGCTTGCATAGTAGCAAGATTAGTTGTGGTAGTACCTGCTCCAGAAGTTAAAGTTCTTGTAGCAAGAGGATCTAATTGATTTAATTTTTGAGTAGGAACGTTTACGTTACTTCCTGTTACGAACTTATAGTGACCAGATATGGCTGGCGAAGGGCCAACGTATAATGCTTCGTTTTGGTAAATTACTCTAGTTTTCGCCATAATTTTATGTTTGTCTTGGCTCTCTAAATTTAACTAATTCAAAATCAATTAGTCCATAATAAGAACCGGGATTAATATTGTTCTCTCTATCTCTTACACCTGCGACCTTTGAGACGGAAACCCTATCTATCATGCAGTAGTCTTTGCCGCTTGTAATGTTATTATAATTAAAAACTACCCCGCTCTTAAAGCTGCCTAAAACATTAAATGGATTGTATGTTGGATCAATTAGAGGAACGTTGTCGTAATTTCTATCTCTAAATAATGAACAAACTGCATCTAATGTATATTGTGAATCAGCAATAACAATGGCTCTAAAGTCTACTCTCGTTTCGTCTGTTCCGCCGAAAGCCCAAGGATCATTTGTGCTTCCATTATTTTTGATGAAAATTACAGGGTAAGTTATTGTATTTTCTTTTAAAGAATCCTTTAAAGATCCAGCAGGGGTTTTATTTCTTCTAACGTATTGAGTTTCAAATAGCAGCACCTCTTCTGGTTGAGATGTCATCAACACGTTAAACTCTTTAACCGAATAAGTTCCAGAAACATTAAGAGATCCAGAACTTAAATAAATCTGCCCCTCTGAATAGTTTATACCACTTAGAGGGCTTTGACCTAAATTGTAATTTGCGCCATTTATGCTAACTCCCGTCATTACTGTTGCTCCAGCAATTGAAGAGTCATATACTAATCCTTTATAAGGTCCGTTATAAGCATAAAAACCATTCACATAAGAAGAATTGGCGGGAAATGTAGTAGTTACATTATAGTAAGCCTCACCCTTGGATAATAGAGTGTGATCAAACCACATTAAAAATGATGAAGATATTTGATTGTCAAATTGCGGTTTCATTGTTTGAGTTTATCCTTTAGATTTTTTAGTATTGTACTCAAGTATTTCACAGTAGAAAAAGAGCCTGATCTAACTTTGTCATCTGCCTGAATACCGCCGCCAGATCGGCTAGGCTCAGGAGATTTAAATTTTCCAGACAAGTAATACCCCAATCCAGAAATACCTCTTTCAATTCCTCTAACCCAGCTTCTTCCAGATTCCCAAGGTAATGGAGTTTTTTGTTCTATTGACTTTAATGTAGGAACTGAAACAGGGAATTCGAATTGAACACCTGTTTCTGTAGTTCTTGTTTTTGGAGTTCTATTTAGTAGAATTTCTTCTTCTAAAGCTTGCCTTACCTGCTGCGTAGGCTGAGAGTCTTGATCAAATCCAATAAATGAAAATAAATTAGAGTCAGGTTTTGTTCCGGGTAAAGTTTTTGAGATATTCTTTCCTTCGGCTCCCATTTCTAATTCGACAGTAACTGGGTGCTGATCAAACTCTTTTATTGTTTGATTTTTAAGTCTTTGGAATTCTTTTTCGGCTCTTTGGTAGGCTAAATTCTGAATGTCTTTACTGAAAAGAAGTTTTTTGACTTCTCTATTTAAAATTGTCTTATTTATTGTAGCCATTACATTATTTCCTTCATCATGTACTCGTAATAAGGTTCATCAATATACCTTTTAACTACAAAACCATATTGCACATTCCAAGACTTATTGTCGAAAGTTATTCTTTCTGTTTTACCATTTTCAATGTAATCTTTAGCTTCTAAGCGAACTCTTATTCTTGCAGTAGTATTAGGATTTTTAATCTCAGAATTTAAAGACACAATGTCTTCATCTGGACTACCATAAAATATTCTAGCTTTATAAACTCCAGAGACTGGTGTATAAGTTACACTATCAGGCAATTGATCTGTAGGATAACCAAAGACAGGAGTTTCATTAACAGAAGTTATATTTTTAATAGGCTCTTTGTAAACGACAATATCCCTAGACAATGTATCAAAAAGATCATTGTAATTTGATCCAAAGCTAAGTCTTTGTGCGTCTGTTAGTAAAGATGCCATAATTAAATTCTATTGAATGGTCTGATTGAATAATACTTATCGGTAATATAAGACCCAGCTACGGTATCGTCGCCAGCAACTTGCAAAGGACCAACGTCGTTAATATTGTAATCATTAACCATCGCAGTTAATTCGTTAAGTGAATTTTTCTTTGCTTCTAAGTATATTTTACTGGTTTCGTTTCGGTTGATTCTGCGAACAGTTCCACCGCCATCTGTAACTTCCAACAAGCTATCTCCATTTATTGCATTTAAAGTTTGCTTGACTTTTAGATCGTAGAAATAACATTCATAGATCTTTTTATAAATAGACTTCTCTGTTTCTCCCAAATTGGGCATAAGCTCCAAAGAGGTGTCGTCTATAATAATGTCTTTATTCAGTTTATTATTAAGAATACCTATATTGCTCCTAAGCCAATAACTGATAGCTGGCACTGATAGATCACTTGGTTGGCCTAATTCGAAATAGAGTTCTTGAGCCATGTCTACGATTTTCATATTAGTATGTTATTTCTGGATTAATTACAAAATAGCCACCTTCAACAGTACGAGCATAATCTTCTCCCGAGAAAACTTGAACATCGTATAATAAGTAACTAGATGGTAAAGCCGCCATTCCTGTTCTACCTATGCTGATATCGATATATCCGCTGACAAAACTTTCTCCTGCGGCTCCTGATATGATTTGTGGCTTTAAGTCTAATAAAATACCAGAGCTTGGTACATACACATTGTCGTTTGTATACCCTGCCCCATAACTTGCCCTTACATAGCCAGAAGCCGTGAAGCCTGATAAGTTTATTACAACCCCATCAGAGTCACGGGCAACAAGTCTCTTATAAAAAGAGTTTCCTTGTGTACCTGTTAAATTCATACACATTATTACACAAAAAAAGCCCCTTTCGGGGCTTGAGAAGAGATATTTTAAAAATTAAGGCATAATTCCCGTTGGAACTGGCTCAGGAGGAGTTGGAGGAGTTGGTTCAATAATAGAGAGACTTGCTCCAGATGTTTCTATCGATCCAGCTATATTGGTAGCCTTAGCTTTATAAGTTCCAATGTCAGCATCAGTAACGCCAGTTATAATGTAATTATTAGAAGTAGCATTAGGAATTATTTGATTATCCTTAAGCCACTCTATATTCATTGGTAAATCTCCATTAAATGAAGCTGAGAAATTAGCTTCGGCTCCAGAAGGCACAGACACATTAACTGGGTTAATTATTACGCTTGGAGCGATATAAATACTTAAATCGACTTTATCACTGTCAACAGCAGCAAGAGGATTCTCAACCTTAACGTAATAATTTCCAATATCATTTTGATTTACATTGATAATAGAGATTTCATTTGAATTTGCGCCCGATATCAACTGTTGGTTTTTGTACCATTGATAAGAAAGAGGAGCGTCACCAGAAGCCTGAACAGAGAATTGAGCAGTAGAACCTTCAATCACTTTTATGCTTTGTGGTTGAGAAATAAAGAATGGAGCGATTGCTTCGGTGTATCCTAAATTATCTAATACCACTTTCTTTACATAATCATAATCAGCTTGAGCAGTTTGCTCAGGGGGCCAATCTTGCCAATCATCTCCTGCAAGGTTAGTGTAAGTTCTGTCAATAACTAACCCTTGAGGGTTTTTCATTACAACAGAAAAACTTACTCCTTCATGAGGATCGAACGAATTAAAATCAACACAAAGCTGTGTGATATTTGCGCCAGAAGGCTTTGGATAAACGGATATAAATATAGTATTCATTTTAAATTAATTTTTATTTGGTGGGAAAGGTGGAGTCCATTCTTGTCCCGTGACAATTGAAATCATTTGACCCCAATCATACGGACCTTCTTTTGTTGTTAAACTATTTACGAAATC
>JACCDP010029833.1_pt1 | contig 10440 bp, 7 predicted proteins | sample 7445841 | NCBI WGS metagenome assembly JACCDP01 (sample SAMN15323441, study PRJNA562643) | freshwater metagenome | isolation source: river surface water | place: USA:Blue River Watershed | collected 2017-08-17
ACCATATTTAGAACTGGCTACTAAAAAAGGCAGTGATAAAAACAAACTTCAATTGAAAATAGGTATTAAGATTAATATATCTAAAGTCAATGAGAATTATATTTTTGAAGCGACATTTGCTACAGGTGGTGGAAAAGACAGAGCCAATGTAAAATCAGGTGAAGACCAACTAACACAGGCTTTTGGTAAAATTAAAAAGGATTTAGAAGTATTAATATCTGACAAAGAAAAAGGTTTAGGTATTTCTGCTGAATTTTTAGATCAAATAACTAATAACTCAAAAGACGAAGAAAATAGAAAAATAATCAGAAGTTTATATTCTGAGGTCAGAAGATATTTAGTAGGTGATAAGAAGGCTACTATACAAGACAAGGATGTATTGTTCAAAGAAAGTATTGATTTGTTAAAAGACAAAAATAAGAAAGTCATAGTTGCTGAGAAATTGGCAAGATTTTCAAAGAGAGCATTACAATTCGATGGTCAGAATTTATATGGTGGATTAGGTGATTTTGGAAAAGCATTAAAACAATTTGTGGATACCTTAAAACCTATTCTTAAATCTAAAGAAGAAAAACCAGAAGCTACTAAAGAAAGTTTCTTAAGAAATTATTCTGACTATGTTAGACTAATAAGAGAAGCAGAAGGTGATGAAGAAAAGACTAAAGAAGATGAAGGAAAACCAAAAGATTTAAAAACAGAAACAGCATCTGACAAGATTATTGAATTTTTTGAAAAGACATTTAATTTTGATGCTTGGGTTATCAATAAGACAGAGATTGATAAAATCTCTAAAAATATGGATAAAATTGGAGAAGAACAGAAAAGTGTAACAATTGATGGTATAGACCCAATTATTAGAATAGTAAAACTATTTAATAGAGCCTATAAACTTCATACTGTGCCAGTTATACCTGGTGGTAGAAGTGATGGTAGAGTTGATCGGGCTACTTATGCTGAGTATGATGCCTTCGGTGGTGATTCAATGAGTGCCACAGCAGACGGACCTTACAGAAATAAAAAGATATTTAATATCTGGGAGAATGCGGTATTAGATATTATGTCTGAGAGAAAGTATCAACCTATTTTTGATGCGGAAACTAAGATTAGAGTTGGTAATAAAGAGTATCCTAAAGTTGGAGTGGCTCTAAGACAATTCATGACTGATATGTTAGATGGTGAAGAACTCTACAAAGGTGATGGAGGTAGTAATGGAGCTGGTGCTCAAAAGAAATTTCTTGCTAAGTATTTTGGAGACATAGAGGAGTTTAAAGATGTAAAGGGTAGTGATATTTCAGAAAAAGATCCTAAAACAGGAAAACTCGATGTCGAAAGTAACGCTGAGTTGTCTGATAAGATACCTACTCCAAATTTCAGTTTTATCTCAATGAATAATTTAAAAGATTCAGACTTTATTAAAAATAAAGAATTTGAAGGGAAGTTATTCCAATTGAAGGGTATAAATGCTGATGGGAAAGATTCAATTATATATGGTTTTGTACAAGAACAGGCAGGAAATGATATTTATATCGTTTATTCAAGAACTTTCTTTTATTTCTTACAATATTGCAAAGACCAAGTTAAAGGAGTTCCTGACATTCAAGCAGGTAAGCAAGGTGCTGTTTTAGATAAAGTTAAAGGTGATAAAGGTATTTTTGCCACAAAGATGGATATCAAATCCTTCTCAGATATGTTACTTAATAGAAAAATTTCAATTAGTAGTATAAAGTCTGAAAAGGGACAAATTAGTCAAGGTGAAAAGGCTAATAGTGTTGATGTGAAAAATACTTTCTTTTTAGGTAAGCTTTCTGATGATGGTAAAGTAGAAGATTTATTTAAGACAACTGATACATCTAAATTAAAGCTATCTATAGACTCAGTTGGTGGGTTCAAAGATATTAGAACACTTACTAATAAAAAATACGAAGGAGACTTCGTACCAGTTACTAAATTACAATAATGAGATATCTTAAAACATATACAAAGTTCAACGAAAAGGTAGAAATTAACGACACAGATACAGAAGATGTTAAAATGTCTAAAGAAAAAATGAACAAATTGGAAGGGTATATGACTGAATATACTCAGAAAAAATCTCAAATAGATGCTATTTTTAAAGATTTGAAGAAGGATGATAAACAAATATCAACAGAACTTCAGAATCTTTTAGGAAAAGAAGATGCTGGTGAAGGTGCTGACAGAAACCCATTTTTAGTTGATTATGCTGAAGTATCTAAGATGATGAGAAAAATTGATGATATACAGAACAAAAGAGCTTTAGATAAAATTAAACTTGATGATTTCAACCAACAACTAAGTTTAACTAAAGATGCTGATGTAAAAGTTAATATTTCTTCTACTATTTCTGACATAAATAATAGACTTGCTAATAAATCTAAGGAAATCGCTGAACTACAGAAAGAAATAGATGAGAAAAAGAAAGATTTAGAACAAAAAATGGTTGAACAAAAGAAAGAGATAGATGAATTTATCAAAAAAATAAACGATGAAGAACAAAAAAAAGAAAAAATGTGATTTTTTGTTTTTTATATATATACTAAAATAAAAAAAATTGAAATAATATGGCTATTCAAATTGGAAAATACAAAAGACCAGGAATCTTCATAGAAGAATTTGACCAATCAGTAATCTCTAGTCCAGTTGTTGAGGGCATCACAAATTTAATAATTGGTGTGTCTAAAAAAGGACCAGTTAATACTCCTATTAGAGTTACAACTGTTGGAGAATTTGAGGCTGTTTTCGGTCAGCTAGATAGAGGTTTGGAAAGAAAGGGTTCTTTCTTTCACAGAACAGTTTCTAAGATGTTAGAAACAGCACCAGTATTCGCAATGAATTTACTTGTAACAGATGACACATTAGATGTTATCGAATACAAATCACTTTCAACATCTGCTGGTTATCTAAATGATATCGAGAGAGAAGGTCCTTATAGAAGATTCTTCGATACTACTGGTTTCTGGAAAAGAGATACAGAGGCATTTATAAACCTCACAAAAAACAACACTGGATATTCAGAAAGAGCATTCAATATTACTAACCTTTCTGATAGAACAATTACTGCGTTTATTGTTAAATCTTCAAGAACTGGTTTCGATAGAACTCTTTTAGAGTGGTATGGTTCAGTTGAAAAAATGCCACCTTATGTTAATCCAAATGATTACGCTTCTGACTACTTAGTTGATGTAGTTGTTGTTGGTGGTGACTGGTCAAACTATCAAGAACTGGCAGTTAGTACAAGATGGTCTTCATATTTCAATTCTTCAGGTCTTAGAAAAGACCAACTTAGAAATTTTGCAAATGATAGAAATATCACACTTTTGGCATATTATGAGGGTCTTTCTTTAATTCCATATTTTAGAGATTTAGAAGGCAGAAATATCTTTATCGAAACAACAATTAATAGAGATACAGATAGAACTGGTCTATTCTGTGCATTCAATAACGACTTAGTTGAAAAAGATTTTTATACTGGATTAGTTGATTTAATTGGTAATACACTAGTTGGTCAAGAAAAGACAGACATAGACTTCTTATCATACAAAGAAACAATCACTGAGTCTGTAGTTATAACTAACACACCTCTTGACTTACCAGGAAACGTAACTGGAATGTTAGGTGGAGCTTGGTCAGGATATGGTTATATTAACCAACCAGACCACGCATTCGCTGGTATTAGTACTGGTCCTGATAGTGCTGTTGATCCAGCTTTAACAAGTGGTATAGTATTAAACGAAGATAACAGAACAGCATGGTTTGCTGAAGGTTCAGTTTATGGTGTTACTCTTAATAACTCGACTCCAACATTTACATCTGGTACTACATCAATGACAGTAACTTATGATGTAAGTGCCGGTTCATTCGCGATAATCGGAGATACTTTTGTACCAGTTTCTGCTACAGCAGCTATGACAATAAGTTCTACTGATTATACGGTATCTACTTCCACTGCTTCTTATGTATCAGCGTTTATATTAGACTCAACTGGTGAAATTAGCGTAGTAAGTAGTCTTACTGCAAACACTAACCCAGCTGTTTCTGCGAATGACATCGTATTAGGATATGTTGAATTCGACATTACTAGTGGTGTGTTCGTGAATACTGGAGCCGTTGCTGTGACTGATGTTAATGTTGGAACAGGTGGTTTTGTTGATTATAGTTTTGGTACTGCATCAACAGATGATTATTACATTTCTGAGACAACACCAGGTGTGTTGAAAGTTGAGTTCCCTGGTACAAACACAGTACAATCAGTAACTAATTATGCACAATATAGAAAATTCAAATTATATAATAGATTAGTTAATATTATCGATAGTCCAAATAAAAATAGAGCTGCTATACTACTAGGACCATCAAATAACTATGATAAGTATAGTTTAGAAAATGTTACAATTTCTGATATTGTTACATCAACAACTCAGAATAAATCATTCACATTAACAACAGATTTGACTTCGGCTGAATTGGTTGATATTTTAGATGGTTACTTTGTACTTTACACAGAAGATAACGAATTCTTACTAGGTAAAGAAGGTGTAGTTACTAAAAATGAAGTAGCTGATGGTGCTAACTTTGGAGTTGTTGCTAAATACTCTACTTTCTACACAAGATTCTTTGATGGTTTAATCAACTCTAAAGATTATTTTTATGATAATAGATTGTATGTTGATTCATCTGGTGTTGTGAACTCATTGGTTCCAACAGCTGGTGGTCCTGGTGCATCTGTTAGTGTAATATTCATTGATGGTGAAACTGCGACTTCAGCAACATCATCATATGCTGGATATGACTATGTTATATTCCAGTCTGATGTGGTCGGATTCGCAAGTCAGATTGACCTTCAGGTATTTGAAAAACTTCAATTCCCAGGTTCTGAGTTAAACAAAGGAGCATTTACAATTGTTCAAAATGCGGTGAGTCCATTACAAACACCAAACTCTTTAGCTAACTCACTTGGTTTTGCTGGTTCTCAATACTACGCTTATCAAGTTAATGAAGAAGTAGAATATGAATTGATTACTCAACAAACATTAGTATATGATTATTTGACAAGACACTATTTAAGAATGTTCTTAGATAATGATGGTATATTAAGTGTTGAATTCAAAGATTCAGCTTTAGATGCTGATGTAGATGCAGATCCACAAGCAAATAACACATTCTATATTCAGTCTGAAAAAACTAACTTTAGACAAACACTTGAGATCGAAGTTCCATCTGGATACGTACAAGTACCTAATAAAGTATTAGTTAAAGGAGACAGATATACAGAAGTAAAAGTTGGAGATTTCTTAGAAGCTTACTACGATTCATCAGCTTTACAAGTTGGTGAAGCACCAAGAAGACTTACAAGAATTTTAAGTAAGAGAGCTTATTCAGGCGACGCTAGTTTAGCAGAGATAACTTGTGATTCAAGAATCGCAGTTACAAACTTTGGTGGTGACTTACAGACTACAAGATATTCAACTATCGATCAATACGCTACAACTTACAAGGCAATTGCTCTTACTGGATTTAGAATAAGACAAGCTTCTTTACCTGACGGAACAGAAACAAGACAAAATCAAATCCTTAACTTAGTAGCAAAAGGAACACCATTGTTCAAAGCAGTTACAAACAAAGAGGCAATTGACTTTAGATACTTAATTGACGCATTTGGATTAGGTCTTACAGAGAGAAGCAAACAACAATTAGTTGATATTTGTGGTGAGAGATTAGATGCATTTGGTTTCATCAACATGCCATCTTTAAGAAGTTTCAAAAACTCTTCTTCTCCTACATTCGTAAATTCTGAAGGCGTACTTCAAACATCATTCATCGCAAGTGGTGGTGACCCAGAAAGTAACCCAGCATTCCTTTACTCATTCGGTGACGGTGCAGGTTCTACTTGTGTAGGTTACTTCTCACCATATGTCATTGTGAATGATAATGGAAGACCACTTGAGCATCCACCAGCACCATTTGTGGCTACAACATATATGAGAAAACACATCTCTAATGTTGGAAACATCACACCATGGACAATTGCAGCTGGTGTAACAAATGGTAGAATCACAAACATCGTTGATTTAGAGATGATGTTTACTAATGAAGACATTGAAAACTTAAATCAGGCTCAAATGAACCCGTTAGTTTTCAAAAGAAACAGAGGATATGTGATTGAAACTGAAAATACAGCTCAAACTCTTTACAGAAGTGCTCTATCTTACATTCACGTTAGAGAAGTTCTTATCGAACTTGAAAGAGAACTTTCTAGAATGTTGTTAGACTTCCAGTGGAAATTTAATACTCCAGACGTAAGAGCTGAAATTAAATTAAGAGCTGACGTTATCTGTGAAACTTATGTAAGTAAAAATGGTTTATTCAATTACTTTAATAAGATGGATGATGAAAACAACACCGCTGAAATTATTGATAATCAAATCGGTGTTCTCGATACTTATGTAGAACCTATTAAGGGTATGGGTATCATTGTAAATAACATTACAATTTTGAGAACAGGAGCTATTTCAGCTGGAGGATTTATTAACTCTTAAAAATAATAAAAATATATTAAAACCCTCAAGAAATTGAGGGTTTTTTTATTTTAAATACAACTTATTTGATATTATGATTTATAATAGAGGAGATATTACATCTAATATATAAAAAAAATAATTAATCATATGTCCGATAATAAGAAACAGGAAATGTCAGAAGAAGAATACTTAAAGAGACATTTAAGTGAAATTGACACTACAAACACTACTCAGAATACATTCAATTCTGATATTCCATTTTCAACGGCTCAACCACAGCCTCAACCTCAAAATACTAGAACTGATGATTTACAATATTTTAATCTTGACATCAGAGATTTACCTTGTGGTCAGTTTTATCCAGTTGGTACTCTTCTAATGGTTAGACCGGCTCAAGTAAGAGAAATACAAGCTTACTCAATGGTTGATGATAACAACTTCTATGACATCATTGAGAAAATGAATGATATGTTACAAGCATGTGTCAGAGTAAAATATCCAGATGGTAAAATTGGTTCTTATCTAGAAGTTAAAGATCAAGACAGATTATTCTTAGTTTTTATGATTAGAGAATTGACTTTCCAACAAGGAAACACTTTGGGTGTAAATACAAGATGTGGTGCTTGTGGTACAGACATTTCATTAGAACTTCTTAGAAAGAATTTTGTTTTTCATGAAATAGATGAAAAATTAGAAAAATATTACTCACCATCAGGTGGTGTTTATAATTTCAAGACTGTCAATGGTAAATATTTCGAAATTACTCCTCCTAATATTGGATTACAAAAAGCCTTCACTGATTATATTGTTAAAGAAAATAATGAAAAAAGAACTCCTAATTTGGCTTTCTTAAAAATTATTCCTTTTATGATGCCAGGTAGGTCTTCAATTACATACGATGGTATTAAGGGTAAAGTAAAAGAATTTGAACAAATGGATGATATTTCATTTCAGTTTTTAAATGCTGCTATCTCCAAAATGACCTTTGGTATCAAAGAATTGAAGAAAAATTGTGAGTGCGGTGAGGAGGTCCGCACCGACATGCAATTTCCCACCGGAGCGTCAGGTATTTTCGTTGTTCACAATGCCTTTGAAGCATATATTAAAGAATAAACTTCTTTTACAAAAACACTTTCATTTACAAGAATGGGCAATGGATTGTTGGCCATTCTGGATGTTTGAAGAAAATATCAAATTGGTAAATGAAATTGCAGAAGAAGAAGAATCTAACAGAAAAAAACAAGAAGGAGAACAAACGAAAGGTATGCCAGATACCAACTCTATGATGAGAAATATGTCAAATATGAGTTCAAATTTCTCAGCTCCCAAATTATAACTAAAACAAAAAACCCACCAAATTGGTGGGTTTTTCTATTGTTTTTGTTTAAATTATTAATATCCAGAAACAAGTGGTGGATTAATACCAAAGTTCTGATCGATATACTCATCAACGAAATAGTCATAAACAAAATCTGCTTGGGAAGATTCAATGATGGCATTTGATGACCAGTCGAGTGAGTAACCTTGTAATTTAGTAATTTGGCAGTTTTGAAATGTAACTCTTCTTAATACAACACCTTTTTTATCGTGTTGATTTACAATAATAGTTCCGATAATATCAGATTTATAGTGAAGAGCTCCGTTTTGTGAGTTAAATACTAAATCATACCAAGCTTTCATAGTATTCCAAGTTTCCATAGAACCCGCTTGATTAACATTAACCTGAATAGGAATACTAAGGGCTCCAGAGGTCTTTGTTGGGGTTGTAACGAATTCTCTTGTTGAATACTTAAATCTTTGTTGTTTAGTACCAATACCTTCAAATTCAGTAAGGTTTAAGTCAATTTTAGTTGCGTTTTGAAGCAATAATACAGGGTCTCTACCTTGTGCTTGCAAGATAACAGGAAGAATAAAAGTTATCTCAAACAAGTTTAAGTAAACAACCTCATCTGGTAATGTTCCAGGTCCCCCTGGTGAGCCAGAGTTAATCACTTGTGTAAAATGTGGTAACGGCATATATTTTTTAATTATTTTTTGTTATACTTTATATATTTTTCTAAGTAATCCCTTTATTTCAAATCAAACAAATTATGTTGTCAAAAATGCCATTTCCACTTTTAATAAATAAGAAATGAAGTGTAACTATAGGTATTGTGAAAAAGAGATTAAGTGGGGAAGACCAGATAGAAAATTCTGCAACAAAAATTGTAAGTCAAAAGAAAAGGCTATTGTTAAAGAATTGAAATCTCTTAAACGAAGAACAATTAAAAGTAAAGATTTTGTTGATAAATCGAACATACTACATAACTTCAAATATAATTATGATCTAGTTATCTATGAAAATTGTAGAAGTAAAGTAATTATAGTTTGTCCTTTCCACGGTGAATTTGAACAAACACCAAATGCACATCTTTATGCCGGAAGTGGCTGTGAAAAGTGTGCTAGAGAGAGTAGAAGAAATCAAATGTGTGATTAAACCTTTGAATAAAATCCCTTTGGTTTTTGAATATTATTTTTTTTGCAAAAATTGTGTATTTTTCTCCAATTACAATTCAAATTATTTGAAATTTCGTATATATTAAGTCCTAAATAAATTTGATTTAGAAGATCCTCTTTATTTATTGAACTTTTATTTGATGAATATTTTGGTGGATTTTCAACAATTGATAGACACTTTTCATATTTTCTTTTTAATCCTATTTCATATCCGTTCGGATATAGATATTCGTATAATTTTACTAATTCTTCATATTTTTTTACTCTTATGTAGGAACTTTTATTACCATTTTTATTTTCATTCCTTCTTTCTTCATACTGATTTATTTTTAAATGCTCAAATAAATTAATAACGTATTTCCAATCTTGATTGTATGAGGAAGTTATGTAAAATTGCCTTGTTGTGTTTTTGAAGTAGAAACATCCATCACCATCTATTAATCCTAAATAAAAATATCTCTTTAAATCTTCTGGAATTATTGCAATTAATTCATCTGGTGATGATTCTCCTTTATTTAAAAAATATTTACTTTGAAAGTTATCATAAAATTTTGTATTACAAAAATAAATACTCATTTGTGGCTTTCTGTTAATTCTTTTTCTACTCGTAGTGCAAATTTTTAGAAAGTTTATTTTTTGAATATCCTCTACTATTTCAATAGCATCTTCCTCTAATATTTCAAGTATAGTCCTTTGTCTTTCTATAAAACCATCAGACCACAGAAATCCCAAAAAATAAACAAACTCTTTATTGAAAACTATTTCATTATTTTTCATATAAATATATATATTAAAAAATTATTCCGTCCTTTTACATATGAGTAAAATTTACATGATTGGTGATACGCATCTTTCTCTTGGATACCCTAATTCACTTGATAAATGGTTTAAGATACATAAAGAATATTTTAGTGAATTTCTAATACCTCTTCTCAAAAGTAGAGTTAAAGAAGGAGATATAGTAATGCATTTAGGAGATCTATTTGATAATAGAAATGTTGTACCTATTAATATTCTCAATTATGGAATGGATATTGTTGAGGAAATTTCTAAAATAGCACCATTTCATATAATAGTAGGAAATCATGATTGCTGGAGTAAGAGTTCTGATGAGATAAATACGATCAGACCATTTAAATGGGTTCCCAATGTGTTTATTTATGATAAAACATCTCAAATTGAATACAATGGTCTTAAACTTTGTTTAATGCCTTTCATTGAAAAAAGACTGGAACAAATTAATCTTATAAACACAAATAAGAATTGTGATTACCTTTTTTGTCACTCTGATTTGAATGGGTGTAGAATGCACCTTACCTCAGTGGGTCATAGAAACTCTGATAAAATAGATGTAGAAGATTTTAAATCTTTTAAAAGAGTTTTTAGTGCTCATATCCATATAAGACAG
>JACCDP010297010.1_pt1 | contig 10440 bp, 9 predicted proteins | sample 7445841 | NCBI WGS metagenome assembly JACCDP01 (sample SAMN15323441, study PRJNA562643) | freshwater metagenome | isolation source: river surface water | place: USA:Blue River Watershed | collected 2017-08-17
GTATCCTTTTTATTTTGATGGCTGCTGTTCAGCTAGTAAATGCTCAAACTACCGGTACCACTGTGTTTGAGTCCGGCACCGAAGGACATAAAACCTACCGTATACCAGCCATTATTGGACTTTCTAGTAAAACATTATTGGCTTTTTGTGAAGGTCGCGTAAATGGAAGTGGTGATTTTGGTGACATCAATATTGTGCTTAAAAAAAGTACGGATGGTGGTGTTACATGGTCTGCACTTTCAACCGTTATTGATTATAATAATTTGCAAGCAGGTAATCCGGCACCTGTTGTAGATCTTACAGATCCGCGTTATCCAGCAGGCCGTATTTTTTTATTTTATAACACGGGCAACAATGACGAATATTCGATGCGTATGGGAAAAGGTATTCGCGAAGTGTGGTATGTAACCTCTATCGACGAAGGTGCTACCTGGTCGGCCCCTATTAATATTACGGCGCAGGTACACCGCCCCAACCAGCCGGGCATTAATAAAGCTTATTCATTCAAAGAAGATTGGCGCAGTTATGCCAATACACCGGGCCATGCTACTCAGTTTTTAACGGGTATGTATAAAGGACGCATCTATGTAGCTGCTAACCATTCGTCAGGTCCGCCACAAAAAAACTTTGAAGATTACAACGCACACGCTTTTTTTACAGACGATCATGGCCAAAGTTTTTCACTTGCTAAATCCATTATTTTACCAGGAAGTAATGAAGCAACTGCTGCTCCACTAAGTAATGGAAAACTTATTTTAAATGCACGCAATCAAGCAGGTACTGTTCGTTATAGATACGTGGCGTACAGTAATGATGGCGGTGCTAGTTGGCAAGAAAATTATTTTGATACCAGTTTAGTAGATCCTGTAAACGAAGGATCCATTCTCGAAGTAGGACAAAAAAAAGGAAAAACAATACTCGCTTTTTGTAATGCAGCGGATGCAAAAAAAAGAGACAACCTAACGCTTCGCATTAGTTATGACGAAGGAAAAACATGGACAAACAATACCACAAAAAATAAAGCAGTTGTAATTGCGAAAGCGCCAGAAAATTACAAAGGAGATTACGCGGCTTATTCAGATCTCGTTGCATTAGATGCAAAACGTATTGGGGTTCTTTACGAAAAAGAAAACTACAGCAAAATTGTTTTTACTATTTGTAATTGGAAATAAAACTAGTAGCGTTTTTTAAAGCCACCACCACTGCGGTTATCACGACCACCTTGGCCATTACCTTGTCCGCCACCGCCTGGTCTATTGCCCCCGCCACCACCGCTGCGATTGCGGCCGTTGTTATTATTATTGCGGTTGTTTCTGCCACCAAAATTTTGCTGCCAACGACCACCGTTGTTTCTACCACCACTTCCATAATCATCTCTTTCAAAATTTTGATTGCGGTGTTTGATATAAGGTGTGTTGCTAAATTCTAATTCACCACCAGTAATGGTATCGAGTTCACTTCTAATAGCATCGTCATGCACAAGTTCTTTGTGCCAGTTGCTGTAAGCAAGTTTCATGTAATACGCAATATGGTGTGCGAAGCCGGCCTTTTTTTCTGGATCCTCTTGTGCAAGTGCTTTATTAATCACCACTTCTAAATTTTTTCCTAAGTGCGCATATTTTGGATGACGCTTTGGATAAGGAAGTGGATCTGGTTTTAATTTGTAGGTTTCTTTTTGTGGAATCGGATACGGGCTATCAACATCTAATTTAAAATCACTGATAAAAAATAAGTGATCCCATAATTTATGTTTGAAATCTTCTACATTTTTTAAATGTGGATTTAAAAATCCCATCAGTTCAATAACGCCTTGTGCTTGCTGTTGACGTTTTGCTCTGTCTTCGATCGTTAGTAAATACTCAACCATCCTTTGTACGTGACGGCCATATTCTTTCATTCCTAAATAATTCCTTCCTGTATTGTAGTCCATGTAAATGTGGGTGTAATGTAAAAATGTAAACCCTAGTAAACCTGTATTGGTTGTGTAATTATCACGTAGGGTAAGGCAAATGTATGAAATAGTGGCTTTAAATCATTTTTTAATCAGTGGCGCAGGCTGTTTATCTTTGGGAAATGGAACAGATTCTGCAACAAATTGAGGCCTATAAGTCTGAAATGGCTGCTTTTGAAGCTGCAACCCCCGATGCGGTTGAGGCTTTTCGTATTAAGTACCTGGGAACCAAGGGTTTAGTTAAGTCGGTGCTGGGTGAAATGAAAAATGTACCCCCCGATCAACGTAAAGAATTTGGTCAGGTTTTAAATGAATTTAAGGCTTTTGCAGAAGCTCGTTATGAGGCCTTACAGGGTGCTGCGGCTCCGGTGAGTGCTGCGGCAAATGCAGGTATCGATTGGTCTTTGCCTGCCGACCCTACCGAAGTAGGCACCCGTCATCCTTTAAGTATTGTACGCGGTCAAATGGTTTCTATTTTTAGAAGACTTGGTTTTGCCGTTGCAGAAGGTCCAGAAATTGAAGATGATTGGCACAATTTTGGCGCTATGAATTTACCAGAAGATCATCCTGCTAGAGACATGCAGGATACTTTTTATATTCAACAAAATCCGGATTGGTTATTACGTACACATACGAGTAGCGTACAAGCGAGGGTTATGGAAACACAAAAGCCACCTATTAGAGTTATTTGTCCGGGCCGCGTGTACCGTAACGAAACCATTAGCGCACGTGCACACTGCTTTTTTCATCAGGTTGAAGGATTGTACATTGATGAAAATGTAAGCTTCGCAGACCTCAAACAAACACTTTATTTTTTCGTGCAAGAAATGTTTGGCAAAGATGTGAAAGTACGTTTTAGACCTAGTTATTTTCCTTTCACAGAGCCTAGTGCAGAAATGGATATTAGTTGTCAAATTTGTAGTGGTAATGGTTGTAACATTTGTAAGCACACAGGTTGGGTAGAAATTTTAGGGAGCGGTATGGTGCATCCAAAAGTGTTAGAAAATTTTGGTATCGACGCTACAAAGTATACTGGCTTTGCGTTTGGTATGGGTGTAGAAAGAATTACGCAGTTAAAATACCAGGTTAACGATTTAAGATTGTATTCTCAAAACGACATGCGTTTTCTGAAACAATTTACTGGCGCCTTATAAAAAAATATGCTGCATAACACCAAGGGTATTGTGTTACGTGTTACAAAATACGGAGACACAAGTATTATCACATCTATTTATACCGAGCTTTTTGGTTTGCAACAATATATTGTTAAAGGGGTTAGAACGTCCAGTAAAAAGGGCGCCAACAAGGGTGTTTTTTATCAGCCCGGCGCCATACTCGAGTTAGAGGCGTATCACAGTCCTTTAAAAGCAATGCAAATTTTAAAGGAGGCCAATTGGGGCTATGTATATGGGGAGGTTTATTCCAATGTAGTCCGAAATGCAGTGGCTACCTATATTGTAGAAATTTTACAACAAATTTTACAGCCCGAACCCCATCCCGAATTATTTTATTTAATTGAAGACACCCTCAAGCAATTAGACAAAGGAGGTCCTGTACTTGTCAGTAATTTGCCCATTTATTTTTTAATTCATTTGAGTGAAACCCTTGGCTTTGGACTGCAAGGAAAGTATAGTGCAGATAGCCCATTTTTAGATGTCAAAGAAGGACAGTTTGTTGAAGAAAAACCAGCGCATCCATATTTTTTAGAGGGCGTAGAGGCACAAACGGCGTCTAGTTTTATGACCCTTCAGTTTTATAATAATTTAGAAACGATTGAGTTAAATGGGGCCCACCGAAAAAAAATCCTCGAATTATTTCAGCTCTCTTTAAGTTGGCATTACAAAAAGTTTAATGAAATAAAATCTTTACCTATCTTACAAGCAGTCTTACACTAAATATTTTATGGAAGTACATCACCACTCGCACCATCCCAAAAAGTGGAAGGAATATATCACCGAGTTTTTAATGTTGTTTTTAGCAGTTACGCTAGGTTTTATGGCGGAGAATGTTAGGGAGCACCAGATAGTTGCGCACCAAACAGAAAGTGTTATTGCGCAGTTATACCATGAATTGCAAAAAGATACCGCTAGTTTGCATAGAATCGATATAATCCACAACAAGCAAGACACTGCTACGATTGTATTAGAAGACTATATTTTAAATACCGATTTAAAAACCAACAAAGTCAACTTTTTTTATTTACATAATTATTTATGTACGCGAGAGGGGATTTTTGAAACCAGTTGTATTGCACTTGATCAATTAAAGTTTGCTGGCATTTTAAAAAATGTAAAAGATAGCAAGTTGCGCGATTGTATTGAAAAATATGATTTGATGCTTTTGCAAATTAAGGCAAGAACATCAAGAGAAGAAGACTTCATGAACCGCTATATGGATGACATTCGTATTGCTCCTTTTGATTATTACTTTAGAACTCCGAAAGATAGCACGGATTCTTTTATTAACGTTAAAGGCAGCATTAAGAGTTCGGCATTAATAAACTATCATAACAAAACCTGGGATATGGTTTTAAATAAAACTTTTATACCAGATAACCTCACGTTAAAAGTTTTTGATAAATCTATTTATTTAAATAGGATGTTACAACTCAATGGAATTCGGTTGTCTACCAACAAATACCAGACTATTGAAATTTTTAAAGCCGGAAGTGAACTTTTAAAAAATATAGAACGTGTCTATCCTGACATTAATGAGGTGCACTAAAATTCTTTCTCAGCAATTTCACTGCTAGGCAGGGTTATTTTTCTATTCTTTTTTCGAAGATTAAAGCTACATGAAAATTGTAGCTGATCAGTTTCATATAAATAGTTGGTTGAGGTATAAAAATTGGTACCTCTCGTTGTTATTCTTTGTTTGTTGGAGACATTTGCTCCCATGTCTATATTCAGCCACTGCATTTGAAAAGACCAGCGCTGGTCTTTTGTTGTTTTTTTAAATGATAAATGTGGGGTAAGAAAAGCACCATCTTCACCTTGTGCTGTTACCCTATTTGATATATAATTTAAGGAAGCTTGTATCACTATACCTTTTGTGAGGGTAAATGTTTGCGAGGTATTAATGCTATATATCCAACTGGCATTGTTCACTTTGATCAAACCATTAAAGATGGAACCGCTAATTTTATAATTATACATATTTCCTCCAATGACAGACTCCCAAAATGATGTAACCCTGTTTGACAAGTTCATATCTAATCCTATCTGAACAGCTTTTGTAGCGTTTGTAAATACCCTATTGAGTATCGTATCATTAAATACTTTGTTAACTCTTTGAATCGGATTTTTTATATCCTGGAAATAAAGCGTCATAAAAAAACTACCCTGCTGCATTTTTTTCTCTAAACCTAATTCAAAGAGTCCGGTTAGTTCTGGAAGTAAGTTAGGATCACCTTGTTCGAGGGTTTCCGAGTGTTCTCTTTCAGGGAGTGGATTTAATTCAAAATTATTTGTTCTTTTTACCCTGCGGGTATACGTTGTTTTAACTACTAAATTTTGTTTTAGATCATGTCTAATAATATAACTAGGAAATAAGCTGAGTAGTTGCAGTGCGTTGGAGTTCTTGTTGCCTGTAAATGTTAAGTTTCTCGATAGATTTTCTGCTCTTAATCCAAATTGAGTAAATGTTTTATTTTTCTTTTCATTGAATTGTATATAGCCCGCATGAATATTATTTTCCACTTTGATGCTACTGGAAAATAAAGGGTCTATAACAAACCCAGGCATACCCATATTTTGATACCTGTAATCAAATACGCCATTTTGCTTGTCAATACGTAATTGATAACCCATGTTTATGGTTTTACCATTAACTTTTAACGAATAATCTGTTTTAAATCTAATGGCGTCAAGTGGATTGGTACTTGGATTATTTGTTTGCTGAAATAATAAACTTTTAGTTTCGTTATTATAATTTTTATTTGTTGTTAAGCCAGATAAATTAGCACCCTCATATTGCAATGAAAAATTGATCCTAGATTGGCTAGAAATTTTATGATCATACCCCATATTTATAAGTGAAAATATCCCTTCCTTATCCTGCGTATTTTCATTGTAATAATTAAATCGCGTTATAGAGCCTGAGGCAATTGTTAAGTGTGAAACCTTATAAAATAAATCTGCAACCCGGCTCTGAAACCTTTTGCCAATAAATGCACCTGCTTCCCATCTGCTACCTGATTTTGTATCATACCCAATGGTAATTCGCCCGCCCGTATTGTATCTTTTAAAACTACGTTCACCCTCCGAAGGAAAACTGGTAAATATTCCATTGACAGTGGTGTTCACATCTCCTTCTCTATATCCTGCGATATCATTTCTTAGATGATTGAAGCCTAGGTTTACATCCCAACTGTTTTTTCTTAGTCCAGCTGTTACATCAATAGAACCCCGCTGCGGCGAGGTATATCTTTGGTTGCCAAAATCATGTATAGGTGGTGTTCCAAACATAACATTTGATTGCATCATCCAGCCCTCTTCAACATTTGTTTTAGTTATGATTTGAATAATTCCACTTTTTCCGTCGGCATCATAATTGGCACCTGGGCTTGTAATTACTTCAATACTTTCTATGGAGCCTGCTGGAAACTGAGCTAACACAAAACTAGGGTCTCCCATTGTTGGTTTTCCATTAATCATTACTTGAAAACTACCTGAACCACGTAAACTTATTTCTCCTTGCCCATTTAGGGCAACACCGGGTAAATTTTTAATTATATCAATGGCATTTCCATTAGCAGCGTTTGCAAATTGGCTAGCTTTAAATACCTGCTTGTCCACTTTAAAATTGATGGGTAATTTTTTGCCTTTTACTACTACATCGGTAAGCGAGTATTGATCCGGAAATAAAATTATTTTTCCTAGATTAATTGTTTTTTCTGATGTAGGAATATAAACAGTTCTTGATCCGTATTGAATATAGGATACAACTAAAAATGATCCCTTAGAAATTATCTTTTTAAAAGTAAAATTTCCGGTAGAATCCGTTATCGTTGTTGTAACTTTTAATCCCGTACTATCAAAAAGTTGTACGCTAGCAGATTTTAATGCCAGTTGATTTGTGTCTACTACTTTTCCTGATAAAATCGATTCCTGGGCTACAAGTTTATTAACACAAATCAGTAATACCACACATGTGCAATAAATAATTTTCTTAATTGTCATTATTCGTTTTTAAAGTATGCGTCTAGCAAAACTATTACTTGTTAATTGATATTGGCCCAAAAGATTTTCGATTATTACAAGTCCTGGATTTTTCCCTATTTCAATACTTCCAAGTTTGTCTTCCATTTGAAGGGCACGTGCGCCATTACTTGTAATCCAGGTTAGCATTTCTGCGATTGGAATTTGCGGATTGTGCAACTGAATTCTTTTTAATTCATCTAGCATATTTAATGACCAGTTGCTGGCATAGCTATCTGTCCCTACAACAATATTTGCGTGTTGATTGCGAAATAATTGAACGGGAGGTATGGTGTTTTCGATGTACTGGTTGGCACTAGGGCATAAACACCAATAGGCATCTGTGTTAGTGGCTTGCACCGCTTTAATATCTGATTCCGATGTAAAACTATTGTGTACCCAAATAGATTTTGCAGTATCTTTTAAATAAGGAAGCACCGATTGTAAACTCGTCGTTTTTGTTGGCGTAAAAAAATCCAAATCAACACCTACTCTTGCATACATGTCTACAAAAGCTCCTATTTTCTTTTCAAAAAAATCATTCTCCGCTTTTGTTTCTTGGTTGTGTATGCTAACGGTATGTGATCCGTATTTATTTGCGAGTAATTGAAGTAACGCTGCCGGAACAGAGTAGGATGCATGCGGAATAACCACCGCTTTTAAATTTGCTCCTTCATATTGTGCTTGCAACAAAAGCCCTTCGTTCATTTTTTGAGTAGCAAGTAAAGGGTCTAAGCCATAGATTTCTACAAAATTATAATAGGCGATTTTGCCTTTTGTTTTTGCAGCAATCGTATCTGCTGTGTTACAAATATCACCCACTGCCACAATGCCGTTATTGTACATTTCAGTTTCAGCTGCTTCGATCGCTTCCTCAATTACTTCTGGTGCCGCTGCGCGTTTGGGTACAATTTGTTTTACAAATTCTGATAAACCAGTTTCCGTTGGAATAGCGCCTTTTAAATGCGATAACTCTAAATGGCAATGCGCATTAATAAAGCCGGGACAAAGAAGCCCATCAAGTTCTTGAATATCTTCTCCGGCTTCTGATGCAGAAATTATATCTACAATGGTTCCATCCTTTGTTGTAACAATAACACTGTTGCCACCTTCAATTATAGTATGGCCGGTAAAAAGGGATTGGGGTTTTAATTTGAGATACATAGCTACAAGGGTAAATTATTAAAAACCACCAATTGAAATTGGGTGCGACTTTTGTTTTGTTGAATTTGCTGCATGAGTCCTAGTTCTAATTTAATAGCTGGACTTGCTTGATACCCAATAGCACCATACACTCTATTTCTGTCAAATAAAGTTGACGTGGTATGCATAAATATTTCATTGTACAAAGACGCATACCAAGTTTTGGCACCCATCTCTTTTTTACTAAGAGGTATATTCAAACCTAAAAAATAGCGGAATCTAATTTTAAAATTATCTGGAATAAAACGTTCTTCTAAACGGTAGCGGTGTTGGAGGTAAAGTCGTCCAATATTTTGCTTGGTTAAAAACTGCTGGTAAGTACGCCACTCAATTTGCCTCGTTTTAATATTGGTGCCAGCGGTATACGGTTCCGATTGAATATACCCTACACCTAAAAGCAAGTTGTTGTTACCCGGCGTTAAATTTTTTCCAATACCCGTTCTAATCAATAACTGTTCAAGATCACCAAAGGCATTGTAATTTCTATGCTGAATTTCATTGGTCCAAAGCCAATCTTTTTTAAAAGACTGGTTGCCAAAATAAATGAGCCAGTTGCCGGTGGGAGATGTTTGCGCATACCCAGCCATTTGTAGGAGTAAAACCAGCACAACCAATGACGCAAATCTCTTCATAGAGTATAAAATTACAACATTTGGAACGGATGGGCTACTTGTGGGTAGATTAAATATAAAAGAGTTGAGTAAATAAAATGATCGCAGCAATAATAATTGAAATTCCTAAAAGAAATCTTTTGTGTAATTCTTTCGGAAACTTCAATAAAACAAGAGAAGCCGATGAAACGATAAGTAGAGTAGTAACAATAACTAAAAAGTTATTTTTAATCCAGGTATTTGAAAGTAATCTTGCTATTAATAATAGAGCAAGACAAATAAAGGGTATTGATTTCAACAATTTTTCTTTTTTCATGCTTACTGATTTATGTGGCCTTACACTTATTTGCAGCTAAATTACAGTTATCTCCAGCAGTTTTTTGATACAATATTGAAGTACCGTGACACAAAATTCCAAATATAAAAGTAACGTCTAATGCAGAACATCCCAAATGCATTATAGTTGCTTCAGCAGCAACTGACAAGATACAATTAACTCTAATTTTTTCGCAATCATCAAACATGAAATTTAAAGTGACTGGCTTTGAATGAAACTGATTTTTATTACTTATTTGTTCAAAGGTTTTTAGTACTGCTGCTTTTTTTCTTCATTTGTGTATGCATTAAAATCGTATTTTTTCCAAAGCTGCCTCATAATATTGGATAATTGAATGTATGCAAAACGAAACTCTTCATTATTGTTAAAGCCATATACCTTATACATTAAGTTGGCTTCTTCATTAGAATTTTTTCCATCTTTCAGTAAACTGGACAACAAGGTATAATCTTGAACAGAATTGAATTGATTTTTCATTTTAAATACATAATCTTGAAAAAGAGGGTCTTTGTGTATATCACTGATAGAGCGTTTAGTAATTTCTTGTGTAGACTCCTTTTTACATCCGAATATGCTTAGGAGAGAAAGATAATGACAAAAGCTCCGGAGAGCATGCCATTTCTAAGTGATATTTCATGTCTCATGTGGTTAGATTTTAGATTAATCGTAAAGATTCTAGACTAAATCTAATTTTTTTTGAAGCCTTTTTGCAATGTATTTATACGCTTTATCAAGCTAATATCTTGTCGATTTAAAAAAGTTAATGAGTGGATGAAGACATACACTCACGTACAGAGCTGAAATATTTCCCTGGACATTAAACATAAGTACAATTATTATATCATAAATCATTGATAATCAATATATATTTTGATGATTAATTTATATATTCAAATTTATCATTGAAAATCAATGCTTTACAAAGGTTCACGTAAAAATAAACCTCAAAATAGTTGGTAAATCAGTTCTACTGCCTCACCTTTGCCGTCCATTTAAAACCAGCGGGATAGCGTTGGGTCATTAAAACTAAATATTATGAGTAAACTTCATTTCACCACCAAGCATGCAAACGCGGCTACTGTTCAGCACAACTGGTATGTGGTTGACGGTACTAATCAAACCGTAGGACGTATTGCATCA
>JACCDP010334374.1_pt1 | contig 10440 bp, 6 predicted proteins | sample 7445841 | NCBI WGS metagenome assembly JACCDP01 (sample SAMN15323441, study PRJNA562643) | freshwater metagenome | isolation source: river surface water | place: USA:Blue River Watershed | collected 2017-08-17
GATAGCGCGATTCGAAAATTTTGCATGTATATCTATAAAAAGTTTAATTTAAAAGATTTACAAGAAAGCACCTTTTATCGCCATGTACATGACACATTTATTTTTCTAGTTTCTTTTATAGCCTTGTTTAGTATGAATTTAACACATATGACTGTTCTTTTTATAATCGTTTCATTTGATGCTTTTGCGATAGTTGTTAGACACGGATGTCCCTTGACTGCACTAGAACGAAAGTATATTAAGCGATCATCGTGTGACGACCGCGATGAGTTATTGGGTGCACTTGGTATATCCTACAATTGTAATCACGAATATGAGAAACAGGTAGAGTTGCTTATTAACGTGTGGATGTTGGTTGCTGCAAAGTGTATGTGCATTATAGTAATGAAGATGTTTAACATCAAACTGTTCAACTATAATAATATATATTCGAATGATTGAATAAAGTAGTAGGAGTCAAATATTAATTATTGTAATTAAATATTAATTATTATAATTAAGTATTAAGTATTATAATTAAGTATTATAGTTAAGTAGGTATAATTGATTATTGATTCATAAAACAATGGATTTTATATTAGAAAAAGCGAATCATATTATAAACATTTCACTGAATGACTTACATAAGTTTTTGAATATATTTTTCCGACCGAATTTATCGGAAAACCTAAAAGTAGTGAATAGTTTGAAGAAAAATGCTCCCTCGTGGATACTAATACTAAGTACTATTTCTATCATTTCTTATCCGAATATATTTTTAGGAGTGCTTACATTTTTCGTTTTTATATTCATTGCTTATTTTTTTCATGTAGTGGCGCATGTTCATAAAAACATCTTTTCCATTGTTCATCATTATCACCACGAAAATGATAATTTCTTCTCGCATTTTATTCAAATACTATTAGAGTTATCGATACCGTATCCATTTGTAATGGTATCGTATTTTTTCGGATTAAAAATATTAGACCCCTGGATAATTCTTTACTTTATGTTATTCTACTGTTCGGTTCATAATGTTAACTACTCAATCTTCAAAGTAAATGGCGTACATCGCTTACACCACACAGAGGTAAATTTAAATTTTGGACCAGATATATGCGATGTAATGTTTGGTACAAAACATAGCAGCGAAGACTGTGTAGAAAACACGAATCACTATATTCCAAATATAATAATAATTACATGTATTGTGCTTATACTCAAGTACGTATGTAGAACAGAATGGGTAAAAGATAGTTTACTAGTTGGTCTAATAACATTATTATCTAGTGGTATTCTGATACTGTTTTTTTCTTCTATTATTCTGTGGCATTTAGAGTGTAAAAAATATAACAATAAGATAGAAAACCGATTATGTGGGGAGGGTGTGAGTGTGAAAAATGAGGAAAAGGAGTGTATTGTAAAGGATACACCCGAACCCGAACCCGAACCCGTCGAAAAATAAATTATAAAAATAACAACATTTCACTATTTTTATAATTAATCTAATCAATATATAATATAAGATAAAAATATAAGATAAAATTATAACATGAGTAAAATAAATGCCGATTTAGATAAAAGATTAAAACAAACAGAGCCGTGTTATACATTCGAAAAACTAAATTACAAGTCCGGTTTTTTAGATGCAACTGTAGATGCTACATACATTATTCATTTAGAGAATAGCCAGCGCTATGATAATATTATTAAACAACTGGAAAAATATAAACCTACAAAAACAGTTTATATATTACTCAACAAAGGTTTCAATAAATGTAACAAAAAAGGTATTACATCTGCGCATTCTGATTTAACGGATTGTTATTTACAGATATTCAAACATGCACAGAAACAAAATGTCGGAAATATTCTAATTCTTGAAGATGACTTTGTTTTTAGTGAAAAGATAAAAGAAAGCGAACATATTACAAATATCAATAACTTCCTTGAAAAGAAATCGGGCGATAATTTTATTTATTTTTTAGGCGCTATTCCATGGTTTCTGATTCCGTATGACTCATATAATTACAGATGCATGTGTTCTTCGGGAACACACTCAGTCATTTATAGTAAGGCACATCGCGATGACTTTTTAGAAAATTTTAACAGAAAGTTGCTTGTAAATGATTGGGATATTAACTACAATATCAACTTCACAAGTAGGTTTATTTATTATATACCCTTGTGTTACCAGATATGCAGTAATACTGAAAATTCTAAAAATCCGAAATTTGAAAATAAATATTTGTCATTTGCTTCGGAGGTGGTTACATATTGTAACTATAATATCGTTTTTAGGATATTAGGTATGGATAAAAATCCTGAACCCGGATATTCTATGTTTTACTTTTATTCCAAATTCATATTCTATGTTGCTGTGTTATTTTTGATATATTTGCCATTCCTTATAGTGTACTGTATAAAAAATTATGATACGATAAAGAGATACATACTTGAATTTATAAATACTGTTAGAGGGTATTCAAATTCAAAACCGTGACACAGACAGACACACACACACACACGCACACGGACCATTAAAAAACGATATGCTCATCTATCCACTTTTTTATTCTACTATTTGTCGGTTCTAGTATTTTATTTAGCCCATCAATATATGTATTAAAAAAGGTATCATTCTTAATAATCATATGTAAGGTGTTATATATAATATTATATACTTCTTGTGTGTATATATCCGTGATGCGAATAAAGACATCATCGATATTCTTTACTTCAGGAGATGATGTATCAGATGTAGAATCGTTAGACGCATAACTTGCATGATGACTATCTCTACCTGATATGATTGTATTTTTTATTTCTTGTTCTTTTTCAGGAGAATCATCGCGCGCTATTTTTTGCATAACATGCATTTTCTTACCTTTATCCTTATCCTTATCGGTCCTCGATGAACCTCCTCCGTTATGAGATGCTATTGATGCTATAGATGCTATAGATGCTATAGATGCAACAGATGCGTGAGAATTCGATAAATTCGATAATTCAAAATTGTCAAATCGTTTCTGAGAAAGTAATTCGTTATTTTTTGTACCTTTTTCTTCGCTTTCTAACATTCCCTTATACATTTGAAGCGTGTGTAATATATGTATTTTTTCTGTTTGACTATATGTTCGAATTAAATTTCCTATTCCTGTCTTAGCTAACTCGATAAGAAGGTCGTATAGTTTCTTATTTTCTGGATTGGTTTTAGAATCATTTAAAAAGTAATAAAATTTCTTAAATCTGTAAAAAATATTAAATAAATAAAATAAATCCTCTTGTGTATCATTATTATACCACCTTATTACAGGTTGCGAGTAGTTAGGAATCTGTATTTGTAATATATTATTATGTATTGTTAGTTTTGTACCAATTGGTGCAAAAGATAAATAACCGATTTGCAGTATTGCTTGAAGGGGTTCTAGTATAGTCTCAAACCTTTCTTTCTTTCTTTTTGTTCTCATTGAACTATAGATAAAATTTATGGTTGATTGCATTGTTGTGGATGTTTTTGTTGTTGTTGTTGTTGTTGTTGTTGTTGTTGTTGTTGTTGTTGTTTTTGTTGTTGTTGTTCTTGTAAATATTATATAGTAAATACTATATATATTTAAATATTTGTATATGCAAATGTAAATATATTACACAATAATATATTTATAAGTAAAATAGACTAAAATATAATAAAATAAAATAGAATATAATAGAATATAATAAAATAAAATAAAATAAAATAGATTAGAAATGGATATAGTAGCCAGTTGTGTAGATAATTTTTCTTCTACTGCTACTTTTAAAAAAACAGTAGGTGGTATTATATTAGTATTGTCGTGTCAAAAACATAGACACACGCGGTTGAAGGAATTCTCATTACGTAAAACAAACTACGATGACTGGGAAGTAATATATGTAATTGGTGACTTATTTTTAAAAGAAAACTATGTACTAGATGGTAATATATTATATATAAGATGCGAAGACTCATACTTACACTTACTAAAAAAACTTGCATTATCTATCAAAGCTGTTAAAGAGATATTTAATATTAAAGAAGGCATTTTAAGATGCGGAGATGATTTGATATTTAATGAAGATAATCTGGTTAAATTTATTAGAACCAAAAAATTTGACTACTGGGGTCAGTCGACATTTAAGAGAAGTTATAAATGTGTTGATATAAATCGTCTAAAAAAAGTAAGAGTTGACCCATTTATGATGATTTACTATAATAAACACCAAGAAGATTTTTTAAACCCTCAACATGGTATGAGAAATATGAACCTCGCAACTCTTTCAAATTATACTGTGCGCCCAAATATTTACGGTGCGGTTGGTATTATTTTTTATTTATCCAATAAAGCGTGTGATACGGTTGTTCGACACATGGAGAGAATAAACTTTAATATACTTACTTATGATAGGTTTACTAGAAGTTATCCATATACAATCGAAGATTGCGGTATATCATTTATAATGTACTGTAACAATATCGAGTTCATTGACGGACAATTTTTTTATGGTAACCATGGAGAATATACGATAGCTCAACATACAAATAAATACAAATAAGTATAAGTATAAGTATAAGTATAACTATAAGTGAATATAATCATGAATAAAACTTAATTTACATGGTTACATGTTCACATGTTTACATAATAGTTTTTTATATTTACTCCGAATTATCTGTATTTTTTATTTCAGAAACATCCGTCATATCTGTCACATCCAAACTAATATCATTTGTAGTATTTTCTGGTTCTGTCGGCAACGGCATAGTTACTTTAGTTTTATTATACGCACCACCACCACCGCCATTACCATGATAAACACTGTTTGTAAAATTAGAACTTTTATTCTTCAAAAATGCATTATTATTATGTTTTAAAATCGAAATCGGTGTTCCGTCCTCATATATATTCGACAAAAAAATATTATTCGAAGAATGCAGTTTAACAGATGAAATATCGTGCTTTTCACACCAAGATATCGATTTTTGTATATGTAGTTTTTTCATTGAGTCAATTTTTTCATAGTTGTTTCGGTTTGTTATCATATTTAGAGTAGTAATTATATTTTCTAGTTGTCTTTGCCCCAGCACCACATTTATTTCTTCTATTTTATTTAAAAAATAATAATCGTGTTCTAGGTTTAATATAGTATGAATCTCATCGGGCGTATCTAGTTTCGAAAACTCTTTACAAAACGCCTCATATAACATTGTCGAATCATCCAATAAAAAATTCTTACATACAATATACTTCTCCGAATTTGCCAACCTACTTGTATACGGCTTCGTTATGTAAACTTCGTTATATAAACACGACAATAGATATAACATATCAACCGTGAGTTTAGAAAATATATCAAATATTTTTAAAATAAAATACCCGCCTCTTTTCTGCATAGTCACTGCGTATATAATCTCGGCAATAAGCAGTTTACTTACCAATTTTTCCTGTTTATTAAAATCACTCGAAACATCAATCCCTCCATCCGCCGTAATGATATCTATCGAATTTATGAAATGTTCCTTACAATATTTATAGTTTACTAATTTCAAAATATCGCCCGTCCCATCATCACCATTTATGATTTTCACATTTGGGTTATTTTCTAAAAAAGTAGTACTCTTTTTCCATCCCGGACATCCTGGGTCATCGTTCTGAAGCGTCATACCATAGTAACAATCATTCGGGTTTTTACGCATATATGATGTTGCTTCAATAAAACCACCTGGTCCCTCCGCAATATGAAATGTTTGGATAGGCGTCGATGCATTTTGGTACACCGGATACGAAGAATGCAAATTTTTTATTTCACCCAATTTAAACATTTTCCATAACTCTATCATTTTATAAAAAGACCTAGATAGTGGTTTTAACTTACTTACCGAAAACTTATTACCTGGTATTAGCGTGTGAATAAATTCATATGGATTTGTATACTTTTTAATATTGTCCCACGCATCAGACGAAACCTCGATTTGTTTTTTAAATTTTGATAAATATTCGCACAACGAGTTTGATATATAACGAGTCGATAACGTGTTTGTATGAATAGAAAATTGTATTGAATTGTGTATTTCTGTATTTCTAATTGGTATCAAATTATAATATGACATAAAGATAGTTATATGTATGTAAAAAATAATATTTAGATTGTTTCAATAAAAATCAATATTTATTATCTAGAAAGTTAAAAAATTAAAATAGTAGTAACATTTCAATGCACATGTGTTATATAGTTGACTATTTTTTTTTCAATACACTCGTGGTAATACCAATTTTATTCCCAATATTATTATCAAAATATGATAATAGTGCATCGGATACTACCGTCGTTGATAACAAAAATATTGAAGATGAAAATATTATTTTTTTGTCAAATGCTGTAAAACTATCGTTTGTATATGGATTAAAACGAATCAATAGAAATAATATAACAAAATATTTTAAACCGTCTTGTATTAACGGTAGATATGCTGTAACCGATTTAAAATATGCTAAATTCAAAATCGTTATAATATATAAGGCATATAGGCTGTATAATAGAGTATAATACAAATAGTGAACATATTCTGTTTTCATTTTTGTATTAGAAGTATATTTTATTTTTTCTCCTCTAGTACACTTGCAAGCGCCGAAGGATTCAACTTAATCGAACCAAGTTTAGATGTAGATGATTTTTTCTCTTTCGGTTTATCAGCTTCGCTTCCTGCCAGTGCGGCAGATGCTGCCTTTTCTTCCTTTGCCAACTTCGCCTTTTCACTTGAAACTTTCGCAGACGATTCTTTCATTCCTAGTTTCGACTTTTCTATAATTGAAGCAGCAGCCGCCGCTCCCTCCGCACTCTTGCTAGGTATAGGTGTAGGTATCTTAACAGCTGAAAGCACAGACTTCTTTTTCAAGGTAAGTGGAACCGATTTATCCAATTTTTCTATATCTGCATCGCTGTATCCTTTTGGCACAACTTCCGCACCTGTACCTTCGCTTTTGCCCTTGTCCTTGTCCTTGCTTTTGCTACTTTTTTCCTTTGTTTTCGAACCAAACAGTTTTGATAGCTTCGTATCGGCTCCCTCTACTTCCGCCGCAGATAATCCTAAACTTTTCCCTTTTTCCAACTTCTCCGCCATTAATTTCAGCTCCGACTCTTTCGTTGGTCGATACGACATTTTCCCCTTACTCGCCCCTAGACCAGGACCTGGACCTGGACCCCCCACATCACCCTCCTCCATCATCATCTGTGACGCGACCATTTGAGCAGCCAACGTATCCTTGCGATTCATTTTTTCCTGAAATACATGAACACCCGTCACGCTACGGAATACATCCTCTACATCAACACTCGCAATTTTTTTAAATACGAAATAACGGTTATAAAATGAAATCTGTTTTTCTTTCGGTGTCATCATCGGCGCCGAACCATATCTAGATTTTTGTTTAGCGTCTTGCTGTATTTCGCTTTCCATGACTGAAAATAATTCGGAAAACATGCCGGAACTATTGGGGAGCCCCAGTTTTATTGCTTCGTCGCGTTTCAGTAGTTCGAATCCATACCCCCTCATCAGTTCCGTAAAGTACGTAAAGTTCACCAAATATTCCTTGATTGTTTTATTAATCGAGTCTTGATAGACGTCAATCGCATATCCTACACAGCTAATATCGGGGTCATACGTGGTATGGCTATATTCTTTCGTAACCTCCCAAATTTTTTCATCGTCCATCATTAAACCAATCGACTTCCCTTTTTCTACAGAACGAAGTGCATGAAACATCGTCGCACCATCATAACAGCTGCCGATAAAATATCCATCTACTTTTGTACACTCACTCACATTCTTAAGAAACTGGTTTAACTTTTCGATATTTTCGAAGAAATAGTGTAACGCAAACTGACAAGACGAAATATTAAAACCATCCACCGCTTTCCCGTATTGTCTGTAAACACCTGCCCCTAAAATAGACGCATCTTTGGGTCCATCATTGAATAAAGCGCGGACGATTTCTTTTCCCTTCTCGGTGAACATTGCGTCGCCCGATTTAATATTTACGCCGCTATTTCCGTTTACGAATAGTGCATACGGCATCGAGTAAAACTTCTTCCTATAGTTCAAGAATCGCGCACACGCTCCGTCAAGGCGGTTCTCAATATTATCTTTTGACAAGTCGATACCAAAGACGAAGGATAGCTTTGCATCAATCCATTTTGGGAAATCGCCCGCTTTGCCGACAGCATAGTCAATAAGCGTATTCCCTTTCGCCGCGGTTTTGGTAATCAGCATTTTTTTGACGAATAGGTTATGGAAGTCGCGCATAGAACGTGTCTTATTATCGCCGCTAGTCTTGTTATAGTAGACATCGTCGTCTGCAAGTTCATCGGTGATATTTTGACCCGTAGTTATCATTTCCAAGGTAACAGGATTGTGAATCGAGTACCAGTTATTGTTCGCGACATGGTAGGCATTCCCGTAGTTTTTAATACCGCGTTTATATTCGGCGGTTTTATCGTAGCGAACGCGCTCAGCTACCCACCTCCAATGTTTCGGGCGCGTAGCATCATAACTAAATTCCACGATTGTTTCGTCGTCGAAAATTTCGTCTTGGCTAGTAAACATTTGTAAAACGCCGTTTTGGTCTTCGCGTAGCGGGATATTGCATATGGACGCTTCGGGGTCGTATGGGTTGGTCGGATAAAAGGGTACAGGCTTATAGCCATCGCCGGTGTCAACATCTCCTGCGTGAGGCAACTTATCGTCGATAACGGCAGCGCAGGGATTAATATAGCCGTGCTTGCGTTCATCATACCCGACGCGCAAAATGATTGTCTTGTATTGCTGAAGCTGTTCGCTCTTCATCGTGTCAATACCTGTTTCAAATATATTCCCGACCGCGTCAGTGCCATTTTTATTTTTTTTGGTTGTAATTAAGAAGTCGATTGTGTTTTGATTGAGGGGTTTCCATTTGAACGACATATCCCATGTTACCTTATGTAGTGGTCCAGCAACGCCGACTTTATTGCTGGCGACGCCCGTATTGCATGGAGTAAATATAAGACCATCGGTTTGATATTCAAAGGTGCCGGCTTTTTGACCGGATATAATAAAATTCGCACAGGCGAATATGCTCTTATCTGGGGAAGCGACCTGGAATTTTTTCACAGCGACTTTGATAGGAATATTGTCGCCGGAGATTACAGACTGGATATTCATGTCGCGGATAATCTGATGAAGTAAGAAAAGCCGCGAGTCTTCGTTACCTTTTGCCGAACCGCGAGGCATCTCTTTTTCGCGAAGTTCCATACTTTTCTTCTGCGATGAGCGCGCGCGTGCACCCTCGCCTATATCCGTTTCGGATTCGAATTCTTCTTCATATTCACCTAGCATTTCACCGACAGCTTCGCTTGCTCTTTTATCGGAACTAGACGATGTAACCACGAAGGCTTTTTGTCGGACGTCTCTGCCGTTTATAAAGTATAGGTCAAATGCGGCGAACAAGTTGATGTATTCTCCGTTTTTATTATGTAGAATATGTTCGCCATCAATGAGTGTATTGTGGACGCGTTCTTCGCGACAAACCGCACCCGTAAACTCAAAGTTCATATTTGTAGTTAGCAAGTAAACTTTTCCGTTGGGGCAAATATACATCATCTTTCTCATCCCATCCGCCTTATCTGTTACGGTATAGTTATTTCTAATATTGGGAATAGAGCAGTCGTCGTTTATGGGGGCAATATTTACTACTTGAAGCGTATAGGATGATGGACCGATAAAATGATTCGGCGTTAGTGTAATATTTTTAGGGTCAGTTAACTCTACTTCAGCAGCGGAACCCTTGCTCCCTTTGTCGCCTTTGTCGCCTTTGTCAGACTTATGCTTCGGTTTTTCATTTGGATATAGTAGGTAGTAGTAGTCTCTGGATGTATGCGCAAGTTCGTCGTATGATACTGGGAAATTTGTACCCTGAAGACCTGATAATACTATTTTAATACCGGTTCGCAATATATCTGCCACGACAACAGCATTATTCATTTTTTTGCCGATGCCGACAAGGTGGTTATCCATTTCAATTTCGATTTCGTATTTCGGTTCACATTCGGTTGTCTTAGATGCTTGAAAGGAGTACTCGGGGATGAGGTGACCGTCGCGACGATGCGATTCTTTGACGACGGATATGTCTACATGAAATGGGTAGTCGTCGTGAATCAAAGTCGTGCGGTTAATGTGTCGAAAAATCTTCTTCTCTTTTATCCACGTGGATAGGATAGATTGTCCGAGACCAGAAGAGATGGGGATAATCTTTTCCTTCTGATAACTGAGGCGAAAATTGAAGTCGTCAAAGTTGACGGGGCGTATAGTTTCGGAGCCTTCTTTTGCTTGCATTTTTTGGACGAAGCGGTAGTTGATATCTTCGAGACGATCATTTCTGCAATATTTTTGTATATTACTTAAACCGTATA
>JACCDP010191356.1_pt1 | contig 10438 bp, 5 predicted proteins | sample 7445841 | NCBI WGS metagenome assembly JACCDP01 (sample SAMN15323441, study PRJNA562643) | freshwater metagenome | isolation source: river surface water | place: USA:Blue River Watershed | collected 2017-08-17
ATTTAAACCAGTACTAAAAAACCAAGTAAAGCAATACGAAAAACGCAATCCAAAAGATACTAGGCCTAGCATTTTAAATGCCGACAACTAAGATCTATTGGATTGCGTCTTTATATTGAAGCAAGCACCTATTTTACCAAATGGCGCCCATGCCTAAATCCCACAATTGCTTGTTCAATGCAGGAATTGCAACATTTTTTAAGTTAAGCCCTCTTGCTTTTAATTTTTCCCATTCAGCAGTGTATTCTTTTAGTAAATCTAAATTGGGTTGATTTACTTGAGGAATATCACTCTCTGTTTGATTCATCATGAACATATAGTTTGCTGTAAATTTATTAGGGAAGTTTTCTACATCATCATAAGAAGTTGATTTTCTTTGAATCATATCCTCATCCCATGCTTTTAAATTTGCAATTAAACTTGTTGCATTTTCTTTTAAACTTGCATATTGTGCACCGCTATATTTTGAGTCAGACTTTAATTTTTTAACTAGTGATTCTATATGCGCAGCATTGTCTTTTAGTTGATTCACCATTTGGTGCATTTCTGTTACTGTCGCTTCCATCAAGCGCATCAAATCATCATATTGTTGGTATTCGCTTGCTGTTGTAGCAAAGTTTGGATTGGCTTCAATCACGCCTGTTGTATTGCCAATCATTTTTCCTCCCGCCATTAATCGAATGGTATATTTTCCAGGGATGGCTTTGTGGCCATTAAAACTGCTTTCAATATACACATTTGGAATTGCTGTAGTCGTTGTATGGCGAAGATTCCAAACAAAACGATTCAACCCCTTGTCCTTGCTTAATGTCGGATCTTTTCTTGGAGCGCCGTCATATCGCTTATAATTTTCGTCTGCCTTTGAGCTAAAACGTCGTACTAATTTTCCAGCTGCATCCATAATTTCCATACTTAGCTCAACACCATCTTCCATCTTTGGCAATTGATAATATAGGACCATGCCCGTTGCAGGATTAACGCCAGCATCAGACTTCGCTCCTGTAAAGTCTGCATCATTGTTATCCAGCTCACTGTAACCGGTTACCAACATGGTTGCATCTGGTGTATATATTTTTACATTGCTTGTGTCTGCTTTATATGCTCGAATTAAATTCAAATCATCTAAAATCCAAAATGACCTTCCTGATGTTGCAGCAATTAAATTATTTTGATGCACACGTAAATCTGTGATTGGTGTAATTGGTAAATTTAATTGGAATGGACTCCAATTCTTACCACCATTATTAGACATGTACACGCCTAATTCTGTACCAGCATATAAGAGATCTTTAACGACATTATCTTCACGCACCACTCTTGTAAATGCATTGTTTGCAATACCCGTGTTTATTTTAGTCCAGGTAGTTCCATAATCAGTGGATTTATATAAACCAGGTGTATGGTCGTTGAACTTATACCTTGTTGTTGCGATGTATACTGTTGCTTTATCGTGAGGTGATACTTCAATGGCGTTGATTAAACACTCCGCTAAACCAGCAGGTGTAATATTTTTCCAAGTAGCGCCTCCATCTTTTGTTAGATAAACAAAACCATCATCACTACCTGTGTAGATCACACCTTTTTCATGAACAGACTCCATTACATAAGCTAGTGTACCATAATTTTCTGCACCCACCGCCTCGTTTGTAAATGGAATACCAGGTGTTCCTTGTTTTGATTTTTCGTTGCGTGTTAAATCTGGAGAAACTTCTTTCCAGGTTTTTCCCATGTCGGAAGTTTTTAATAAATATTGAGACCCATGATAATAAGTATTGGGTTCATGCTTACTCCAAATGATTGGCGCGTTCCAGTTATAACGATACTTAATATCTTTTGCATCTCTTCCTAAATACTGAATTGGTGCAGCCATGATATTGGTGCTACCTTTTGTTTTTGTATCTAATACTTCGATGGTACCTTGATAAGAGCCTCCTAAAACAAATCTTGGATTGTTTGGATCAAATGCCAAGAAGGCACTTTCACCACCTGCAGAGGCAGACCAGTTTCTTTCATCTATGCCGCCGGAACCAATTGCACGACTTGCAATTTTAACAGAGGTATTGTCTTGTTGGCCAGCATAAATATTATAAGGCACTTCATTGTCTACATTGATTCTATAAAATTGTGCAGTAGGCATATTGTTTTGACTGCTCCAAGATTTACCACCATCATGTGTTACTGCAGCACCACCATCATCTGCAATCACCATGTTCTTACCATTGGTTGGATGAATCCATAAATCATGGTAATCACCGTGTGTACGTGCAAAGTCTACAAATGTTTTACCACCATCAATTGATTTCAATGAAGGTGCACTCATCACATACACTGTATTTTCATTTGTAGGATCTGGAAATAGTTCAATATAATACCATGCGCGTTGAATCAAGCGATGACTCTTATTAATTTGAGACCAATTTGCACCTGCATCATCCGACACATATAAACCACCAGCGTCTTTACTAAAATCACTTTCAATTAATGCAAAAACTTTTTCCGGATTTGCTCTTGATACAGCGATAGACATTTTACCCATTTCTTTTGGCAAACCATTTTCCATTTTCACCCAGTTGTTACCACCGTCGGTAGACTTATACAATCCACTGCCCGGACCACCACTAATTACCTGCCATGGTAAACGGCCATGCTCCCACATAGCTGCATATAAAATGGATGGATTGTGCATGTCCATGGATAATTCTGCACAACCGGTTTTGTCATCTACATACAATACTTTTTTCCAAGTAGCACCACCATCTATCGATTTGTAAATGCCACGTTCAGTTGATTTGCTATACAATGCACCTTGCGCAGCAACAAAAACAATGTTTGGATTTTTTGGATCAATCGCAATTCTTGAAATATGTTGTGTCGCATCTAATCCCATTTTTTTCCATGTCTTTCCTGCGTCCGTACTTTTATAGACACCATCTCCATGATGTGTCATCACGCCTCTTACTGCGTGTTCGCCCATGCCCACATAAATAATATTGGCATCGCTTTCTGCAACTGCAACCGCACCTACAGAACCTGTTTTAAAAAACCCATCAGAAATATTATTCCAACTAAGTCCACTGTTTTCTGTTTTCCATAATCCACCACCAGTGGTGCCCATATAATACACGTCTCTATTATTCAAAACGCCAGATGCCATATTGGACCTGCCTCCTCTAAAGGGACCAATACTTCTCCACTTTAATGGAGATAATTCTTTGTTTAGATCCTGGGCAAAACCCAATTGAGTACATGCGATTAAGCTTAAGAATGCAATGATTTTTTTGATCATAAAGTTGTTTTAGATAGATTAAATTTAAGCAAAAAAAAGACCCATTGTGCAATGGGTCTAAATATCTTTTATGGATGCCATACATTACACGCGGTAAAAATCTGCTTTCCAGTTTTGAATAGATTGCTTGATCTCTTTTCCTGATAAATTATTTGATGCAGCTTTTTCTGCTAGTGCAGGAAATTCAGCATCTGGCGCAAATCGTAATGCAACTATTTGACCTACTGTTAAACTAGCTGGTAGCAATTTTCCAGTCAATACATAATGGCGTAAATTTTCTTCTGCACGGATGGCTCTGTCCTGTGCCTTTAATGCAAATGTGCGGGTATACCATGCCACTAAAACAAAAATGATAGACGTTAAAACCAATAAAGCAGCTAAGTATTTATTTTCAGGACTTGATTTTAATAAATAGTTAATAGATCCACCTAATAAAGCAATGATTCCGCCAAAAGTTAGATAGTGAAATCCTGGAACCATTTGCGCGTGATTGTTAAAATTTTGTTCTTTCATATTGTATATTTTGTGGGGGCAAGATAATTACTTTGTTTAGTTTTAGCTTCATGAATTTTCAATTTGTATCCGATTTACATCTAGAGTTTGCTCAAAATAAAAAATTATTGAGCAAAAAGCCGATCCTTCCTTTGCAAGAAAATTTAATCATAGCAGGAGATTTAATGCCACTTAGCGCAATGGATCAACATCAAGATTTTTTCAATTTCCTTTCCGACCATTTTAAAATGACTTATTGGTTACCAGGTAACCATGAATATTATGGATTAGATGTAGCCACCATGCCATCCAATTTTGAGCAATCAATTAGACCTAATATCCTACTTGTCAATAATATAGTAAAGGAGATTCCAGACCCCGAAGGTCCCATTGAACTCATTTTTTCGACTTTATGGTCATATATCCCCCCTCATATCACCGAAATAGTAGCAATGAGGGTGCAAGATTTTAATCAAATTTTATGGAATGGCAGAAACATGACGCCCCAAGAATACAATCAATTGCACCAAGAAGCCCTTGCTTTTTTGGAAATTGCCTTAGCTGCAAATACCCATCGAAAAATAGTCATTTCCCACCATGTACCCAGTTTTTTGAATTATCCAAAAAAACACCAAAATGACCCAATAAATGCCTGTTTTGCATCAAATTTGGACGATTTTATGCAAAAAACGACCCAAAACGCCTGGATTTATGGACATCATCATGTCAATATTCCCCCTTTTTTGATAGGCAAAACTAGGCTTTACACCAACCAATTGGGGTATGTAAAATTTAAAGAAGGTGCGGGCTTTGATCGAAATGCAACCATTACAGTTTAAATCATCCTTTTTAAACCCAACCCCTTGGTTAAAAATGAATTAAGATTAGTGTAAATTCTATATAAATTATTCTAATTGGACACTAATATTCCTTAACTTAACGTTAACAAAAAGGGGCAACCCCCATGTTAATTATTCACCAAAGATTTTAATTTATGCAAACCAAAGGTTTATGGAGTTTGTTGTTGGTACTTTTTACAAGTATCTCAATAGCAAATGCACAACAAAAATTGGTAACTGGTAGGGTTGTCGGCAGCGACAAAGCACCTTTGTCCAATGTTTCCGTTCTTGTTAAAGGAACAAGAGTAGCAACTAGTACCGATAATGCAGGTGCTTTTTCTATTTCTGTAGCAAACAATCAAGTATTAACTTTTTCACTGGTTGGATTCGATTCCAAAGACGTGAGAGTGGGCAACGCTTCTACTATCGAAGTTCGTCTTGCTCCAAAAGACAATACTTTAGACGAAGTGGTTGTTACTGCGATGGACATCAAACGTAATCCAAAAGAATTAGGTTATTCTGTTCAAAAAGTAAAAGGTAGTGAACTTGCCGAAACACAACGTAACAACTTTGTAAACGGATTACAAGGACGTATCGCAGGTTTAACCATCAATCCTACAAGTGGATTAGCGGGTGCAAGTTCTCAAATTGTATTAAGAGGTTTTAACTCTTTATCATTAGACAACTCTCCTTTATTTATTATTGATGGTGTGATCATTGACAACTCATCTGTAAATGAAAATAATAGAAACACGGGTTTAGCTGTAAAGCCAACAAGTGCAAACGTATCCACTGAAAACAGATCGAACGACTATACAAACCGTATTGCCGATTTGAATCCTAATGATATTGAAAACGTAACTGTTTTGAAAGGTCCAGAAGCGACAGCGCTTTATGGTAGCCAAGCTAGTTCTGGTGCAATCGTAATCACAACTAAAAAAGGGGGTGATAGCGAGGGTAAAGTAAAAGTGAGCTACGACAATAGCTTTAGACTATCAACTTATACTAGGTATCCAGAAATCATGACAGATTATGATGCGGGATTGAATGGTTTACCACAAAATATATTTTCTTATTTTGGACCAAGATTACCATGGGAGGTAAAAGGAGATAAAAATTCTACCAGATACGATAACCTTCATGAGTTCTTTCAAACTAGTTTTTCTAACAATCAAAATGTTTCTTTAGAATACGGTAAAGGAAATCATTCTGTGCGTATGTCAGGTTCTTATGTAGATGAGAATTCTCCTGTACCTACTAATAACTTTAGAAAATACAATTTCAGAATTGTAACCAATCATAAAATTGGAAAAACTTTAGAAATCTCTCCAAGCTTAAGTTATATCAAGAGTTCAAACGATAAGCCTTTAAGAGGTGTTAGAGGATATGTTTTAAGTTTATTATCTTGGCCTGTTGACAACGATGCAAAAGATTGGTTAAATCCAAATGGAACTAAAAAAGGTTTGTTTGCAGGAGATCCAAATGCGGAATTAGACAATCCTTATTTCAATTTATATAGAAACAGAAGCCGTGACGAATTAACAAGAACTGTAGCGACACTTTCTGTAAACTATACTCCAACAAAATGGTTGACAATCAACGGTAGAGTTGGTTATGATACTTACCAACAAGATGGTTATACAAGATGGGATTCTGCATCTAACTTCTTAAGCCGTGCACAAAAAGGTGCTTTAGAAAACTACTATCGTAATTATTATGGTTACAACCACACAGTGACTGCAACAGCTAAGAAAAGCTTTGGTAAGATCAACACAAGATTGATGATAGGTAATATGTGGCAGGATTATGAAACACAAACCACTTCAATTTTTGGTAATAACATAACAGACGCAAACAGAACAGATAGCGGAAACACCGCAGTTGCTTCAAGAATTCGTAATAGTAATATGAACCGTTTTGGTAGACCAAACTACAATATCAATCGTCAGGCAGCTTATTTTGGTGAGGCTGCAGTGAACTATGATAATAAAGTATTCTTAACTTATTCTCACCGTTTTGAAGAGTCTTCTATCTTCCCAGTTTCAAGTAGAGCATACAATTATCCTGCAGGAAGTGTGAGTGTGATTATGTCAGACATCTTCCCAATTGTAAAAGAGGTTGCAAGTTATTGGAAGTTGAGAGGATCCTTAGCAAGCACGGCTCGTTCTAGTGCGCCTTATGCTAACCAATCTATCTTAAACTTTAATACCGGAAGTGGTGCTGGATATTATTATGATTTCACGAACGCAAATCCTTACTTAACACCAGAGCGTCAAAAGACAATGGAGTTTGGTACGGAGATAAAGTTTTTAAATGGTAGATTAAGTACAGAAGCAACATATTATAAAACAGAAAACACAGACTTGATTGCTGAAAACTTTAGAGCGAGTTATGGTACTGGTTTCGTTTTAAATACCTTGAACGTAGGTTCAAACGAGAATACAGGTCTTGAAGTTGTATTAGACTATCTAGTAGTTAACAACAAGAATTTTTCTTGGAACACACGCTTTAACTTTAATAGAATGCGCAACAAGGTAACTTCATTACCTTCTAACGTTCCAGAATTTTATATCTCTGATACATGGGTATATGGTAACGCTAGAGGTGGTTTAGCAAATGGCGGACCAACAACTACAATTACTTCTCATGGTTATTTAAGAAACAATGCTGGTCAAATCTTAATTAATCCAACCAATGGATTGCCATTAATTGATGCAAACTTTAAAGTTAGGGGGGATCGTAATCCAGACTTTACTTTAGGTTGGTTAAATAATATCACATACAAAGATTTAAGAATCTCTTTCTTATGGGATGTTAAAGTTGGTGGTGATATCTTTAATGCGACAGAAAGATACTTAACAACAATTGGTAGAAGCTCACTTACTAAAGACAGAAGTGTTGCAAGAATTGTACCAGGTGTTTTAAGAGACGGAAAAGAAAATACAACTTCTCCAACGCTAAACAATATCTCGATTACTCCTGAAACAAATTCTTTATTTTACACAACGATGCCAGAAGAAGCATTTATCGAAAAAGATGTGAACTGGTTTAGATTAAGAGACCTTACTTTTAATTACAACATAAAGAAATTATTAAAGGGTGACGTTGATAAATTTGCTAAAACATTAAATGTATTTTTAACGATTAATGATTTAATTCTTATTTCCAACTATAGAGGAGCTGATCCTGCAGTGGGCGCAACAACTTCTGCTAGCCGTGGTGTTAGTGGATTTGGTTTTGACTATGGAAACATGGGCGCACCTGTTAGCTTCAACTTTGGATTTAGAGCTTCTTTTTAATCAATAAAAACTTTTATTTATGAAATATAATTTTAAAAATCTTTTAGTACTAAGCGCCTTGATTGTTTTAGTGGCGTCTTGTTCTAAAAAAATAGACGAGGCTTATAAAAACCCGAACTATGATGTGAAGGTGGCTCCAGAAACTTTAATGCCTCAGATTGTTGCCTCAATGGCTGGAAACTATGGTGGACATGGTCCAATGCACGATATTAGATACATTGGTGCATACGTTCAAAACTTTGCTTTTTCTGGAACGCAAAGCAATTTTGATAGAATGGGTCATACCAATGCCGATGTAGCACAGTCTTTCTGGCGCTCTCATTATTATGATATTGGACAAAACAATGTTAAATTAATTGAATGGGCTTTAGAAAACAAGCAATGGGAATTAGCTGGCGTTGGAAAAGCAATTTTTGCTTGGAGTTGGTTAACATTAACCGATTACCATGGTGAAGTTATTTTAAAAGACGCTTTCAATACAGATCTAATTACGTTTAAATATGACACACAAGAAGAAGTGTATATGCATGCTAGAAAACTTTCTTTTGAAGCCCTTGATTTATTAAATAAAACAGGCGAGAATGGAAGTCAAGCAGCACTGGCTACTGGAGATGCTTTCTTATATGGTGGCAATGTTTCTAAGTGGAAGAAATTTGTATATGGCGTATTAGCTAGAACACATCATCACTTAACAAATAAATCAATCTACAAAGCAGACTCAGTATTGTATTATACGAATCTTGCAATGAAAGAAACAACAGACGATGCTTTAGTGAAATTTGCAGCAACAAGTGTGAGTGCAACTAATAATTTCTTCGGACCATTTAGAAATAACTTAGCTGGTGCGGCTGTAACGAATCCTACTGCAATTAGACAATCTGCATTTATTGCTGATTTAATGAGCGGCTTAAACCCTGCGTTTTCAGCTGTGGCGGATCCAAGAGCAATCTACTTATTAAGAAAAAATAGCAATGGTACTTTCAAGGGTGTTGAGCCGGTAAAAGGACAAGCTGTAATGGCGGGCGCTGATCGTCCTGAAAGTTTCCACGGTGTTTCTCAAGCAACTGGAACTGTCAATACGGCTCCTGCAACAGACGTGAATTGCCGATTTATCTTTAGAAACAGCGCACCTTTCCCTGTAATGACTGCAACTGAAATGGCGTTTATTCGCGCGGAGGCTGCTTTCATTAAAGGAGATAAGGCAACTGCTTTAGCTGCTTATAAAGAGGGTATCTCAAAGCACTTTGATTTATTGATGGCTAATTACAATACCAATGTACCAACTGCGGAATTATTAACCGCTGCTAAAAGAGATGCTTTCTTAGCAAACACATCAGTGGTACCTGCAAGTGCGAATAGTTTAACTTTACCAATGATCATGTTACAAAAATACATTGCCCTTTGGGGACATGGTACAATGGAAACATGGGTTGATATGCGTAGATACCATTATACAGACAAGGATGCAACTGGTGTACAAGTATACACTGGCTTTACACTTCCTGCAGCGGCAGATATTTTCCAAGACAATGGTGGAAAAATGGCCTACAGAATGCGTCCAAGATTTAACTCTGAGTATGTTTGGAACATCAATGAGCTAAACAGAATTGGTGCAACTACAATAGACTACCACACTAAAGAAATGTGGTTCTCAACAAAGTAGTCAACGATTACACTTAGTAAGATTCGAATAGAGAAGGCCTTCCAGCAATGGGAGGCCTTTTTGTATTTAAGCTTTTTGATAAGAACCCTTAACTTTAGGGAGCTAGCTTCAAAACCTATCAATCCTATTATACCTAATATGAAATACCTTAAGTCAATTTTTCAACCCGCATTTGCAATCCTTTCTATTTGCTACTTCTTACTGTCAGTGCCAGCTATGTCACAAGAACTGCAGTGGAAGAACGTTTCAAATGATTTTGATTTAAAGACAAATGTAATTCAGGTATTTGAATCCACATCTAGCACCTTAAATGATAGCGCTTTTAAAGCCTATTATGTATTGATTAATACGAATAACCCTAATCTCCAAATGGGTGTGGATACCACTTTATATAGACGCTTAACGCCATCTGCGTTTTATGAGCGATTGGTCAAGCCAACCGTTGTGATGAATGCTTCTTTTTTTGAATTTAAAAACAACACGAATTTAAATGTATTAGTACATCGCGGGAATCTATTGGCATTGAATAAGCAAGATATAGAGGGTAAGGGAAAAGATACTTTAACCTATACACATGTATTGAATTCTGCAATGGGCATGCAGAAAAATCGCAAGATGGATATTGCTTATACCTACACGGATTCTAATAGTAAGCAAGTGTTATACCAACAAAATCCAATGACGCCAATTAAAAATAAAAATGCAAGATTAGGTTTGTATGAGGATGCCGTTAAAGATTTGAAAAAATGGAAATTAGATTGGGCAGTTGGTGGTGGACCAGTGTTAGTCAAGGACGGTGCAATTTTTATTTCAAATAATGAAGAAAAAAAATTTGCAGGCAAAGCCATTGCAGACCATC
>JACCDP010295951.1_pt1 | contig 10438 bp, 22 predicted proteins | sample 7445841 | NCBI WGS metagenome assembly JACCDP01 (sample SAMN15323441, study PRJNA562643) | freshwater metagenome | isolation source: river surface water | place: USA:Blue River Watershed | collected 2017-08-17
ATCAATTGATATGGAGTATATCAAGTTTGACAATGGTGCTGTAATGTATTCACACCACTCACAAGATTGTTGCGAGCAACATTTCTTATCATTCAAGGACTTGCAACTCAGCGACTTTGATGGGTTGACATTTGACCTATCAAGTGACAGGTTCTTTACTCGAGTGCCAGGATTTGGCATACGATTAGTGCCTAATGTTGGTCACGAAGTACCTATCCCAGGTTATGGGTACAACAATGGGTATTATGGTAGCAATTTAAATTTAGTAATTGAACCTGCCCATGGCAAACGAGTGGTATATGGTATCAGCGATTGTCAATCCTACCCTGATGAGCAGGACTATGATGATGAAGATGATGACTTCAGAACATTTAACGAAGCGCCTTATGGTCAAGATTAATTAACCCTTAAATAAAATGTATGGCACAATACAAAATAATAAGAAAAAGATTTATCAGTTGGTATTTTTCGGAAAGCTATGAGATAACTTCATTTGGTTCTAATTGTATAGATGAATTGCTACAATATGGAAAGATAAATATAACTATTCAGGACTTAGTTGATAACTGCGTATCCATACCTAAATATTTATGCGAAGGTCAATCAATCCATGACGAGGAAGATTTATACCCTGAAGATGTAGAACTTATTGTCGAACCCTTAAATTAATTTTATGGTAGAAGATATCTTTAAACGTGACCCTTTCTTAAAGAACCACACGTTCCTTGTGTTTGATTATGACAAGCAAGATTATATACGATGGGTTAGTGACAAGTCATTGTTCTTTGCAGGTAGCAAGGAAGATGCGCTCATTGGTATAGAACAATACCCTTGCGAAGCTGTTGAGGTAATCAAATGCCCTGAGAATATCCAAAAAGAATACGAACAATTAATTAAAACCCTAATTAAAAACGATGGTTTATAAACTACTGATGCGCTCATTACCCCCCGTTCTATACGATTTGTTTATGGAGTTATGGTATGTGCCACAAAGAAAAGAGTACCACCCTGAGGGTAACGTACTCAAACATAGTATTGTAGTAATCAAAAGGTCTCTTGCAGCGTATCCAAACAATATAAACTTGGCACTCGCTGCTGTCTTCCATGACATAGGTAAGTTAGAAACGCTCAAGTTTGATGACAATGATGAACCGACTGCCCATGGACACGAGCATGAGAGTGCTGATATTGTAAATGAATATAGAGATTGGATAAAATCTGTAGGTGGCGACCCTGATATTGTATGGTTTATTGTTAAGAACCATATGAGAATAAAGCATATTGATGAGATGCGACCTGCCAAGAGAGATGCCCTTATGAAACACAAATGGTTTGTATATATAGATGTATTCAAAAGATTAGATACAAAAGGATATTATTAATTAACCCTTAAAATAAATCAACATGATGTATGTAACTGTCAACCCTGTAGAGTTGGCTTCTTACCTTGCGGCTAGTCGTATGGACGAACTATACCAAGCCGATGAGATACCCTATCCTTATGAGGATAATGAGGAGTTTAAATTTGTGCCTTGGCATCACACAAAATATACCGAGCAAGGGCAAATAACATTTGACAAATGGTATGATTGGTTCTACAAAGTAGTAACTGAACACGATATTAATTAACCTTTAAAATAAACCCCTATGCAAGAGTTCAACTTTTACCTCGACCAAAAAGAAACGCTTTGGTATCGTACTAAATTCTCTGTTGAAGCATCTTCAATTGAAGAAGCACAAGAAATTGCTATTCAAAAATGTAAAGAAGGACTAACAGAATACAGAGATTATGTTGATGATACGCAAGAAGCCCTATCAGTACAAGATAATGGTGGCAAACCTACCGAAGAACTATTTATGATTGCTGACCCTACTATTGATATAGTTATTTGGGATAACACAAAAAATTAATTAACCTTTAAATAAAACTAAATGGAACAGAAATTAATCTATCAAGTAGTAATGTGGCATTCTTTTGCAGATGATTTAGGTAATATAGTTTGGGAAGATGAAGTAGATAGTTATTGGGAGTCAATAGAAGATGCATACAAACAAGCATTAAAACTACAAAAAGAATACACTTATCAAGAAACATTAGATACCATTGATGAAGAAGAACAAACCTATTTTTCAGTAAATAAAATTACAATTAATCCTTTTAAAGTAAAATAAAACTACTATGGCAACAATTAATGTAGGCGACTTAGTTCGCATAACCGACAGAGGTCACTCTTACCCACAATGGGCAGATATGTATAGGCAAATGGGGTTTGCTAGTTTTAATGAACGAGATAACCCATATGATAATGATGATGTCCTTAGAGTATTTTCAATAGCACCACACCCTTATGTACCATCAGCAAATTTATATGGGATAAGACCTGTAGAAGGTGGGCAAGAAATACTTATAAACAATAGAGGTATTGAGTATGTATTCCCTGGCAGTTGGCATATCAAAGTAACAGAAGAGAATATGGTAATGCTAGGCGGTTGGAGACAAGCATGTGTGTTAGATACAACTGAAGGATTTGTACTTAGCGAACACCATGGGTCAAGAGGATATTGGGTAGCAAACGAAAATGATATCCCAACCCATTGCCGAATAGGTATATCAACCGAACAATTTAGAGAATACGTATTAAATCAAACACCTACTAATATGCCTGAACAATTAACACCCCAACAGCAATATGATGCTGCACTTGACGCAATGAACTTACAACCTGGTGATGTTGTAAGAGTAGCCCTTAGGTTTTCAGACTATTACATGGGCTGGAACAATGTTTGGAACGAAGGTGTAATGGATAATTGTATAGGTAATGAGTATCAAGTAGAAAAAATAGCCGACAATAGATATGGCGTTAAGCTTGTTGGTACTCCTTACAATTTCCCTATCTATTCATTAGAGTTATTACGCAGAGCAAATGACCCTGCCCCAACACCTGAGCCAACAAGCAACCTTGAAAATGAGGCACAAGAAGAAGTAGTAGTTACTAAAGAAAGAGTAATATGTAATACTAACAAGTGGAATTATGTTAAACTCGGAGGTGTTTATGAGGTAATCAGACGTGATGACTATTATGTATATGTGAAAGATAATGTAGGTGGCGAGTCACGATATGCCCACCATTACTTTGACGAGTATGTCAGCGAAGAGATACGTATCAAGCGTGAGCAATTTACAAATCTATTTGGCAATCACTCAATGACAATGTATATAGATGCATCTGATGAAATAAAGAAGTTGATGGCTGACTTGTATCCTAAGAAATATACCTATAACAATTGGTGTGTGCTTAAGAAAGACGCTCAACATGACTCTTCATGGTTATTCGAGGGTATGAACATTAGATTGATTGATGAGAGTTATACAGATATAGAAAGACTACAAGGTACATTTAGATTTGACCCATCAGAATTACAACTTGAAACATTTAGATATCAAGGATATACTCACGTACGCTTCAGAAGAAACAACTAAATATATATGATACACGAAATCTTCCACGCTATTGGGCTGTGTCCTGATAGCCCTGCCTTTCAATTGTGCCACTCCATTCTTGCTGAGTGGCATATTTATTTTAACCATATAAAATCATTGTTCACTTTTAAATTCTAATGTATGCCAACAACAACAACAGAAGAGCAAGAAGTACAAAGTTGCTTTGACTGCTCAGCAGAAATAACAAGCGAGGATTACATTGATGACAACGGTAACCCTATATGCGAAACTTGTAACGATGAATATACTTCATGTTATAGCTGTAGTGAAATAATGCATAAGGAGAACGCTAATTATGCAGAAGATGACCCTTATTGTGATGATTGTTATTGCGATAGGTTTATGTCTTGTGACGATTGTGGCAACACAATGCGCAGAGATGACTCACAGACTGTCCATGGTAGAAGTGGTGGAGAAAGAGATGTGTGCGAAAGTTGTCGTAGGGGTACTTATTCTTGGTGCGTTAATTGTGACGAGTTCGTTCATGATGATAACTACGCTGGCAATGACTTATGTTATAGTTGTTCTGATGATGTAGATGAAGATGATGATGATGAAGAAGAACAAGTCATCAAGGGTTATAGTTACAAACCTCGACCAATCTTCTTCAAGATATCTGATACTGACAATGTATTCTTAGGTATCGAGTTAGAGGTAGAGCGTGGTGATAGTAGCACTCGCCATGATGATATGGCTCATATGATTGACCGTGACTTCTTGTACTTCAAGACCGATGGTTCTCTTGACAATGGGTTTGAGATTGTCACTCACCCAATGACTATATCTTATGTCAGAAAGCATAAGAATGTATGGGCAGAGATACTTAACATATTGCGTAGTAATAAGTATCGTAGTTATGATACTAAGACTTGTGGTATGCATATCCATATCAGCAAGAATGCTTTTACTACTTGGCATCTGTATCGTTTCATGAAGTTCTTCGTTGATAACGCTGACTTTGTATCCAAGATATCCCAACGTAAGATTGCTAATCTTGACCGATGGGCTGCGCTTACTGACAAGCCTAACACATCTCAGGAGGAATACTCTAAAGATATGTTAATGTATAAGGCTAAGAAGAAAAAAGGTAATAATAATCGTTATCTTGCAGTAAATTTGCAGAACAGTAATTCTGTAGAAGTTCGTATCTTCAGAGGCACGCTTAATGACTCATCATTCTTCAAGAATATAGAGTTTGTTCAAGCATTGTTTGACTATACTAAGTCTATATCTGAGGCTGATATGTCTCTCAAAACTTTTCTTTCATTCATCAAAGATAACAACGAGTATCCTTATCTCCGTAAGTTTATCGCTGATAAAAATATTAATCCTTTCTTAACCCCTAAATCTATTTAATTATGTGTATCGCAGTTGTAAATCCGAAAGCAGTAACTCTTAAAAAACAAATCCTTCAGAATTGTTGGGACAACAATAATGATGGTGCAGGTATCTTATATGTCAAAGACAACAAGGTAGTTGCTAAAAAAGAAATGAAAGACTTCAATGTCTTCTATGGTTATTATCAAGAAGCTAAGCGCTCAGGTAATGATGTTATCCTTCACTTCCGTATCGGTACAAGTGGTGGTGTTAATGAACATAACTGTCACCCATTCCATGTACAAGATGATACATGGTTTGTTCATAATGGTATGTTAGATGTTCATGTACCTGCTAATAGTCCTATATCTGATACTCAGATATTCAACAATGCATTCCTTAAGGGATTGCCTCGTGACTTTATGTATAACGATACTGTGCTTGACCTTATCGAGTATAGTATTGGTAATGGTAATAAGTTTATATTCTTTAATGAGTTAGGTCATTGGAGAATTGTTAATGAGCAGGCTGGTACTTGGGACTTAGGTTGTTGGTTTAGTAACAGGTCTTATAGTTATACCTATAAGAAACCTACATACAAAACTTATAACTATGGTTATGGTACAGCATATACACCGAGTACCTCTATTGGTTATCCTCGTGTGTATAATGATTGGGACGATACATATGATGTAAAGTCTGAGTACAAGTGGGAGGGCGATGTTAAGAGTGAGGATGTGATGTGTGACTCTTGTTGTGAGTTGTATCACAAAGATGAGTTAGAAGCTTTGCCAGAGTTTGATGCTATGGTATGTTGGGATTGCTATGAGTCTATGATGTATGAGATGCATGGTGAAGATTATATTAGCGAGCGTGATGTTGATGTAAAAGATTTTAATAAATCTTTTGAGCAACCTAAGTCAGCTAATGATTATTTGGGGTGGTAATGGATAGGGGGTTCGCCCCCTCCTTACCTTTATCTTTGTGAAAGCTTCTTTCACAGTCATCTTTTCTTTTATGTATTTTATAGACAACTTAGTATTTATTATTTTATTATTGCCTATCTTTATCGACTCGAATATTATTTATATTTTTGTATGCTATTTATTGATGGCATTTATTGGTAACCTTAAACGCAAATTCAAATGAAAAACGAAAACAACCTTGAGCATTTACCTGACCATTTAAAGCGTCTTGCTATGTTCACTACTATTCTTGAAGCGTGTCACAAGTCGACCGTGTGTAGCAAACTATTAAACAAACTATACAAAGAAGTGCTAACCCAATCCACTAAGGAAGGGTTTAAGCTATGTACTTTATTCCCATTAGAAACACCTGTCGTTGGGTTATACAGCGATGACCAAATAGACCAACTCCACGCAGACCACGCAGAGTTTATACGTAGAGAAGTAATTAATGAAGGTAATAATCACCCATTTTAAATTAATAATTTATGGTATATCGTCAATATCTATTCCTATGTTTATTGCAGAATGAAATTCCTTACTTTGAGTCTATGCCATACGATGATCAATTCTTTGTTGGTTCAACTATATGGAGGCAGTTTGTTAATAGCAAATGGGACGACTTTAAGAAAAGCGATTATGAAGCTATACAAGAATATATCAAAGACAATAAAGACAATATTATATTAACCTTGAAAGAAAAAAATGGCTAAAGAAAAAAAACAATTTCCGAAGATTTGTGCTAACCCAGATTGTGTAATAGACTTTATAGCAAATTACAAAGAAGCTATCTTTTGTTCACGACTATGTGCAAGAAAGTACGGCAAGACCCATATAGATACTCAGTACGGCAAAGATTATATGCCTGTAACTGACAATGGGTTCTTTGATGCCGATGCATTCTGCAGCTATTTCTATCCTAAAGATAAAATAGAAAGAACTGTTAAGAATATTGGTGGCGAAGTATCAATAAGAACTATATTTACAAACGATTAAATTATTTATTATGACTGACTATAAAAAAATGTACGAAGATTTATTAGTTAAGTATACAGAAATCCATATCAAATACTCAGAGTTGCTTGACAAACATTACGAGGAAGAAGCATTACGCATCTCCCAAGAAGATGACCTTAATGATAATCCTTTGAGATATAGAGATGGGCAAGATAAGAGATAAGATACAACGGAAGAATAAAAATATACCCTATGACTTAATAGAAATGGTAGTGTGTAAATACTTTGATGTAGAAAAAGAAAGTATATTCATTGCCGATAAGAGTAGAAAGTATATACCTGCAAGAAGAATAGGGTTCTATCTTATGAGAACTTTATCAGGAATTGGCATTAGTAACATTGCATCTATCTATGGGTTGGAAAAAAACATAGTTATGAATGATACACTAAAAACTTTTAATCTTATCAAGAAAGATAAAGAGTTTAGCAAAGTGTATAAAGAAATCAAGTCAAAAGTATATCTAAAAACCAATGGACTTAGAAAGTCAGTACCTGTTTATCCTTCTCATTATGGGTTAAAAAAGCTTTTGAAAGAGCGTAATATATAGATTATGGCACAAGGAAAATCAAGAACAGCAGTCTTCTATCAAAACAACCCTGAGTCTAGGGCTAAACATAGAAAGGATAATATTGAGGCTAACAAAAGCCCAAAGCTGACTAAGAAAAGAGTAGAGTTAAATAAGTACAATAGAAAGAAAGGTACTTATGGTAATGGTGATGGACTTGATGCAGCCCACAATGGTAAGAAGATTACAGGTTTCAAGCCTGCTTCTAAGAATAGAGGTGATAAGAATGATACCGCTGGAGATAAGAAAGCAAGAGGTAAAAAGAAGAAGTAACATCCTGTGGAAAACTTGTGAAAAAGTTAATTAGGAAAAATAAAATAACTTTTCTTATCTTTGCATTAGACATCAACACAAAAGAAGTTTATCGGGTCTTCTTGTTGGTGTCTTTATTGTCTAAAACCTGAGCGTAATATATAAGTACAGATTATTAATTGTAGGGGCTCTTAATAATCTTCAAGAATAAAAATTTTGATGGCTTTTTGCTTGACGGTGTTCCTCTACCACCTATAGCGATTAGCCATTTTTGTTTTCAGACCTATCGTCCTATATGGTCTTTAATCTTTGGGATACTCTCAGCACGAGTCGTAAGATGTTCGGTGTTTTAATAGAGTATATTGTCCACAATGTAGTATCAGACTACCTTTTTAAACTTTTGAATGCAGGGATTGTGATTTGCATATACTCGCCTATCATCATATCAACCCATTAAAGTTTAAGCCCTGCCATATCTTTTAACCCTTAAATATTATTATTATGTATGACCAATTAACTTATAATGATTTAATCAAAATCATTGAAGAGTACCAACACAGAATTGCAATGATTAAAGATGATGTCAGAGCTATATATAGGTCTATTGACTCAAGTGAAGATTTGTGTCATCATATTCAAACTTTTTATGGTGGACATACAGCTTATGATTGTTTACACAATATAGACATTGCTTGCGACTTATCTTCTGATGAGTGTTTAGAATGGAGTCTTTATACTTATCAATAATTATAAACTAAAACCTTTCGGAGTATGGGTTAACCGAGTATATACTATGGGACGTTATTATGACGGAGACATTTCAGGTAAATTTTGGTTTGGCGTACAAAGCTCATGTGCAGCTGACAGGTTTGGTTCAAAAGGTTATGAACCCAATTACATTGAATACCATTTTGATGAAGACAATTTAGAAGATTGTGAGAAGGAAATTAAGACTATTGAAGATAAGTTAGGAGATAAGTTAAATCGTATGGACGAATTTTTTAACAAGCCTGATAGGTATGGATACACTAAAGATGAACTCTATGGGTTAGGTGTTACTGACAAAGACTTAGAAGACTATGCAGACTTAGGGTTAGGTAGGAAGATTAGAGATTGTATCAAAGAAAAAGGTCAATGTGAATTTACAGCAGAACTTTAAAACTAATAACTATGGCAAATCCGATAACTAAAATTAAAGCAGTAAAGGACTTCGTAGAAGATATCCTAAAGAACTATCCTCAAGCAAGAGAAAGTGACAACTATCTATCTGCTGTCGTATGGCACAAACAAGTAAGGGCAACCACTCAAGGTGATGTAACCTTTGAGAACTTCCTAACTATGTATAGCAATAGTTTGTTAGCATCATCTGACTCTATTACAAGGGCTGCTCGTAAGTTAAAAGAAACTAACCCTCAGTATAGGGGTAAGAACTACGAGGATAGAAAACAATTAGAAGTACAAACACGATTAACTATTAATAAACTCTAAAACTAAAACCATGACAAAGAAAACAACAACAACCAAATTAGAAGTTCACGCATACGCATTGCTTGAAAAAGATTATGCAAGATTTAAAAGTGAAGTAACAGAAAAAATGGGTGAAGAACTACCTGAATACGTTTCGGCTATGTTAGAAATGGCATTTAAATGTGGATACCAAGATGGTTGTATAGCATTAGGAGAACAAATAGCTGAGGCTATGGGTGGCAATATTACTAAATCTTTTTCAGATAATTAATATGACAGCACTAATAACATTTTCTTTTTACTTAGCCCTTTGTGTATACTTAGGGCTAAAAAAACGTAAGCAATGAGACAACTAATATACTGGGAAGTAGAACACCTACTCAAAATGGCAAACATATCTAACCCTGAGGTAACCCATAGGATAACAGACAATATCTGTAAGATTGCTAAGGAACATTACGAAGGCAAAGAAGATGAGTCTAATGTGGTAAGAAAAGGTAGATGGTACGATAAAATTGTACCACGATGGTTTGACAACGAGTCTAAATTTTAAAACACCTATAGGCGTATTATTAACATAGTAATCAACATTAAAATTATAAATCATGCCAGCAAGAGCATATACAAGTAAATATTTAGTATTTAAAACTGTACTCGTACCAATTGAAGGTACTGACCCTACCGAATACGTAGAGTCTTATGAACAAGTTCAATTATCTATCACGTTAGATATGAATAATTTCAATTCAATTTATCAATATAAAGATGAGTATAATGAAATTGATGCTAACTTAGCCTATGTTTTATTAGACAATGGAACAACTTTGTTATTAAAAGAAAACTACGAAGAATTAAATAACGCATATACATCTTATTTAAATGGCGGATAATTTATTTGTAAAAATACACGAAGCAGAAATTGTAAATGAAACAATAGTAATAAAGAAAATAATTATTCTTGATGACTGTGACAAGATAAAAAGAGAGGCAAAAATTAACGATGAGCTTTTAAGCTTAATTAAAAACCTTCAGTTTTCTACAAAGTTTGCAATGATTAAAAAAGAATTTGAAAAAGACACAACTAACCCACTCGAACAACTAAAACCAAATGATAACTCTTGAAAAATTTAAAAACTCCCACTTCCTAAGGCTGTGCATTGCGCAAGCATTTATAGGTGATGAAAGATTAAGGAAATACCACATAAAGCCTTCTGATGACCTTCAAGAAATGATTGATGATACGTTTAATACTATTATGGACTCATCAAAAGAATTAGGATTGGATTGGTATTCAGTAGTATTTACAGATGGAGTGTTTAATAAACATTTGATTGGTTTTGTTTGTGTATCTG
>JACCDP010825799.1_pt1 | contig 10438 bp, 8 predicted proteins | sample 7445841 | NCBI WGS metagenome assembly JACCDP01 (sample SAMN15323441, study PRJNA562643) | freshwater metagenome | isolation source: river surface water | place: USA:Blue River Watershed | collected 2017-08-17
AAAAAATCCTCAATCATGGATGTGTGTTTCTTTGCATCTGCCATTTCACCAGTGGAAGCATTATAAACAAGTTTATTCTTGAACTTGTTCATAATATCAGTAACGTACTGCTCAGCTTTCATTTTGGGTAGATTACCCACATCAATATAAAATACTCTACGATCTGGTGCTCTGGTAATAGTGTAGATTACAATAGCATCCTCTAGCATTCGCAATTGATTGGCTGGCTTAATAGCTTTTTGTAGGTGACCAATGGTCATTACATTGGCAATATCCATGATGCCCGAATGTACCATTACAACAGAGTCCGGATTCAATTTGAAACCCTGAACAGAATTTTCTACAATTCCTTTGTCATTGTAGATATAGTACTCATCAATAGAATCTACTATATCTACACCCCGGTCATTTTTGACTTTTTTAATATTCTTGACCTTGCGAATTTTCATTGGGTCAATTTGGCGCAGCTCTGCTATACCTTTTTTAACATCATTGTCTTTGAACAAGATGTGATAGTATAATTTTCCATCCACATACCATTGACGAAAAATATCATGACCTCTGTTATTAAAATCCAATAAATTCAAGATTTCAAAAAAACATTCATTGAACTTTTTCTTGATTGACTCACTGGCTTTAAAATTATCCAGTTCCAATTTAACTGGATAATCCTCTTGATCTGATACTATAGACTCATTAATAATATCTTCAATTGCAGATTCCACCTCTGGCATCTGTGCAACTTCTCTGTACCTACGAATCTGGTCATTTTCTGTTTTTACTGCGCTGTCAAGATCATACGCGTAACCTTGCCAACCTCCCACTACTGCAGATGAAGTATCTACAATAACAGCGCCGTCATTTTGAGTTGGCGCGATAACTGATGGAATTTGTTTTCCATCAGTTCCTTTTATTTTAAAACCAAAAAAATCAGAAAATGCCATAATTAATAAGTTGCTTAAACTCGATTAAAATAGTTGTAGCTAAAAGTCACGTTGTATTCTTGAATCACGTTGTTAGAATCCCAGCTCAACTGAAGTTCCCCCACTGAAGTTGGGAACGCATCAATCAAACTATATTCTGCAATAACTTGATCATTACGGTCTAATTGCTGTACACCCAACTGCACTTGATATGTATTAGGAGCAACAGCTCCAGTGGTAGAACCAGGAGAACTGATTGCAGTAACCCAGTTTTCAAATGCCGAGCGCAAGACAAAATCATTGTCATTGTACAGGGAAATCGACCAAGGACTGAATATACGTTCACCAGCAAAATTTACTGGACGACCACGGTACATAATCTGAATGGGTTCAACATCCATAGAAGGTACAGTGGCTGCCTTGCACAAGAATTCTGCCACAGTTCCAGCAGCGCCAGGATTTGCAACTGCCGGAAAAGTTAAAATACATCTGAACTGGTTACTACGAACACCACCAGTTGCTAGATTTGCCTTAAATGATGAAATATCTGCCATGTTATTTCCTTAATTATTTTATATATAGCGTTGTATTAAACTGCACCAGCAACTTCAGAGAAATTCACGCCGCTTCGGGTGGCTACAAAACTAAGTTCTATGTAGTTAATAGACTTGGCAGGACTAATGAAAATACTTGCTGCAAATCTATTGTTGTCAATTACTTCTGGGGTATTGTTGGTCTCGTCACACACTACCTTGAATTCATAGATACCGCGACGACCTTTGACATCACGCAAGAATGGCTCTACGGTTGATCGGAATTGTGCCCGGCTTTGTGTGTCATTCAAGTCAAACAATTGATACTTGGCGCTTCTGGAAATTGCCTTTTGCAGGACAATAAACAAGCGACGAACATTAATACGATCAAATGCACTTGGCTTGGTAAGACCAGTTTTATCACCAAACAAGACAACACCTTGTCCAGGGAAAGAAACTACTGGATTGACATTGGCTTTATACAGGTTATCACGATCTGTTTGACGTGGACTAAATGCCAACTTGACAATATTCTTGATTTGGCCACGATTAAAACCAGCTGGTGAGAACCAAGGATCATTTGTAGAATCGGTACGAGCACACAAGCCAGCAATGTCACCATTCAAGGGAACCCAACGATAGGCATCATTGTATCGGTCATATTGATATTTGTACCCTGAGTCAAGTACAAAGTACGAGCTAGATGGCAGTTCATTACGATATGCAATCAGTTTTTCTGTAATATCAGATGTATTACCAATTAAGATTTCTCCAGTATCTTTGTTCTCTGGAGAAATAAATGCCATACAATCCTTGCGAACTTCTGCAATATTTTGGATAACATAGTTTGCCACAGTTGCATTTGCCTTGCCGGCAACAATCAAGCTAATATCATGTTCTTCTGCATTAGAGAACAATTCAAAAGCAGCAATTCTCTGACCTGTAGTAGCAGATAGATGATCTAAACCACCAGACAAGTTACGAGTAATTGCAGTTGTCAGTGTAGTGAATACTACACCAGTGGCTACCTGGCCCCAGTTAGTACCAACTACTGGATGATCCATCCACCAGATATATTTGCTCTGAGTATTGATTACATTCTTGTAGTAAGCACCAGCACCATCCTCTTTACGAGCATCGCTAGCTTTGCTCAAGAATGCAAAAGATTCAAGAACTGTACCAGGGGTACCAGTCCATTTACCATCCTTGTCAACTACTACAATGTGAACTTCATCATTAGTGCCGCCATTGCGTTCAACATAGTCAGAAGTATTTGGAGCACCCTCAAACAAGCTCTTGTATTCCCAAGCAGCAAAACTTGCAGCATCTGCCATGGACACTCGAATACTGTTACCAACTGCTCCTGGGTACTTGGCTGCAAACTCACCTACAATTGCCTCGCCATTGGAGAATGTTTGATCGTAATGACCTTCATTGTTGATTTTCAATCCACCCTCCAAGATAATAATATCTGCAGAGTTTACAGTTGCTGGAGTTGAAGGAGCTGCTCCAATATGGGAAATAGTAACCTCTGGGTATGTGGAATAAAAACCAACATCTTCACGATAATAGCCAGAACCAGGATTGGTCACATTGATTTTAGAAACTGCTCCACCAGATACTACAACTTCAGCAGTGGCTTGAATACCACCAGTTGTCAATGTAGATGCTCCAGCAACTGCAACTACATTCAAGGGGTCTAGAGGGTCCAAGAATCCATTATTTTGAATAGTAACTGTTGGTGGCTCAGTGTATCCAGATCCAGGAATTGTCACTACGATTCTACCTACAACTGGGTTAGTTGGATCAGAGTCGTCCAGTACAGCAACAGCAACTGCCTGTACACCACCAGCAGGAGGTGCAGAAATTTCTACTGTAGGTGCAAAATTGTAATTAGCTCCGCCAGAAGTTACAGCAATGCTCTGTACCGAACCAAATGGCATTGGAGGATCTACTACAATGCTTGCGGCAGTATAACCAACACCACCAGTGGTTACTGGAATAGAATCAACACCACCAGTAAGATCACTAACAGCATTACGTTGACCACTGGTATCAGAACGAACTATCATAATATTGTTAGAATAGCTCAAGAAATTAGCTGCAGCAAACCAATTGGCAGCATTACCTGCAGTAGGCTTTCCAAACCGCTGGACTAAGACATTTTCAGAATCAATGGTAGTAACATCCATTACTGGACCCCAAGTTGCCTCAATAACTGCTGCTCCAACAGAAGTAGCAACCGCTGGAACTACCGATGTCAAATCTACTTCACGAACACTTACTCCGGGTGATAATTGTATAGCCAAGGTATTCTCCTTAATTTAAAATAATTAACCGACGCTTACAATCATCGGATTTGTTTGGTATCTGGTATTTATTTATAAGATTTAGAATTTAAAATCTTCCAGTTCAGTTTCAGATCCATCATTGTAGTATCCAATTGGCATCATCTCTTGTTCTTCTAGTTGTCTACGTTCTTCGATAATTCTATCTCTGACTGACTGATCGGTGATTTCCGAAAATCTACTTGTTGTAGTCAAGTAAGCAAACATAACCAAACACATGACCAAGTCATCATTGCCAACATCTGCCTCATATGACTTACCCCTGACAACAAAGTTACTGAGTTCATGCAACAAGTCATAGTCATTAATAACTAATTTATCATTTTCAACCAATTGCTTTAGGATATCACATCCAATTCGCTTGGTCTTGATAGTAGTTCTCAAGCCAGGATTTGCATTTGATCCACCACCCCAGTTAATAATTTCTCCTGCCTTAGAAAAAATAACTTCCTCATATTCAAGATCAAAATAAACTGCCGCAGCAACAGATTCTCCTACATCATTTGACTCTATTAGGACTGTACAAGAATTATACTCCTGTGCTATCTTGTGAATCAAGTTAGGATACAACATAGAAGATATAGAATTGTTCCTGTATTTAAACACTACCTTGTATGGAATTTCTGTAACATCCAAAACTAAAAATGCAGAATAGTCTCCACCAGTTCCTCTAGACACATCCACACACATACAATATTTTCTACCAGGTTCTGGCTTTGCGTATATTGCGGTAACAGTATTTTGAAATATAGGTTGTGATATTGGAATTGAAGTCAGCTTGGATCCAGTAATCAAAGTATTGGACGCACCAATAAAAGCACATTCCATTTCTTGCTGAAATTTTTGATCACCCAGAACACTTCTTTGCTCATCTGCCCATTTTTGATCACGCCAAGGAACAGCTCTCCAATCCGCAGAAACATAATCAAACCCATTGATGTTATCTACTGCTTCATTCCACATCTTATAAAAGTGGTTCATACCATTTGGAGTAGATACTACAATTAATTTAGATTCTTTACCTGAAGAAATAGTAGGATACACAGATGTAAAAAATTCTTCTGCCAAGTTTTGTTGCACGAAAGCAAACTCGTCAAGTACAAGGCACTGATGAATTAAAGTATTATTTGCAAAATAATTGTGAGTATCTTCTACTTCGACTGGATCAAATACATATTCTTCTACATTATCAAAACATTTATAAATCAATTTTTTAATGCCAGAATTACATATTATATCATCATTTGTAGATATATTTTTTGTTTCTTTATAACCATCTGTAGTCATAATAAGATGATCAGGGGTAACTCTTAAAAATGAAAAATCATCAAAGTGTAGCTCAAAAATTCCTTTGATTTTTGAGACTTTTACCCCTTTAAAATTTCTAAAGAAATTTCCCTCAGACAATATTTTCATTTTCTTCCTTTCCGCCATCCCGGTGGAATTACATCGTCTGATTTAAATGCCTTTATAGAAATTCCATCTGTGTAAAAATGTCCTCTTTTTTTGGATTGAGGGCCAGTGCCTCTTAACCATCCTTCTGGTATTTCTTCAACCGAAGATAATTGAATAACTTCTTTAGTTATAGGATTATAGCATTGAATTTTATTTTTATTATGTGGTCCATTATTTTTCTGAATACGTTTATTTGCAGAAATTTTCATTTTTTGTTTAGCTTCTTCGCTGCGTTTCATCCCTCTGTGTTTTTCTGCAGTCTTTCTAATTTTTTCTGGGTTAGTATTAATTTTTAGAATTCGATCATCAAATTCTTCTCTATTTTCATTGATATATTTTTTAATACCTATAGATACCGATTTATTTTTTCCAGAAGTTTCCCACATTTCTAAAATATCTTCTTTGTTTTCTTTCCACCATTTTATCTTTAATTCTGATAGTGCTTGTCTCTGTTCTTGTGTCCATTCTCTAGATTTTGCCCAATCGTGAATGACTTTTCTGCATTCTGCAAATACCCTAGATGGTAACATCATTCCTCTAGTATTAGACATCATATATAGGGCTTTTAACATTGAGCTTCTTTCTTTTCCAGTAGTAATTTTCACTAATAATTTATGGCATAAAAAATGTTCTCTTAATGTTAATTTAACTAAATTTTCTGGTAAATTTGTTCCACCTAGTGATCGTGGAATAATGTGATGTTTTTCATAATAAACGTTCTCATCTATTTCTCTATTTTGCGCACGTTCTATTATTTTATCATATATTATTTTATACTTTGATATTTTCTTTGGTAGCGAAGTTAATTCAATTTTGGAAACATGATGAAATTCTCCCCCACCAGAACTTATATTTTCAAATCTAGTAATATCTGAATTATTTTCATAGAGTTCTTGTATTGTTAATTCTTCTATATTTCCATCATTTTTCATAACAGTTACTAATGTATCTCCTGCTACACAATTTATACTGAATCCACGAATAGCACTAGATGATGTAGCTGCTGCCAGAATACGGCTGCCATTTTCTAATTGAAATGAGCCTTTATTCCATTCAGTAACTCCATGCTTGAGCCAGTCTGGTAGATATTCATATACGTTTTGAACTCTACTTAAAATTTCTCTTGACGTAGCTGCTTTATTGGCAAGAATAGCACAAGTTTTATTATCATTGAAAATAATATAATGACATAGGAATACTGCACATGTAGTACTTTTGCCTGCCTGACGACCGGTCTTAACTATTAACCGTCGTTTAGTAAGCGCCTTGGTAATAATTTCTTTTTGAAATTCATATGGATTCATGGGCTGCAATCCATTATCCAAGGTCACGATTCTAACGTACTTGGTGACAAAATAAATTGGATCATCCCTGCAGCGGATCCATTCTTGTATTTGCTCAGCAGTAAATGCTATTGGTACACCAGAGGGTCGTAATAAATTATTACCATTATAAGAAGTTTTGCTCATAATTAATGCCAGAAGTCTTGAATCTCTCCTGTTTGTGGGTCTCCAGTTGCTGTGTGATTTGTTATATTTGCTGTATTATCTATATTATTAACAGCCACATCAGTTCTGGTAATAGTCTTGGCATCACCCGGTCTGCCGTACAAGTTGACCTTGGCAGTAAAGTCAAATGAGGTTGTCACCAAGCGTTTGGTCTGAAAATCTCCCTCGTAATCATCCATTACAGACACTCCATTGAGAATAATTGGAATATCTTGCATTATATTCATATCTGGAATAGTCTTGACCGTTGCAGTATACTCTGGCATAAACACTGGTAGGATTTGTTCTATAATATCCAAGCCATCCTCAGTTCCCTTGGTAATAGCCGATAGGGTAATATTAATATTGTACGGAACTGGAGCAAATACTCCAGATACAGTTCCGTCTTGTTTGTGACATACGATTTTTTGATGTTTGTTGGTACTACGAGAGCTGTCAAAATTAATACTGGTAATTTCAAATGCCATTCTAGGCAATGTAATACCCACTTGATTTTTAAAATCAGGATCTTGATTTACTCTGACAAAAATCTTTTCCTTGGGTCCATAGGTAATTGGAACATGAATGATCTGATCATTGCCTGAAGTCAAGTCAGGGCGAATAATCTTGACTTTACCAAAAAGCGCACCAAAGGTAATTATAGTATTTTTAATTACAGCATGCCGGTATGGATTTTCAAACATCAAATATCTCCAAATGGATTGTTCGTGGAAAATACGAAATTATCAGCACGTTGTTTAAACTTATTATTATCTGCACCTCTAGTCAAGGTGTCAATATCTGCGCGTTTAATGACATCTGCAGTGTGCTTGTCCTCAAAGGCATCAATGGCATTAATACCAGTGTCAATTTTCTCACTGCTGTACCTGAACATAGATACATTCATTTTGTAAGTGTAGTATTGTCCTAGCTGATAAAATGGCGATTCATGATTGACAAAATCAATCTCAAAAAGACTAGAACTCATTGGCAAGTGTATTAAGTCACCCTCAGCTGGTCTATTGGGCAGGACGGTTTGTCCAAACCTACCCACAGCCAAGTCCCATCCTCTACGAGAAATAACAAACACAGCATTGGAGTCTATTTGCAGACCAAATTTACTAGCAAAACTATTCTGACCTTCAAACCCATCTGCAGATTCAATATAAATGTCTATAGGATAGGCAGTTCTAAATTCGCTCAGTCTGTCCTCTCCAAGAATTGCATCGTACCCAACCAAGTGTCTGGAAATGTAGTAAGCCTTCACAGATTGTATTTTCACAGATTCCTCATTCAATTTGTCCAAAATTATATTTTGGTTACCTGAGGTTGCTGGATGAATTCTTAGAGTAGTCATTACTTACCCAATCATAATGCCAAATGGAGCTTGATTGTCCATAATCTGCTGCTCAATTTCTTCACACTCTCCTTTGGCGTCTGCGTACATGGTCTTGCCATCCACACTTACTCCACCAGGCAGCTGAATATTATCAAATTTAGCATATGCCATTGCCCACTGCTTTTTAAACAGGGCAATAATATAGTCCTTAAGCAATCGGTTGTTCCACATTTTGGCATTTTCAGAAGGGTCAATAATAGAGTAGCATTCAATCAACAACCAAGAGTCCGGAGTCACCCGATTTTCCCAGTTCATATCAATGTACAGTCTGTCAGTATTACGATTGAATCTAAACTGCCGCTGAGTAGTCAACATATTATCAATCAGGGAGATATGCTCCATTACCTGCTCGTAATAGATCAAACTAGTAGAAGTAATGTCCCTGAGATCATTTGCCCTCAACTGATATTGCAAGTCAAATATATTAGGCTGAGTAGATGCAGAATTACTAAATGGAAAAATATTAGTAATGCCCCAAATATCAGACGGTACTGTAATATACTTGTTTGTAATATCTTGGGCTGTTACCTGATGCTTGTAAAAAACTTTATCGCTACCGTCAAAATAGTACTCATGGAAAAATGCCAAGGCTTCTTCAATACGATCATCCATTGCCTCTGGTGTGATGTCAATCTCCACAAGTGGATAACCCAATGCACGCAAGGCGTACATTTTAACTTCTTCTCTGGTTAGCGTTGCCATATACTTATTAAGAAATAGTAATAACCCAAGAAATGGTCATTGAGTCATTGGGGTTTTTATTAATAGGATTGAAAACTGTTCTGCACAGCATTGTGCCACCAGTAACATCATTAAAAATACCTGCTTCTTTTAGCTCACCCGTTCCAGTTCCAGGACCATAAGTGGCAGTATAAGTTACTGTATTATCAACTACAGCAGAGCCGGACAGGGCAACTCTGGCAAGCTCAGTTTCTAGTGCAGTTTGGGCAATAACAGCAGGTGTGTTGCCAGTGCCCAGGGCCATATGTGACATAACTGCTGGCGCATTTACCATTCTATCAGCAATATAAGCCTTGCCAGTGGAAACTACCAAGTTTGGAATTTCAATTGCCTGTACTAGTTTTTTCGAGCTGTCAAAAACTTTGATCTTGAGAGCACCAGTTACCTTAATAGAATCTTTAATCATATTAACTCCTTATTACATTAAACTTTGTTCGAATGAATCATCACCCATTGCATAGGCATCCACACCACCAATTGACTCAAAGTAACTATCATCTGCATAGTTTTGTTTGGTCTGCATTACAATGTTTCCAGAGTCTGCAACTCCAAATACATCCGTGACAATTTTCAAATAATCTATAAATTGACTATCGCTAGTACTTATCCAATCAGCAGCATTAAACTCATACTCTATTGCAATAAATTCAGTTGCGTGAATTTCATCTTCTCTTGACAAGATATAATCAATAGAATTATAATCAACCACTGGTTGAGCATCTACATCTGTATTTAAGGTGTAATTAAACGTGACATCTTCTGCTATTGCCTGAACATCTTGCAAATTCAAGGAGTAATCAACCGACATTTGGTCTAGCATGACCACATCATCTTCTACAAATTCATTAAGCATTAGCATTAATGATTGCATCTTGGCTTTTAAATCTATACTAGATGATATGGTATATTCAGACCACAAGGCCATACCTGCTGGATGCAACAATTGCAAGACTATATTTTTATAATTCTTTAACTGCTCATCAAGCTTGAGAACATACGAGAATGCCTGATAATATTCATTATCTTGCAGTTTTATAGCATCTGACAAGAATCCATTAGAACTTCTGTAAACACCAGGATATTTTAATGAGCTCGCATATTCTAATTTTAAAACAGCTTGGGTTGAAGTTGTTAAAAAACTATCATTCTGAGCATATTGATCAAATCCAGTATCTAGGAAATATGAAGGGTCTGTATAATCTTGCTCGCCAAATTTATTTTCATTTATTCTGACATTTTCCCGAAATTGACTATCGATAATAATATAATTTCTTGTGCCCAGTACATCCAATCCAGGCTTGATAATTTCTATAGTCAGTATACGACCTACACTGTCAACTTTCTTAATACGAAATACCATTGGTATTTCATACGGCACAGTAAAAATAGATCCAGTTAAAAAACCAGTACCTGAACTAACCACCGTGACTTTTGCCGGAGTATTAATTATTGCCCCAGTCATACCTTCATATGCTAGGGTATCTCCTTCGTTGATTTTGTTTTGAAAATTTCTGTTTACAAAAACATCATACAATGAATTGGAGATTTTATT
>JACCDP010269541.1_pt1 | contig 10437 bp, 14 predicted proteins | sample 7445841 | NCBI WGS metagenome assembly JACCDP01 (sample SAMN15323441, study PRJNA562643) | freshwater metagenome | isolation source: river surface water | place: USA:Blue River Watershed | collected 2017-08-17
GTGTTCCTAAGAATCTTCTAGACATCTTGGAGGGGTGACCCAAAGCAGGGTCGATATTTGATTTTTTGAATTTGTACGCGATTTCTTGAACTGCGGCTTTGCCGTTTATATATAAACAGTTCAAGAAATCGCGTACAAATTCAAAAAATCAAATATCGACCCTGCTTTGGGTCACCCCTCCAAGATGTCTAGAAGATTCTTAGGAACACTCTTCAATAGTACCCTCCGACAATAAGTTGCGAATCGGGGTTTTATATACCCCCACCCCACCAAAAAAGGGGGCGCCACATTGCGCCTAGAATTGGGACAGAGTTCCATAAACTCCGTAGACAACACGTGTGAGGTAATGAATTCTCTCGTTGATTTCGTCAATATCACCAACACCCTCGTTCTTGAACCGAACAGCGTCGGAACTTGCCACAGAGAGTTGGTTCCGATACTTCGTGAGGTTCTGCTTGATTACCTCACGCATCTTCTCCTTCATGAACTCATCACCGTACTCAAATACGAGGTCGATGGTCTTGTAAAGTTCATCAGCAACCTCATTTGCGAGGTCCTTGGGAACGTACTCGTTAGCCATTTGCGACATTTCAGTCGATTTAAGATACATGTTAGTTACTGAAAAATATCCGTTTTCACCACATGTTCGTCATAAACCAAGCACGCTTTGTCTTACGGCGCTTGGCATAAACTGCATTCAGTTCGTCCTTCAAAGACCTGAGTCGAGCCTCCAACCGTTCAGCTTCGGCCTGAGCCTTGGCTTCTAGATCAAAGTTAGGATAAATCCCATCTTCGTTGTCAACCTTCACTTGGTTAGCCCACATCCTCGCCTTCTTAGCGAGAAGCTCGGCATTCGCGATACGAACCTCGAGATCGGTAGTGTCCTCCATCTCGTCTTGAGGGTTATTAACTTTGTTCTAAAATGTTCGTTTTCTAAAAACGGATTCAATAGTTGATAGTTTTCGGATAGTGGACTGACTGGAAGACTTGTTGAATCAAGGAGGAGTCTACAGAGAGCTACGAAGGTGGTGTAGTTCCACGCTTAGAATCTCCTGTGCGAGTTGAAGGAAACTTCTTCGGACACAAGGACTAGGATGTCGAGTCCCAAACCTACTTGTATTGCCGAGCATCTGTGGAGTAATACAAGTCTTTACCGCTACCATGAAACGGCGGAGTAAGTTTCATCTGCCTCATTAGCTGGGCAGCACAGTACAGCTTTTTCAATCTAAACAAAAGTCTTCGAAATCTCTCATATACATAGCTGATTTTCCACGTAAGGAAACCGTTTGGATTCGTTGTAGCTCTTTCTGAAGAGATGGACTACATTCTTTCTTTTTCTTCTTTTCGCGTGGTAGGTATGTTTTGATCATAAACACTAACTCCTTTGGAAAAATCGCCTGAAGGACAAATACAGACATCCTTATTGAGGGCGACCATTTAAATTTAAAACTCTCAAAAACGGAATGAAAAGATGTAATCATTTCTAGATCACAATTTGAAATGGACCAGACGACTCTTCTTATCCTCGCACTCACCCTGTTCGGCCTTGGAACGATCAATGGAGAAATTATTGGTTATATGAAAAGCGCTAAGCTCTATGAGCAATTTCATCAGAAGCTTAACGAAGCTATCGAGCTAAAGTTTGAAGCGGATCAAAAGATTGATGCCCTAACGAAGGAGAATGAGTTTCTTCGTGAGGAGAACAAGAAGCTCTCTGACTTTAAGGCGGACCTTGTAAGTCTTGTACATCGCAATCTCCCTCCTCCGGAAGGACTGGAGCGATCAAATCATTACGTTGATGAGTCGGATACTGAAAGTGTTCCTGATCTTAACACGCCTCTACCGCGTTAGGTAATATGGGCTAAAGACCAGGAATAGCATAAGAACTAGAACACCAATATCGAACCATCGTATTATTTTTTGATATTTGATAGGAAGATCAGAATATGCAGATTCATAATACTTAGGCTTGAACGGCATAGATATCCAACCAAGCAGGGTAGGTTGGAATCGATCATTACAATCGTATAACACATCGTACCAAGCCATCAATACATAGGCTGTAGTGGCAAGAACGAATGCCATCACAATCTTATGTTCGAAGGCCTTGAAATGAGGCATCCAATAAACAGCCAACACGAACGCAGAGAATACTAAACATTTAGGATTCAACGCAAGAGGTGTACCAAAGAGACCACCAGCCATTGTTTATAAAACGGATTTTAGGTTGACTCATAAATCTAGATTAAAGAAATGGAGGAACCGACGTTGCGCAACATTAAGTACAATGTACACAACTGTTTCCAAAACAAAGATCCTGATGAAATGAAAAACATCGCATCGAAGCTGGCAATCCCAGTTCACCTAGTACTTGTCAATTTGGATGGAAACATGAATATCGCAATGTCTATCCGTACAGCTGCAGTTCTTGGATGTTCCGATGTTTGGATCATCGGACGTCGTCGATACGACGCAAGACCTGAAGTAGGATCTCGGCACTACATCAATGTTCATAAACTAGACAATATCGAAAATCCATATGAATTCTTCAAGAGCAAGGGAATTCAACCAATCCTTGTAGAGCAAGGTGGTGTTCCTCTTGAAGAAGTTTCGTTCCGTTCGTACCTTCACACTCCAGTATGTTTCATCATGGGGAGTGAAAGCAATGGGATTTCAAAGGAATGGGAGGTAGACCTACGAAAGGCTCCTCGTATCTCGATTAGTCAATACGGAATGATCCGTAGTCTGAATGTTTCGATCGCGGCATCAATTGTTCTGTATGAGTATCTATCTCAATGGCGAAACTATCGCAAGGATGTTTAGTGTCTACGCTTAGTCTTCTTGTGGCTGGCCTTTGACTTTTTTGTTTTCTTACGACGACCACCATAGGTAGTCTGGGGGTCTCCATCGAATGCCTGAGCTTCCGCAATCTGAGCATCAATTCCAGGTATGTCAGTCTTGAAAGCACCCATCGCATAAGCAGCTCCTACAGCCACAACAGGTACAGCTCCTACAATTGCCCACATCCAAGGTTCCATTTATTTATAGTAGAGGTTTAACGAGTGTAGAGTAAGAATGTCATCGCATAAGCACCCAGTAGTCCAATGAATGTAACTACATCCTTCGAAAGAGTCTGAAGATAACCAGAAAGGAACGTAGCGCTGCTAATCATTAAAGAATCCGCTATGATGATCTGATAGGATCCTTCGGAAGCATATCTCTTGAACAGATCAATCACTGCGTTATGACCAACAGGGATTGGTAGAATGACACCAATGTAGAATAGATAATCATGAACAACCTGAACAATAACTGCAGTGAGAGCAAGCATTGAGACAGATGCTCTAGGGGAAATAAACTGAGCAAGGAGGATACCCAGAATGATGACTAAACAATCGGAAAGGACGGCTACTAGTCCAAACTTCGCATACCAGATGTCAAGAGACTTGGTCATCTGGTAAACCTTCGAGATAGCCATAAAGAAAAAATCTACCCACAGAGTCGCAGTAGAAATTGAAAGAAGATCCATTATATCTTACTAATCTTTTCTCCTTCAATGAGTGGGTTTTCCTTTGACAGTTTTTGCTTTCCATGTTCTTTGAAATTAAAGGTACACGAATGATCTTCTGGCATTCGGCACTTGATACAGAATACGCTTTTACAGTAACAAGTATAAGACATCATTGTCTTCTTGTTACATTTCGTACATCTGGGTGAAGTTCCGGATGAACTCATTCCGCTTGTCTTGGGTCCACACATTGTTCTTATTTTGAATAACCTTCCCGAGCTTCTCGAGATCGATTTCCATTTTCTTGAGAATCTCCGAATTGGGATACTTCTTCTTCTTCTCTGCAATCTTCATTAGCAGAGTATCGTATTGTTCATCAATATCTGTAAGAGGGCGATCTGGGAACTTGTGGTTCGCAACAGCCTCCTCTAGGCGATTATTGAATACAATCTTTTCATTCTTCTTGATTTTATCCCACAGGTCATCTGTCAGGTCAACAATCTTAAAGTCAAGTTTATTATACACTTCCAACGGGATTGTAAACCCGTTGTTAAGGTACTCGATGATACGTTCATCGTGGCTCAGGTCTCTCTGATGCCGAACATAGAGAGTGTCAAACACATCAGGCTCCAGTTCATTCAAATAGTCGGCGATATCGAAATCATCGAGGAAGATTCCACTCTTTAGATCACGGATTGCTCCTTGAACCTTCTCTTCATGAATGCGCTCCTTTTCATCTTGAGCAGCCTTTTCACGACGAGCAATCTCCTCGTAATCCACCTTAGGCGGAACATAGTTCGCACGCTTGCGGGCATCCTCGAAGAACTTCTTGACGGCCGACATTTTATCTACTATGCCAAGATAGCACAGTTGTTAAATCCGTTTTTGATTGTAGACAAAATGTAATAGGAATGGTGAACATCACTCACCCCGAACTTAAAGAGACAAAGACACCAAGCCTTCCTCCTGCTGAACTTGAAACCCTCAAGAAGATGAGAGAGGATATGTGTTCGATGTCTGCGTCTAAAGACTTCAAGCTACAGACTCAGCAGAGATTCCTTCGCAGAGTCCTAGGACCTGATAGCAATACACGAAATCTACTTATGGTTCACGGAACAGGTTCTGGTAAGACATGTACTGCTATTCAAATTGCAGAGGAGTATATTATACGCCCAGAGTTCCAAAACAAACGAGTCCTTGTTATTGCGAACCCCTCTGTACAAGATAACTTTGAAGATCAGATCTTTGACGTATCAAGAGTAAACGTTGATCCCGATGGTCTCCTTCTTTCCAAACAATGTACTGGAAGACGCTATCTCGAAATTCTAGAAAGAGCACAGTCTGAACCTCTACGTCTAACAGATCGGGATAGCAAGAATAAGGTCAAGACGTTAGCTAAGCGAGTGTTCAATGAGTTCTACGAATTCCAGGGTTACCAAGGACTTGTATACTACATGGACAACTTTAGAAAGAATAAGTCAGACAACGACTACAAACAGTGGATTCGAGATACTTTCAACGATAGACTCATCATTATAGACGAAGCTCACAATCTTCGAGCTGAAGTAACAGAATCTGATATCAATAAACTTTTTGCAATTAAAATTAACGAAATCATCAAAAACGCAAGTGGAATAACTCTGGTGCTTCTCACAGCCACTCCTATGTTCGACAACTTTGACGAAATTATATACTACTTCAATCTGTTTTTATGGAATGATAGACGTCTGGACCTTGACAAGACAATCACAGTGAGCGACATATTCGAAAAGAACGGAGCATTTAAAGAAGGTCAGGAAGCTCGATTCAGAGGATGGTGTCAGGATTATATATCCTACATCAAAGGAGACAACCCGTTTACCTTTCCTTTCCGTCTTCCTCCTCCTGATGATCTAATAGCAGTAGCTGATCGCAAGACAGATCATATGGGTAATAAGATCGTAAAGCCGAGAAAGTACCTTACCCTCACACAATCATTCGTTGCTCCTCTTCAGGAAGAAGCCATAAAAAGAGCACCTATGCGACTGGCAGACGAGACAAGTATAATCTGTGTAACGCCGGATTATAAGCCGCTTAATGAAATATTCCAAAGAGTAGAAGGACAACTCGTATATCGTAAAGATGTCGAACAATTCCTAGCCCCTTCAAAGATTGGTCTCTATAGTTCGAAGTTCGCTCTGATCATGGATATTATTTCCAAATCAAACGGAGTTGTATTTGTATACTCAAATGTAGTAGAATACGGAGCAAACCTATTTGCGATGTGTCTTGAAGAGCATGGTTACTCGAATGCCATATCCGAAAACCTACTCAAATCAACGTCAAATGAAATAGCAAAAGGATCAAAAGGAAAGTACGCTTTGTTTACTGGACAGACTTCGGACGCAGATATTAAGAAGACTCTAACTCGGCTCAAGGATAGAAACAATGCGGATGGTTCTGACATACGAGTGGTGATTGCGTCTAGAAAGGTATCAGAAGGAGTTGACTTTCGATTCGTAAGACAGATTCATGTGTTAGATCCTTGGTACAATATGAGTCGTATTGAACAAGTTCTAGGTCGTGGTATGAGAACTTGTTCTCACTCTCTTCTTCCATTTGAACACCAGAACTGTACAGTATACCTACATGTTTGCCGTTACCCTAAGTCGACTCAAGAATGCCTAGATGAAACAGTCTATCGCCAGTACGCAGAAGAAAAGGCTATAAATATTGCTCGTCTCAAGAAGGTCATTATGGAATCTGCTATGGACTGTCCTCTACAGAACAGCATTAATAATCTCCCGAAGGACTGGAGAGAACTCACTATACCGCAAGTAAGATCTCAAGACAACAAAACACTCGAATTAAAACTCGTAGATATGTCAGCTCCTTCATTCGAAGATACAGTAACCGACCTTGTCTGTAGAATCGAAGTACCAGCAGAAGATACTAAGCACGAAAGACCCCTATCTGCAATTCTAGATGTTCGTGATGAAATATTCGACAAACTCCTGAAGTTATTCATAACCAAACCAATTTGGTCAACAAAAGATCTATACAGTCATTCATCTATGAAGCAATACAGCAAGGATGTATTAGATTACATAATTCAAAATGCTATAGAGAGTAGATTTGGACTTAAGGATAGAAATGGGAGAAAGGGTGTATTACAATCAAAAGATGGAGTACTCGCACTTACGTTTGACGACAACGATACTCTAGCAGATCGCTTGATAGAAACAAAGGAAGGATCTGTAGTTGCTTTACCAGAAAAGGCAGTCGAAGAAACAACAGAGGAACCTGTAACAGACGTAAACGTCACAACTAAAAGAGAAGCATATGAATGGCCTTCATTCGCAAATAATTTCGACTCGGAGATATTGGATTGGTATATAGTTGATCATGTTCTTAAGCCGGAAGAGAGAATTGTTCATTTATTAAATCTAGATTGGGATGACCCCCCTATCTACGCAAAGGATCTTTTGGCTAAGATGAGAGATGGAAAGAACATGTATATTCTTGGATCAGACCAAATTTACAATCACGATAAGAAACTGATAGTTCCTATCGGAGAAGAAAAGGATGTGTATACGGAATGGGTAACAACTGCAAAGAACCGTTTCATAGAAAACAGAGATATGTTGTTTGCTTCGATGAAGAAAGACGCTATCGTATTCAATCTTGATGAAAAGTCAACAGAAATACGAAAGGCTCCTCGTTCGAAGGTTATAGGTGGAAGAGCATGTACTTCGTATACCGAAGCAGTTCGTAACGCTTTCTCGGAATGGCTTTCGGGTGATGCTCCTCCAGAAGATGTAAAAACAAAACTGGATAGCTGTATGTATCTAGATCTTCTCGTAAGACAAGCGGTAACTTCTGGAAAGGAAGGAATCTTCTGGGTAACTCCTCAGGAACTCGAAATATTCAACGAAGACGATAACCGCAAAGACCTTCTCAAACGACTGAAGTAAAATGGATTTTTTTACATGAAGTCGATAGAATGTACGTAAACAAGAAAATGTCGTCTGCCAAGGATGATCTTTTCCAGATGGTGGAGTGTGGGTCGCCTGACGATCTTCGGGATGTTCTGATGAACAACAATTTCGACAAGACCACAATCAAGCAAGCAACTGAGCGTGTTCAATGTCTAGTCAGAAAGACTAAGGGAATGGCTGAGTTCACGGAGAAGCTGGAGATCCTACGAGGGTATTAAACCCAGAGGCTTTTTTTAGAAACGGATTTTTTTGTATCAAAATATCGATACCAACACACGGTGTCTCGGCAACAGACACACACAGCGAACGACATGGCGTTCTACCAGATCAAGGAGCTCGAGCAGCTCTACTGGGTCGATCACGAGGTTCGGAAGCTCCGGATGAAGAAGTACAACGAGTCCGTCCCGGTTGACGCGGAGGACAACATCTTCCGCAACCGGAACAACAAGGCGTTCCTCGAGGCGTGGCGGAAGTTCTTCGACAAGATGGAGGATGCCCGCGTGGCGCTCAACACATGGAGCGCGGTATCGAATGACGGCGACTACTACCACAAGAACGTGGTTGAGTGGTACCGCATGTTCCTGCGCCTCCACGGCGAGGCATGCATTGAGGCTGCGGAGGCGGCCAAGGAGTGGGCGATTCTCAAGCGCGAGAACCCGGGCGTCTGGCACGGGAGCGAGCTTCAGCAGATCGGGTGGCTGTTCGATGACGTCTACAAGAAGACGGTCGGCGCCTGAACAACAACAATAAAAAGTTACAGGAGGTGACTTAGCCCTATTGGGGGTTTTTTGGTTGAAAACAGATCTAAAAGAATCTATCCTATGAGGAACAACATAATGGATCCTCTATTTGAGCGCCGTCAACTGACGAAGAAGGTTCACATCAACTCGAAGTTTCTACAAAAGAACATCCAAGCATCTCTTACGTCTCAACTTAAGAACTATGAAGGAAAGTGTCTGGCCGAAGGATATGTCCAAAAGAATAGTACAACAATCCTGAACTATTCTCTTGGACGAGTGAATTATATCAAAGGAGGTGTTGATTACGATGTTACTCTTCAGGCAGACATCTGTATGCCGCATATGGGTCAACATTTCAGAGCCCCGGTAAAGCTTCGAAGCAAGGTAGGTATCCATGCTGAAACCCCTCCAATCAAAATCCTTCTGCCCCGAGATCTTCATCTAGGAAACGAAGAGTTTGAAAAGGTAAACATTGGAGACGAGGTAGAGTTCGAAGTTGTAGGATCTCAATTCAAACAGGAAGATGATACAATTGTAGTTGTTGGAAAGCTAATGTCAACCGTAGCACCTGCTGTGGAAATGCCGCTGCTTTCGAATGTACAAGAGGAAGCTCCTCCGCCATCAGCTCCTTCTGGAGAACCTGGAGAGGAGAAGAAGGTGGTCATTACTGCAGAAGAGAAGCCCAAGAAGCGCCGTCTTCGAAAGCCTGAGGAAGAAATGACAGTTTAAACATCGGTTCATTAATCAAACAATGAACACCTTTTCTCGTTCAAAGAAAGAGTGGCTGAAGGAACAGCTTGACAGAATGGAATCCAATGAACATAACCAGATTTTTTCAATTATCAAGAAACACACTGATCAGTTCACAAAGACTCAAACTGGAGTATTAGTATCGACTGACAATCTCAATGACGAATGTCTCGCTGAGATTGAAAAGTATGTAAGTTTTTGCCTAGACCAAAAGAAGAGAATGGACGACGATATGAAGACTCGCAAGAGCTACGAACGTCTTGTTCAGTGAGAAGGAAGAGTCATCATAAAGGGAAATTGTGCTCCAACTGTCGTATACCCTCCATATTTAATAGTTGCTTGCCCTAGATAACTCCAACCTTTCTTAAGATTTGTAAGACTCGATAAATCGACAGTACCAACCCATCTATTGTTACTGTCGGGTCCCTGAAGAGTTGTAAACCCAGACGTTAGAGTAGTAAATACAACCGTCTGACTATCGTCAAAAATATCAAGCTTTATTAACTTTGGGCTACACGGAATTATACATTTTCCTGAAGTAATGAATGTAATCGAAGCAACATTATTCTGAACAGTTGGAATTATCAACGGATCTTCTTGTACATATGTCTTCGAGCCTCCTACGAATACATAGTAAATCGCATAACCCATTCCTGCCATGAGACCTAATAGGAAAAGTATAAACAAAAAGTAAGCTGTTCTAGACATTTACTAATGATGAAATAATTTTTACAATCTTTTTACATCAGGTAGATGTTCTTCGATTAACCACCCTACCTTGGAAGGAGCAGGGAGATTATCTATCTTATCTAACACCTCCTGAAGACATGGGAATTCATCTAGCAGATCGGGAATGTATTTTTTATATAATTTCTTGAGACGTGTGAATCCCTCCTTCGTAGGCTTATACGCATATGAATCAATAAATGCATTTTCTTGTTCCGTAATACTCTTCGAATAATAGCGAAGAATGCTGTTGATCGCATGTCCTCTCATTAAATAGATTGGAATCTCATGGCTTTTAATATATTTGTAAAGTACTCCATTAATGAAGTATTCGTCCATTCCATATGGAAACTTTAGATTAGGAGTCTTTCTTTCATTGAAAGTGTTGATCTCATCAATTATCTCCGAATAATCTCCGTTAACAAGGTGTGTGATGTACCGAGTAAGAATCTGTCGAGGAAATGTAACGAATGAAACAATCTTATAGGCTACAATAGGGTATTCAACTCGAGTCCATGGCTTTCTATCATAGCATATGAATGAATTAACATAGAACTTTCTTTTTAGAGACTTCATTTTTCCAAGAATAGTAGGCTCCAAGATGTATCGTTGAATATCGATATCCGTGATCCAAACAATATCCAGTCCTTCTTCGAACAATGGTAAGAACCGAACTAATGTCCCAAATGTACCAGTATGCCCATTTCCTTCACGAAAAGGTTCACAGTTATAATGA
>JACCDP010957968.1_pt1 | contig 10437 bp, 9 predicted proteins | sample 7445841 | NCBI WGS metagenome assembly JACCDP01 (sample SAMN15323441, study PRJNA562643) | freshwater metagenome | isolation source: river surface water | place: USA:Blue River Watershed | collected 2017-08-17
GAAGGCGGTTTAGCAGCTTCTTGGGCTTGTGCCTGTACAGCTTCGGCGTTGGGAACTATAGCGGCGGCAGTTTCCGCAGCGGTCTGTGCAGCTTGTTGGGCTTCTAGGTCTTTACGGGCAGCGTCAGCCGCAAGACTTTGACGTGCTTCAATCGCTCCAATACCCGCACCCGGAATAAAGCCAAGGGCAGCGCCCAGTGCAGCAGCGCCCGCCACACCTTTAGTTGGGTCGATCCGTGGGTCGTATTCTTGAGCCGCAGCGCGTCCAGAGTATTCGGTTACGCCTTCTTCAACACCTTCTTGTGCTGCTTCGAACAAGCCTGTTCTAATTGCCCCGCCTAAAGTGGACTTGGCTAACTTGTTGCCACCAACTCCCGCTAAGAAGCGTTCTACACCAAACGCACCGGTTGCACCGCCAACTAAAGCAGGGACAAACGATGCACGCCGGGCCGCAGTACGTGCAGCGTCTTCTTTTACTCTCTCTAGCGGTATGCCTTTTTCTACTTGGCTACGGATAAAGTCGTTCTCTAAGAGAATCTCATCCGGGGTGTTCATTACTAGTTCGTAAGCTGAGCCCCCAGCGTCACCACCTGCCATCGCAGCGTTAGTCACAATACCGGCACCTAGACCTAAACGGCTTGCGGTTTTCTCTGTTAGGTTAAGTAGCTGAGCCGCTTTTTGTGTACCCTTGATAGCTAGACCGGGACCAGCAAAAGAGCCAGCCGCTTGACCAGCGGCTTGTAGTGGGTTTTCAGCTACGTACTTGGCAACAGCGGCGACCTCTTCACCTGCGGTTTTAGCTGACTGAAGGTTGCGCTGGAACTCCTCACGCCCAGCTTTGACCATGTCGCTCTGCGACTTTTCACCTTCTTTGATGAACTTATCGACCGCCTTAGAGAACGAATTACCCGGAGCCACAAAGTCTGCCGCTGCCTTAGCACCACCTGCCGCTGCGTTTGCGATACTGATAACCGTATCGTTCATAACAGCAAAGACGTTTCTAGACTTCGGCGCTTCTTTAGGTGCTACCGATATTTTATTTTCGGCGAACAAATCCCGTGGCTGCGCACGGGAGCTTTCCAGTTCAGCGAACAGATCACGAGGCATTATTAAATCCCCAGTCTTTTTTTCACTTCATCCTCAGATATGCCGTATTTCTTAGCTGTATAAGCAATATCATTAGCGGTTGGTGCAGGTAAAGCTTTAGGTGAAGCGCCTTCCGCACTTACTGTTCCACGTTTCATTTGCGCTCGTAAACGATCTTCAAGTTCTTTTCTTTCTTGGTTTATTTCCTTAAGCCTATTTTCAGCGCCTACACGGTACTTACTGCCCTCGGGTAGCGCCATTATTTTGTTTTCTAGATCAACGACAAGAGCTTGATTACGCTTATCAAACTTCTCTAACGCATCATTGATTGCTTTGTTCTCTTTGAGTTCTAGTCCACCTTCTCCGCCACCAGAAGCAGCCGCACGTTCTCTAGCTGCCTGAATAGTAGCTTGTTTACCCATCTCAGCAGAAGCAAGCTGCGCTGCTGCGGTTCTCTTACTCTCAAACTCGTGTGCTTGTAGCTTTGTAAACTCTAAAGATGCGGAAGCAAATCTAGCCTTAGCTTCTTGATCAAGCTTATACGCTTCATCGACGTTACCTTTTTTCTCAAGGTACTCGGCCTTCTCTAGTTCATATATAGATTTTTTGAGGCTGCGCTGAAGTGCGCGAGCCCGCGTCTGGTCATCCAATAGATCGGGTATTGTTTCATTAATTGAGATAAGCGCAGCCTTTAGCACAGGACCGGGGGTCGAACCAAACTTAGCCCACATTTGTGCCCAACGCAGATACTCAGCTTTTCTAGCATCACCTTCGGCTTGCTCCAACGCTTTCCGTTCTTCAGCCTTTTCGTTTTGATACATGGCAATAGGATCAACGCCGTATTTTTTGTAAGCCTCTTGCTTACGACCCATTTGACCTTCCATGCCCAACTCTGCTTCTGCTCTATAAGTGTCACGAACATCTTTTAATGCAGAAAGGCTTTCGTTAGGTGCCGCAACGAGCCGTTTGTATTCAGCTTGAAATGGGCTGGCTTCTGCCACAGGTTTAGGCGCAGCAGCTTTCGGACGTGTAGCAACCGGCGGGGCGGCTTTCTTTTCCTCTTCTTTTTTAGCGGCTGTCTCAAACGGTTTATCTACTATATCAATACCGCCTTCTTTAAACGCAACAACACCACCATCAGCCATACCGCGCACCTCGTCCCGGCGCTGTTTCTCAGCTTGGGCAATACCCATAGTCTCAGGGTCGGTGTCTCCACCTAACTTGCCCTGAAGCTGATCATCAGACAGCTTCTTCATCATGCTAGGCAGCTTGTATGGGTCAACGCCGGAGGCGATACCGCCGGATGCCATCTCTTTAATTTCGCCGCCTTCTTTTGCCCCAAACGGATTAACCCCCGCCTGCTTTAAGTTAGCGTATGCGCCAGCCAGACCAATACCTTGTTGCAACAGCGGAGGCTGTGCTTGATACAACTGAGTGGTAGACGCCTGCATCGGCAAGCCGCGCAACATGTTGGACAGCGTACCCAGTTGTATGAACGGATACTGCTGCTTGGTAGCGTAGTCTTGGATAATCTGGTTTAGACGTGCTTGCTCGTAAGCTTGCTGCTTGGCACCAATATCGTACTGCTGGCCTAGCAGTCCCAGCTCCTGCTTGTACTGTTGTTCTCCTAGCGCACCGAGTTGCCCAGCGCCTTGCAGTGCCTGACCGTACCCTTTCATACCAAGCTCAGCGCCAAACTGCTGAGCTTGACGGGCTTGCTCGAACGCGGTCTGCATCCCCTTGCCGTAGATGTCTGCTTGCTGTTGGGCGAGGTTGCGCTGACGCTCAGCTTCAATAAGCCCTTGACGTGAACCACCAAACGCACCAGCTTGAACTGCTTGGGCTTGTTGTCTTTGTCCTTCAATTGCCGACTGACGTGCAGCTTCTCTTAGCTGCGGTTCTAATGCCAAGTTAGTGTATGGCGACATGTAGGCTTGCATGGCATATGGGTCTGTAGCTTGACGCGCATATTGACGTCCCGCGCCCATTGAACCTAGTGTGCCCATCCCAGTAAGCCCTGTGGCAAACTGTGTCTGTCCCGGCAGTTGATAACCACCAATCCCTTGCATGGCACGTGCCTGCATCGGAGTAAACCCAGCAACAGTCTCGCCTGTACCGCCGCGCGCTTTGTCGAACTCAGCGTATGAAGTAAACGGTTGGAAACCAGTTATGTTTCCAGAAGGGCCATAGGTGTAGACTTGTTTTTCTGTAGACCCCATCATGCGCTCAACATATGGCTGAGCATATTCAGGAATGTTTGAGGTTTCAGTTTTAGTCGTAGATGGGCCACCGCCCCCGCCGAAGTAGAACGTGAACAGGTCGGGGTTGAAGACAAACTTTAAAAAATTAAGCATTCAGGTGCTCCTCGCGGTATTCCGCAAAGCGTTCGTTAACAACGTCTTTCCACATTTCCGGCACGTACTCTGCGGCTTTTTCCGGGCCAACACATACATGTATTGCGTAGGCTAAAATATTTCCAGCGGCATACCTAAGCATGTGCGCTGCCTCTAACCCGCGTTCGTCTTTCTCACGTTCAAACTTGTTCGCAGTCTGGTACGAGGACACCACGGTTATCCACATAGGCATCACATCGCGCTGTATCTGCTGATAAAAAGGGTTCAGCGGTAGGTAGACAAGGCAGATAAGGAAAGAGTTGTTTATCTCTAACTCAGTCACGTCCTTATCTTTATCAACCAAGTCGTCCCATAGATGCGCAAGGTCTACCAACATACGGTACATGCTCAAGGCGTCCGTATTGCCTCCAAACCATTCTAGTTTGCCGTAATTATTCATGCGGGCAAGTGCTTATCAGCCTTGCTGTTGACCGCTACTTTTTTCTTACCAATGCTTTTCTTACGGGCTTTCTGCACCCGCTCCATCATGGCGTAGAGCTTTCTAGCCCCTGCCTCAGTTGAACCATTACCTAGTTCAGAGACAATACGCGCTGGGATTACAAACTCGCCATCAGCAAGACGAGCAGGCTGGCGCTTGCCAATAACAGCAGGAATAGAATCCGAAACTCCATCGCCCGGCCCTCTCAAGAGTCGCCCACCATCAGAATAACCACCAAGACCGTGCATGATGCCACCACTAGCAGCCTCAACCGGGATGTCCATGTAAGTGTCTATGTCGCCAAGACTAGTTTTAGGTAGATCAAATTTTGGCGTTTTAGTTTTCTTAGCCAAACGATTATGTTCTTCTATAGCCGCAGAGTATGGGCTGCTTAGTTGTTGAGTGCGACTACGTGGAATAATTCCAGAACCGCTACGCTCACCAAATAATGCATTAGCTTCTTTTTCGCGCTCTTTCTCCATCTCGTCATACGACTTTGTAATGCTTTCAACAGCGCGTCGCTTACGGCTCTTTAGGCCATACTCTTTTGCCACTTCTTCAGAGATACCACCTTCAGCAAACTTTGCTTCGCCACTATAAGCACCTACCGCAGGCTCGCCGCTTGGGGCTATAACATTTACCGCTTCTGGGCGCTGCACCATCGGGTTGCTATACAACGCTGTTTGAAGACCAGCTTGCGGGTACATCATGTTGCCGCCTACAGCGTTTTGTGCAGCCATCGTCTCCACTGGCCCACCTACTGCGTATTTCTGGTACTCATATGAGGGTGTAAATGGCCCAACTGAAGCAATAGATGGTTGGAACCCAGACATGTCTACTCTGTTTTTGTACTTGCTCTTGTCCTCTTGTTCAGGTTTATTTAAGTATTGCCCAACGGACATAAGACCTAGACCGGTTTCCATCGGGTATTTTTTGGCAATTCTTACCCCTTCTTCTGCGCCTTCTTTGACAAGTTCTAATCCTTGATTGATCCCTTTTTGCAAGGGACTCATGTTAGCTACGGCTTCTTCAGTAGCAAATTTTTCCCCGGTACTTGCAGCAGTGCGGCGTAGTTCGTTAAGTGAGGCTTCTTCAGGAGTAATTGCCCTAAAAGCGTCTGCTTGGGATAAAGGACTTTTTGGCGTAACAGGGCCAGTAGGAGGAGCACCGGCAGGACTAAGAGGGGCAGCAGGCGTAGGTGTAGTGGTAGGTGGAACAGAACCGGGATAAGCGGACTGCAAACCCGCCGGGGTGCCAGCAGGCGCGACAGGACCAGCAGGTAGTGACGTAACGTCGCCAGCAAACTTACCTAACTCTACCCCTCTATTCGGATTTAGTTGAGCCTGTTTAAAAGCTTCTATTGCCTGATCTTGCACGGCTTCTTTAGTGCCTTGCATAATACCTTGCCTGCTTGCCTCAGCGCCCGCTTGCTTACCAGCTTCAATACCAGCTTGTTTAGTTGCCTCAAGCCCAGCTTGCTTCGCGCCCTCTGAAATGATGGCTTGCTTAGAGGCTTCTAGCGCGGCGGTTTGTGCTGCGGCGGTTCCGGCAGCGGTTCCGGCAGCGGCAAGAGTAGGGGCTGTGGTGGCGGCAACAACAGGTGCAGCCATAGCTGACTGTGCAACAGCGGCGGCGACGATCTGTGGCATGGTTAAATCTCCCTCTTCATAAGCACTAGCCCCATGTTCTGCCCGTACTTATACAAACCAAACATTTTGATAAGTTTTTGCGCCTTCTTATCATGTTCTAAAGGCGTTGCATAGACCTCATTGTACCCCTCAGCCTTGAGATTTGGCGCAATGACGTTAGTAAAAATACTACGGTACCGTTTGAACTTAGAGGGCGACCACGCCCCCTTTTCTATGTTCAGATGAAGCGCAACGCGCCCTAGCTCAAATATGTAGTCACAGAGGAAAGTCACCTCTGCATCTTGGTAAAGAGTTCTACGGGGATTCATCACCCAACCTTCCAATTAGTGCCATCAGAATAAACTGGCACCTTCGTGCTGCCGCCGCCTGCTACCGTGGTTCCAAAAGTAGACACAGAAGAATCTATAACGAACGCCCTTGCACCTACCCCCAGAGCGGCTGCGCCGGGTAGCTTGGCTACTTCATACACCCCGCTCAAAGCAAAGTTTGATGCAAAACTATTAACTGTAGTGAAGTACTGACGCAAAATGTTATTAAGCGTGTCCTGATACGCCCGGTCATATTGCACAGGGGCGTAAGGCAGTAAGGGAATTGCCGGGGGGTTTAGGACTTTAAGTTCAGATGTCATTACTGTCGTCCGTCGGGTCTAACATCGATACGTGGCGTACCTAACTGCCACTGCGTACCAATAGTGTCTGAACTCACCTTAAACGCCATCTGTCGCCCACGAATCCTGCTGTACACAATCTCGGTAAACTCCTGCACAGTGTAAGTTGTCTGTCCAGCGTAGCTTTGTGTTGAGCTAACTGTCGGAGATGCGGATACACCGTAGCCTGATCCGGGGTTTTGCCGAGGGCGAACTGTAAATTGCACCGCTGGGTTTACTGTCGTCGTACCGGTAGTGTTAGACCCGTCAAAGGTAATATCAGGAATTATCCGCCACACAAACCCATAGTTATGTCCGTCCCCAATGTCAAAGTCGGATGACTGCACATATGCGTTAATTGGGCTTGGTGGGTTAGTTGAACCGTCATCAATCGCCGCCTCGTGGTAGACCAGCAGATTTTTACCTGTTGTTGCAACCGGAAACTGACGTAATGGCGAATCCAACCAAGCTGTTCTATCCATCGAACCGTAGTACCACACACGGTCAAGATAGTTAAAGATGACGTAGCGGTCTATCTCGTTAGAGTTAGCAGAGCAATAGAACCACCAAACTTCTGAGTACCCTTCGTTAGTGCCCGCCTGCACCTGCGCAAACTGATCTCGGTTAATGTCATTGTAAATATACGTACGCACCGAGCATGGAAGCGTCTCAACGCGACCAGAATAAATGTAGAACTTGTCCACACCCATCCAGTACACCACACCAGACGCGGTTGCCATAGCATTTGGCGAAGCGATAGAGATGTTATCCGCAAGTAGCGTAAACCCGTAGACTAGCGGTGGGCCGAGATACTGCATGGAGTAGATAGCTGCATCCGTCCAGACGTTAATCTCCTGACGGGTTTGTAACACCCCCACAATTTCTGAACCGTGAGATAGGCGATAGTCACCCGCTTGGTTGGTAGGTTGCGGTTCCCAAACGGTGTAACTCTCTTGCGTTGTCCAGCGAATCTGCATCGGGTCAAGCCCAGTAGTAGCATACGTGCCGCTTGGGTCGTTACAACCAAACGCAATCACAATCCGCGAGGAATCCGACACCATAATCTCATTGACGAGTGACGGTGTGTAAGTGCCTGATACAACAGAACCGCGAGTGCCGTAAGTAGGAACTGCACCTGATCCGGGGTCCCACGAATAAATAGCACCGCCACGTGGGTTGAACAGCAAAATTTCACCGAAGTTAGATTGGCTCCATAGACGCAACTGCAAGCCGAAGCCTGTAGTAGTACCAGACCCCCAAGTAGAGCGCGACCAAGGACCCGCACCCCAGCCAGTGCCTATGGTGTATAGGGGGTACCCAGTATTAATCTGATACGCCGCGTCAGTTGCTGATCCTCCAGTACCTGAATCCGATGCATTTGATTCAACGGTGAAGTAAAGTGCCTGAAGACCAATACCTTCGCTAGTTAACGTAATAGGTGTACCGCCGTTGGTAAGTGCTAATTGGCAGATATTGCCCGTGACGTTTACTAAATAGTATGTTGTTGTGTAGTTCAAACCGCCCGGCGCACCTGCACCGATGACTAAAACAACCGTATTACCATTTGCCATCGTGGTGCCAACTGGCAGCGAAATGTATGACGTTGTAGTGTTTACAGCAAAGTTAACGCCGTTAACTGAAGTACCAGCAGCACGGGCAGCGATAGTGTAGGACGTGCCAGAAACGACAGTTTGAATCTGATACTCTTGGTTAAGGACAGTGTCCGTTATGTTCCCACCAAGACTTACCGCGTTTGAAAACGTGACAAAGTCACCTACCTGCAAACTAGATGCACTGCCATCAGTAACCGTAATGAAAGCAGAGAAAGGCGCAGATGTATCTGCGGCAAACGTCGTTGTGTTTAGGTTAGTCGCACGGAGAGGCGTGATGTCATAGTAAATACCACCGGACTCAAGATAGAACTTGAGGTTGGTGCCAACCCCCATAATATTAAAATTTTTGAGTGTGACCCAATTCCATAACGAACGGCAGATGCCAAGAAACGTACTATAAGTTTCAACCGCCCAACCACCTATCTTCTCAGGGTAACCGGAACGGAAGCGTATCTTGTCGCAGTCATACCAACCACCCTCGTTGGCAAGCGTAGTGCCTTCGCGGTTTACACCGGGGCGGAACTGTAGTTTCTGTAGTGGCATTTTACAGTTTCATGATGTATGCCAGCGCGTAGTACGGCGGCAGGTTTGCGTTAGTGGCGGATGATCCTTCTGTACTGATAGATGTAGAAGCAGTAATGTTTGCAAAACCAACACCCGTAGTAGCCCCTACCTGAATGCCTACACGACTAGCAACACCAGAGCCGCCCGGAACTGCGGTTGAAGTATAACTATGTGAGTGGCCTGAATCAGTTGCGGTAGTAGTAGCTGTATGCGTATGGCTGACGAGCGTAGCATTAGCACTACCACCTGTTGCGCCTACCGCGTATGTACTTCCTGCGCCAACTACAAACCGATCACGCAGATCAGGTGTTCCACTTGATCCATTACAAAGCACCCAGCCCGATGGTATGGACGCAATCGATCCTGACCACATCATGATCATGCCGGTAACAAACGCATTTCCCCATACTGGTGGATTACCTGCGCCCTGCGAAACTACAACTTGCCCGGATGTGCCAGATGAGCTGTTAAGAACAAGCGCGTTTTGAAGAGTAGTCGTGCCTGTAATACTTGTATTACCTGTGACGGTTGCATTCCCGCCAACACCAAAATTACCAACAACATGGTCAAGCTGTTCTACGACGTTTGTACCGTCGGCACGTAAAAGGACTGATTTACCCGCTGGGATTGTGACGCCTGTACCGGCTGCGGTAGTGTTGTTAATAACTGTGGAACAGTAAATAGTAGCGGCGTACGCTGAGGCGTTCTTAATAACGTACAGCTTAGTTACCGGAGGCACATAGACATTGAACGCCGCTGTAGTTGTCGTAGTAAGACTAACCGCCGCGCATCGCGCCTGATCCGCCGAACCGTTTGATGCAGTTAATGCTTGGTTGGCTGAAGTGATGGATACCGAAGCAAGCCCAGAAATAGCATCTTCAATCAACGTGCCAAGATTAGTATTAGTCGTTGCCCCCCAAAGACCGGATTGCTCTCCGTTGGCAATGAGTTCGATCCGTAGATCGGTTGAGTATGTACTTGGCATCTCTATTCCTTACTTTTGCCTGACGGCGTTGTATTGTTTGACGCATTGGTCGAGGGCGGCTTGGAGGCGGGCTGCGTCGGCACTGTACCCTGCAAGAAACTCTCCATCTCCTTTTGCCAATTCCGCACCGGAGGCTCCAGCGCAAGATCGGGTGGTACTGGACACGGCACCATTTTGGGTGGGGCGCTCCTGCCTGTCGCGCAAGCTGTTAGTAAGAGCAGTAGCACGAGCATTAATGTCCCTAATCTGCGCATCCTTTTCCCTCGGCAGCTTGTCCGCCGCCTGTTGCATTTCTTGCTCACGTTGCCGGGCTTCCTCCTGCCCCTTGGCGTAAGCGGCATACTGCTCAGCCTTCTCTTTTGCCCACTCAGCCTGCACCTCAGATTTACCCGCAATATTGCCTTTATAATACCCGCCCCCAGCCGCACCAGCAATCGCTAGTACAAGCGTCAACAGCGCCCACGGGTTGAAGAACGCAGTCACTTCGGAGGTACCTTTGTGCCATCCAACTTCTTGTGAATCTTGACCTCTTTGCAGACCTGCACTTCCTTACCTTTGTTGTCCTTCTGCTTGTTGCAGACCTTCTTGGTCTCGGCGGCGTGGATGTGGAACGCCAAGATTAAACTTGCAATAACGGTAACAGCCATACGCGCATAGATCAGCATCATGAAATCTCCGGGTGAGGTGGTTGTACGGGTGCGGCTCTGCCGCCAAAGCCTGTGGCTACAGCAGGCGAACTAATAGGATCAATGGTTGGCTCCATGCGTACAGGTGCATGGACTGGTGCAGGTGCCTTGGCTAACGGTGGGGTCAATGGGGTGGGTTTATCCTCACGCTCTTCCTTGGTAGATAGGCCGGGCGGTGTAAACATCGGCAGCGCGTCCTTACCCTTAACCGCAAGCAGGGTTGCCAGTGAGCCGAGAATATATTTGCTCATGTCCGACAGAATCAGGAAAAACTGCTTGTCTGCCGGTGCCATGCCCGTCATTGGTTGGGTTACAAACACGACGCTGTAGAGCGAGATAGCCACCATCATCACCACCGTGAAGCAGAACGTGATGGC
>JACCDP010233577.1_pt1 | contig 10436 bp, 8 predicted proteins | sample 7445841 | NCBI WGS metagenome assembly JACCDP01 (sample SAMN15323441, study PRJNA562643) | freshwater metagenome | isolation source: river surface water | place: USA:Blue River Watershed | collected 2017-08-17
CCACAGAAAATATACTTTTCTCGCGGTTTTCGTTCAGTTTTTAGTGCGGTGTAATGGGGAAGTTATTTGCGCTCAAGGTGCCGCTCTTATGGCGGGTATGTTTCGGCAACTATCTTTGCAGTACGTACCCTAAATTTTTTGGTGGCCCAGCAGGGGTCGCTTCGCTAACTTGCTGAGGTTAAAATAAATTAAGTTTTGGTGGTGTCGGGGATTCGAACTACCAGGGAGATACACCCCTTAACTTTTCTTACGGATGAATGGCCTCAATAGATTTTTAGGCTCTAAGAGTTTTTGTAATTCAACCGGCTCGAATATGCCAAGCTCTCCAGCAACCTGGGCGACTGTCTTTCCGCTACTCAAAGCCCCTTTAGCCAGGATTGCCGACCTTTCATAGCCGATCAAAGGACTAAGCGCCGTCGCGAGAGTCGCTGATCGTGCAACTCTTTCTGCTAGCAACTCTTCATTTGCCTTTATCCCATCAACACAATTAACTCTTAACGTATCAACGGCCTGAATAAGATGCCTCAAACTTTTGTGCAATGACCAACCAATGATTGGCTCAAATGCATTGAGCTGTAGCTGGCCAGCCTCGCTAGCCATAGTGATGGTGAGATCATTGCCAATGACCTCAAAGGCAACTTGATTGACCACCTCGGGGATAACGGGATTTACTTTACCCGGCATTATGGAAGATCCGGCTTGGCGAGCAGGAAGTAAAATTTCGCAAAAGCCGGCCTGCGGTCCAGACGATAACAAACGAAGATCGTTGCAGACCTTACTTAACTTGCATGCTATTCGCTTGAGCACACCAGACAATTGGACAAAAGCGCCGGTATCTTGAGTCGCTTCGATTAAGTTTTCGGCGGCAACCACAGGGATTTCTGAAATCTCGGCCAGCACAATGACTACTCGACTCGCGTACCCCAGAGGCGCATTGATGCCAGTCCCAATCGCTGTGGCTCCAAGGTTCAGCTCAGAAATCAGGGTACGAGCCTCACGTAAGCGTAGCTCATCCTCACCCAGCATGATGGCAAAAGCGCGGAACTCCTGTCCAAGACTCATCGGAACAGCATCTTGAAGCTGTGTACGCCCAATTTTAATAATGTCTTCAAACTCAACGGCTTTTCTCTCAAAAGCCTCGCGCAACAATCTCATCGCGCTGAGCAATTTCTCGATCGAAAGCCATGCAGCTAAGCGTAGCGCAGTTGGATAGACATCATTTGTACTTTGGGAGGCATTGACATGGTCGATCGGGTGGAGCACGTCGTATCGGCCCTTGGGGTAACCAAGCCGCTCTAGTGCAAGATTGGCTATGACCTCGTTAACATTCATATTCGTAGATGTGCCCGCCCCGCCCTGGATGACATCCACGACTAACTCTTTGTCCCATTTACTAGCAATCAATTCGTCACAGGCCCAAACAATTGCCTCTGCGCGCAATTTATCCAAAACACCCAGTTCCATATTGGTGAGCGCTGCGGCTTTCTTGACATAGGCCAGAGCCATCACTAAATGCCCCATGCTTCCAATGGGGGCGCCGCTTATCGGAAAATTTTCTATGGCCCTAGCCGTATGAATTCCCCAGTACACCTCCTTTGAAATTTGCTTCTCACCAAGGGAATCTTGTTCAGTTCGAGTTTGCTCAAAGAGTCTCATACCATCTCGCATTCCAATATAAACCCGCTTAGTTTTGTAATTTTGGACTGTGGTCTCCAGTACAGCCCCTAATAAATGCCTGTACAGGGCATGACAACACCGGGGCCGAACCCTTGATAATTAGACTGAAGAACACTAAGCACTGTGCCATTTTCAACGGCTGTGGTGAGATAAGTGCTGCCGCCACGTGGCAGTTCACCCGGCCATCAGGTCTTAAGCCAAACCACGGTAGCGCGGAACTGAATGGTGTTTAATCAGCCTCCTTAAATGCCTCATTACGTTTTTTCGAGATTGCGGGGGACAACACGATGATGACGAGAAGGATGGCGGCGATGAGCAGGCCGAGCGACAGCGGTCGGGTGACGAAGGTTGACCAGTCACCGCGCGACAACACCAAGGCGCGACGCAGGTTTTCCTCCATAAGCGGACCCAGAATGAAGCCCAGCAGCAGTGGGGCGGGTTCACACTTGAGCTTGATGAACAGCCAGCCCACCACCCCGAACAACACCGTCAGTGCCACCTCAAACACATTATTGTTCAGCGAATAGACCCCGACGCAGCAAAACAGCAAAATCGCTGGATACAAGACCCGGTACGGCACACTCAACAACTTGATCCAGATCCCGATCAGCGGCAGATTCAGCACAATCAACATTAGATTGCCGATCCACATACTGGCGATCAGCCCCCAGAACAAGGCTGGATTACTCGTCATCACCTGCGGGCCGGGCTGAATGTCATGAATCATCATTGCCCCGACCATCAAAGCCATGACCGCATTGGGTGGAATTCCCAGCGTCAGCAGTGGAATAAAACTGGTCTGCGCCCCGGCGTTATTCGCCGACTCCGGACCGGCCACCCCTTCTGGCGCACCCTTGCCAAACTCCTCAGGGTGCTTGCTGAACTTCTTCTCCAGCGTATAAGAGGCAAACGCCGACAACAAGGCACCGCCACCGGGCAAGACCCCCAGAACCGAGCCCAGCGCCGTACCACGTAAAGCTGCCGGTGCTGCGCGCTTGAACTCCTCCCTGTTCGGCATCAGTCTGCCGACCTTGCTGGTGAACACCTCACGGCGCTCCTTTTGCTCCAGATTCGAAATAATCTCTGCAAAGCCGAACACCCCCATTGCAATAATCACAAAACCGATGCCATCGGACAGTTCCGGAATATCGAAGGTAAAGCGCTGCGCCCCAGAATTCACATCGGTCCCGATCAGGCCGATAATCAGACCCAGCACAATCATCGCCAGGGCCTTGGTTAGCGAACCCGAGGCCAGCACCACTGCCGCGACCAGCCCGAGCACCATGAGCGAGAAATACTCGGCGGGGCCGAACGCGAATGCCAGCTTCGACAAGACCGGCGCAAATGTCGCCAAGACAAGCGTGGCCACGGTACCGGCAAAGAACGAACCCAGCCCCGCAATCGCCAGGGCCGCGCCGGCACGCCCCTTACGTGCCATCTGATAACCGTCTAGACAGGTGACGACTGACGACGACTCGCCGGGCAAATTGACCAGAATAGCGGTGGTTGAGCCGCCGTATTGCGCTCCGTAATAAATGCCAGCGAGCATGATCAGCGCCGACACCGGCGGCAGGGCATAGGTGATCGGCAGTAGCATGGCGATCGTGGCAATCGGACCAATGCCGGGCAAGACCCCGATCAGAGTGCCGAGCAGAACGCCGATGAAGCAGTAAAACAGGTTTTGCAGGGTGAAAGCCGTGGCAAAGCCCAGTTCCAGATTCGACAATAGTTCCACTCGTCTTCTCCCCTAGTAAGCACGCAAAAAGGTGTTGACAGCATCGGGCAGCACTGGAAACTGCAGCCTCAGGCCATAGACGAATACCACCAGGCACAAACACAGCAGGACGAAGTAATTAATGACGGTTTCCAACCATTTGGATTCAAGACTGCCGAAGTGCGCCAGTGCCAGCAGTACCGCAGTGGCGACCACCAAACCCAGGTGCATGAGGCTTAACGCAAAGGCCGCAATCGCAGCCAGCACCCAGAACAATTCGCGGCTGGCAAACCAGGCAATGACGAGCATGATGACGACTGGAATATCAAGACCGGTCCAGCCGGTCTTGCCGAAGACGCCGGCCAGAATCCAGAAGACGGCACAGCCGATACTAGCCATGATCACACCACGCAGCGGGAAAGCGCTGTGGTGCGGGTAGGGCTCGGCACTTTCCGACGGCGCGCTTTGTTCTTGGCCAAACGACTGCGCCAGTACGATCAGACCCAGTAGGGCCAGTACCGCTCCGAGCATGCGCGGGAAATACCCTGGCCCCATCGACGCCGCTGAACCCAGCCGATATTCGCCCGCCGCCCACATGACAACCAATCCCAAACTCGTAAAGATCAGCCCTGACATGAAGTCAGGCAGATTTTTGATTTTAAAACTCATTCATTTTCGCTGGGGTAATATGAATGTCTGCATTTTGCGTTGCCGTACGCCTTGCGGCCAAGCTGAAATCAATTTTTGACAAAGAGCGATAACCATTTGCCCAACTGTCACGTGTCAGATCGGATGAAAACTTGTAGCACAGCAGAACTCAGAAAATGGCGACGGTGCACAGTGCTCATGGGTTATCCGGAAGTGTTAGTTGACCAGAGCGCTTGCCAGGGCGGCAGGCTTTCTAGCCCAGCGGGGTTGGCAATACACCAGTAATTCACCCAAAATACGCTGCAAGTCGGCACGCAGTTTGTCGAAGCCCTCATGTAATTCGAGCGAATTTTCATCCATGTACAGGCGACGATTGATTTCGAGCTGAATAGAGTGACGATCGTTAAGGGGTGACGAATAAGCACGTACCAGTTCTACTCCTTTATAGGGGTCATTAACCCAGCAGCTATAGCCGCGCGACAGAAATGCGTCTTGCAAAAAAGCCGTAATCGCCGGGTCGGCACTGGTGCCGTCTCGGTCACCCAAGACAATATCGGGGTGAACCAGACCCGGCCTTTCTGTGGTGTACACGTCTGACACACTAGGCATGGAATGACAGTTGATGTGCATCACAAAGCCGTGATGTGAATAGGCATCGTCAAGCGCACCCCTGACCATGGCATGGTAAGGCCGCCAGTAGCCATTAATGCGCCCCTCAATTTCAACGACCGAAAGCTTGCACTGATAAATGCTTTGACCATCGTCCAGTAAACGCCAAACCAGCCCCTTTCCGAGTTTGGCTTTTTCGGATGCTACATAACTTTTAGGCCATGGGGTCTCCAGCAATTCCGGGTCGATTTCATCAAGTGAACGATTAGCATCGATATAGCTGCGCGGAAATTTCGCCGCTACCAGACTAGCACCCAGATCAGGACCAAAATTGAACAAGGTATCGACATGAGTATCTTCAGCACGGCGCAAATCACTCAGGTTCACGGCGTATTTGAAATCTTCGGGATATTCCACCCCCGAGTGTGGGGAGTCCAGCACCAGGGGGGAGGCAATACCTTGTCGGGACAGTAGGCAAACGGTTGTCATGATCAGTCAAATTTCAGTTTGCCTTCTTGGACCACTTTGCGTGTGTTATTGATGCTGGCCGTCATGGTTTTACGGAAAGCATCAGGACTGTTACCTACCGAGCTTGCCGCATTGTCCTGCAAGCGTTTGACGACGTCTGGCTGCTTCAGTACCTTGCCAACCGCATCGCTCAGACGCTTGAGAACATCGGCTGACAGGTTACTCGGCCCGACCAGACCAAACCATGCCGGGTCATTGACCAGGGGAAGGCCTACTTCGGCGAAGGTTGGTACGTTGGGTAAAGAGGGCACACGCTTGTCTGAAGCCACAGCTAAGGCACGCAGTTTACCTGCCTGAATATGAGGAAGTGAGGAAGGTAAATTGTCGAAGAAAACCTGTACCTGTCCGGCGAGAACGTCATTCAATGCTGGTCCCGCACCACGGTATGCGATGTGAACCATATTGACCTTTCCATCGTACTTTAAGGTCTCGCCCATCATGTGTCCTAGACTGCCTGCACCGGGGGTAGCGAAATTTACCTTACCCGGATTTTTCCTCAGGTACTCCAGAAACTTTTCCATGTTTTGCGCCGGTACACTCGGGTGCACGGACACGACGTTGGGTACAGCAGCCAGCTGGGTAATAAGGGTGAAGTCCTTGAGCGGGTCATATTTCAAACTCTCGCCACGTACCACCGGATTAATGACATGAGTGGAGACGGTCGCGATACCCAAGGTATAGCCGTCGGGCGCAGCATCTGCAATATTTTTGGCACCAATGGCACCACCCGCGCCACCTTTGTTGTCCACCACAACGGCTTGCCCCAGTTCCTTGCCCAGAGCCTCAGCCACAATACGGCCGACAATATCGGTGGAACCGCCAGGGGGAAATGGAATGATCAGGGTAATGGATTTATTCGGGTAGACCTGGCCAAACGCGGCGGTGGCCATCAGGGCTGTAAAAGTAATACCGATCAGACGGGTTAACAGTTTCATATCGCACTCCATCCACTAAGGTTGAACACCGGTGGTATTAACGTCGATTTGCCTGTTTTTAGAAATCGATTTATTCTCAGAAGGTCATTATTTTTTTTCATGAACTCGGTCGGAGGAAGTTTCCTATGCGGCGTTTGTGCCCGTCGATACAGGAACTGCAAGCATTTGAAGCTGCTGTCCGGCACATGAGCATCACCCGGGCGGCAACTGAACTGTGTGTAACCCAGGGCGCCGTCAGCCGGCAAATTCGGAGTCTGGAGGATTGGCTGGGCGTTCATCTGTTTGAGCGCGTTAAGCAACGATTGGTGCTGACTCAGGCTGGACGCAGCTATCTGGCCCGGGTCAGACCCAGTTTGCTGGCACTGGAAAGTGCTACGGTCGAGTTGCGTACTTCGGCCAGCGCTACTGGGCTTTTTCACCTCGCTTGTGTTCCCACCTTTGGCGCCACATGGCTGATTCCACGTCTGCCTGATTTCAAGCGGCAGCATCCGGACATAACAGTGAGTTTTGTACCTTATGTGCGGGGTGCTGACTTTGTAATGGGCGGCAGCATTGATGCCGCGATTCGTTTTGGCGAGGGCATCTGGCCCAATGCGCACGCTGATTATCTGACCGGGCGCGAATTGTTGGCGGTTGCAGCACCTTCGATGGCCCAAAAAATTCAGCGGGCGCAAGACGTATCGCATTACCCTCTGCTGCATCACGCCAGCGTACCTCATGCCTGGGAAGACTGGCGTGTAGCGGCGGGTATCTCTGACATGGAAAGTTATGCCGGCGCGCGGTTCGACCAGTTTTCCCTGCTGATTGAAGCTGTCATTGCGGAACTGGGTGTGGCTTTGGTGCCCGCGTGTTTGATCAGTGACGAACTGAGCTCGGGGAAAATTCAGTCCATTTCGGGTAACACGATTGAAGGCTGGAAAGGCTATTACTTGTGCTACCCGGAAGAACGACAGCATTTGCCAGCCTTGCTGGCTTTTCGTGCTTGGCTTCTCAGCCAGGTGAGTGAGCCACAAGATCTCGGTCTGCCCCGCTTCAAACTGACCACTACAGCCATGTAGAAAGTTTGGCACACGCGCCGGGATCCAAGCCCCTCATGTCCCGCGGCTGGTTCAAATCCCCACCGCTCGCAACCCTCATGAAACCTCGGGTTTCCGCAAAAGCTCCTGACTTTTTTGCGGCAGTACGGCAACGGAGGGTTACGGAAAAATCGCGCAAACCCTTGTTCTAATTGGATTTTTTAGAACTCGCTCAGTCAGGTGGTTCTGAGCAGAACAGCGTCTCAATCGCGCTGAAGCCCCGGTGTGAAGGGACTTTCTTCAAGCTCTGGTCAGGAGGTGACCGAGAAAAACCCAATCAGATCAATGGGTTGAGTTCGGGGATTGAAGAATTGAAGATTTGAAGGAAATCTTCATGGCGGGGCAGAAGATACCTGATCGCAAACCGTCTAAGTTTTCCAAGGACAAGTAGATCAAGCTCTTGGGGTCCGATTCATCATTCTAAATATTGATGCGCAACTAGAGTAGATCTGGTGATGGCGTACTTATTTCGCCTTGCGCATAGCTTGGGACAACTCAACTTCACCGTGACTTGCAAGAACTTCAGCGGCATTGAGGCGGTCTCGGTCCTCACGGTTCTGGCTCAGCTTGGCCTTACCTTCCATCCGTGTGATGGTGATTTCAATGCCAACAATGGCTTTGAGCATGCCGTCGATGAACTCGGGGGTTGAATCTCCCATCTTCCAGGGCTTTGCTTCTATGGCTTCATGCTTGCGGGTCAGGCGACCCACCACGCCACGCACAAACTTTTCCGTGTCCTGAACGACCATGCGTCCATGCACGTGCACGACCTCGTAATTCCAAGTGGGTACTTGGCGATGGAATTCGTGTTTGCTGGGATACCAGTTTGGGGAAATGTAGCTTTCTTCGCCGCGAAAAATCACCAATGCGTCCATTCCATTGCCGCATTGTTGCCACACAGGATTGGCCCTCGCCACGTGCGCCGTGAGTACACCACGGGCAGCATCCAGTTCGAAAGGAATGTGATTGGCGTCCAGGCCTTCGGGGGTCATAGTCACCAGAACGCCCAAAGGGTGGGCCTGGATGATCTGTTGCATAAGCTCGGCATTTTTGATCGAAAAGTGGGCTGGAATGTACATGGTCTCAACGGGTCTCTGAAGAATTTGATGACCGGATTTTCAGACGATTCTGGTTTACCATGAAGATCCATTTTTGATTAAATTAAACATACCAGTTGATCATGCAAAAAATCGGATCGGTCCAGCGGGTCTGTGAAATTTTCCGACTCAAGATTCATGCTGGAGAACTCAGCCCGGGCGAAAAACTGTCCTCAACCCGGGCATTGGCATCCGATCTGGGCGTCTCTCGGTCTACTGTGGTCACCGTTTACGAACAACTCGCATCCGAGGGGTATATCGAAACAGCACCTGGTTCACGCGCTCGCGTGTCCATGAACTTCCCTCTCCTCGCGAAGGCACATCGTCCATCCCTAAAACCTATTCAAAGCGAGCAACGCAAGCTGTCGGCCTACGGGCGACGTACCTCGGCATTGAAGTTACCTGTAACGCCTGAAATCAAACCAAGAGAAATCAACTTTCTCTACGGCGCCATTGCGGATGAAGACTTTCCCCGGCTCATGTGGCGAAAGCTCTACAACCAAGCGCTCATGAAGCGGCAATCAAGCCTGTACTATGCCGCGCCCGAAGGTGCAGCCGAGTTGCGTTCCGAACTTCAGGGCTATTTGCTGCGGGCAAGAGGTTTGTCGTGCTCTCAAGAGCAAATCATCATTGTTCAGGGCGCACAACAGGCCATTGATCTTTGTGCGAGGCTGCTGGTCGACCCAGGGTCTGAAGTATTGATGGAAGAGCCTTGCTATTTGGGTGCACGACTCAATTTTGAAGCCATGGGGGCTAAGGTGTCGCCGATCACCGTCGATGAGCAAGGGCTCATGTGCGACCAGTTGCCCAATGTCAAAAATGCGCTGGTCTATGTGACCCCGTCTCATCAATTCCCGCTTGGGTCCGTCATGTCCATCAGCCGCCGTCGTGAGCTCTTGGCGTGGGCGGCCAGAAACCGCTGCTGGATCATCGAGGACGACTATGACAGTGAATTTCGCTACGGCTTAAGACCTGTGCAGACGCTGCAATCGCTGGATGTCGATGGCTCAGTCATCTATATCGGGACGTTTTCAAAAACGCTTTCACCGCAGTTGCGACTCGGGTATCTGGTGTTGCCTGCGGAACTGGTGAAGGTTTTCCGCCAGGCCAAGCAACTGACAGATAGACATACGCCGAGTCCTGATCAGCTAGTGATTGCCCAACTCATCCAAAGTGGGGCCTACGAAAGACATATCAGGCGGGTCAGAAGGGCGAACGAAAACAAAAGGGCTGTGCTGATCCAGGCGATCCACAAATTCCTGCCCAAACGTGTTGGAGTTGAAGGTACTGCTTCAGGTTTGCACATCGTCGTCTGGTTGGAAGATTTTCAAATCGAAGATGAACCAAATCTGATCGCGCGCGCCAAAGCTATGGGCATAGGCATTTGGAGCATCACGCCGCTTTACTCGGCAGGCGACAAGCTCAGACGGAAAAAGTGTGCCGGATTGGTTATGGGATATGCCGGGTTGACGCCGACTGAAATCAAAAAAGGTGTTGCGCGATTGGCTCAAGCAATTCAGCAGAACTGAGTTCGTTCAATGGCTCCAAAGGACCTGTCCCGGCAATCTCAAGAACACTCTTTTGAATGGTCATGATGGAGGGCCAGCATCACATAAAACCGCGTGCAATCGGTACGGTTCAAATTTGGGTTTTGAACGCGCTAGGTCAAGAGGTTTTGAGCAGAAAGCCGTCTCAACAGTTCGAATACCCCATCAAAGGGGTACTTTCTTCAAGAACGCGGAAAGCTTTGGAAGAAAAAAATCAATCAGATCAATCACTTGCAAACAGGTGTTTGAAGGATTGAAATATTGAAAGAAGTCACTGGCGGCGATTCAGGGATTCGAACCCCGGACCTGCGGATTTATGATGAAAATCGCTTCAATTTTACTCAACAAAATCAACGGGTTATAGGAGCCAAACCCCACCGTGTAATAAAACGTGTAATGTGGGTTTAGCACGCGCACCCGAGTCACCGTTGCAGCTTCGATTTACCGGGTCTTGACATATATAGCAAAATTGCTATATAAAGATCACATGAAGTGGCGCGTAGAAACATTAGATGCTCGAGTCGATGCGGAGTTGGAACTGCTAGAGCCTTCTCTTAAGGCCCGGTTTCTACACATATGTGAACTCCTGGAGACATTTGGCCCCC
>JACCDP010357548.1_pt1 | contig 10436 bp, 9 predicted proteins | sample 7445841 | NCBI WGS metagenome assembly JACCDP01 (sample SAMN15323441, study PRJNA562643) | freshwater metagenome | isolation source: river surface water | place: USA:Blue River Watershed | collected 2017-08-17
CATAAATTAGTGGGGGCTTTTGTTGACTTGAGATCGGCCCCAAACTCAAGGTTCTGATCAAGTGCTGGACGCTTCTCTTTCAGAACAAACTCATTGATTACCGCAACCGACGATACACAACAGTCAGCGTAGCATTGGTGCTAGCCGTAACTGCGAGGCCGCGAACCGTGTTAAGGTTCACACTGTACGGCCCACTAATGCTCGACGCGCCAGCAGAATAAACTGCGAGGGACGGCCAAGTATTGGTGTTAGCCGCAACAGTTGCGGTTGTAGTGAAGATACCACTAAACGTGTTCGTCTGGAGATTACCAGCAGAGTTGGTAATCGTAGACGTGATGTTCGTGGTATACGACGTGGTCGTAGTGTAAGACGCGTTCGTGTACGTGGACGACGCGGCAGAGTTATCAAACAGCGTCACAGTAGTCGCACCAGAAGCGGTACCACCAACAGTGATGCTGCTGATTTGCGCAGGAAACGCCAAGCACAGCGAAGTGCCAGCGGACAGATTCGTGCTGAACGTAGTCTGAGCTTGCGCGCAGATTGCAGCCAACACGACGATTGCAGACAGGAGCAGTTTCTTCATATGATTATGATGTTTCTTGGTTCGATGTTACTCACAGTTTAGGCAGGCACCGGATTACGAGCGCCACGGAAGCGGCGGAACAGAATCGGGAGAACACCACGCTTCTGCGTGCCAACGATACCGGTCGTGAGGTGCGAGATCAACTGCAAGTATTCCTTGTACTTGTTCGTATCCCACACGGTATTGCCGTCTTCGTCTTCGCACGGAACATTCACGTCATCAGTCATGATAACACGTCCGTTCCAAGGCATATCGCTGAAGTCCTTGGGCGGCGGTCCGATGCGAAGCATCTCGTAAGGCGCACCGCCGGAGACGACGAATGCAACCTCGTATTCCGCATCCACGTAGTCAGGATTCGGAACAGTCTCACCGTAGTTGTCAGCAGAGCTGTTCAACTCGATGGTCTCAGGAGCAGGCCACGTAATGTAACCAGCTTCACCGGGGTTCTTGGTCGTGTCGAGCTTGATGCGGAGCGGCATGTCTTCGAGCTTACACATGACGCGACCGAACAGATTGCCCTTGAATCCCTTCGTGATGATGTTCAAGTCAAGCTGTTTGTACTTGAGCAGGAACGGATCATACATGAACTGATTGTAAGCGTCGCTGCCGAGAACGAGCGCATACATCGAGTCGAGCGGAGAGCTGTCGCCGTTCGGGAGATAGCTGCCGCTGAACGGCCGCATACGCTGATCATCCATGTGCGAGATCGCAAGGTTGATCGTGTTCAGACTCAGCGGACCAACATTGGCAATACCGTTGAGTTTCGCGCCGAGGTAGATGTTCGTCTTGCCGGAAGTGCCAGCAGAGTTACCTTCCGATCCCCACGGAGCATCAGTCAGCACACCGTCACCGGGTGCGCCGGGAATCATCAGATAGCGCGCTTGATGGAAGATATAGCTGCGCGCCATCACGTCGTTGAAGCGCCGCACCTGATCGTTGATGTTTTCGAGGGTGAAGTCGATCGAGTTCTTCATGAAGTCCTGGAAGGACGGCAAGAAGTTGAACATCGGCGACTCGAACTTGTGATGTTTCGGAGCGAACGAGGTCGAACGCTCACGAGTGATCACGAGGTCTTTCTTAGCAGAATCGGTGAGAGCCTTCGGAAACGCGTGAGCACGAAGCACAGGCGCGAATTCCTTCTGAATCACCTTACCAGTGGAACCCATGTTGGCTTCCCACTTCCGTTCCCCAAGTAGCTTGGACCAAACGGACCAAGTTTTGAGGTGTTCGGCTTGCTTCGCTTGGAAGTAGTACGGGAGCTTGTTGTAAAGCGCACGATCTACCTCATTCCAAGAGCTGCAAGCCTGGTTGTCAATCGAGGGCAATGTAGCTGACGACATACTAGATTTGAGTCAAATCGCTGTTTTGTTCAGGCAACAGCGGAGTCCTGTACTGTGAAATTCTGCTCACAGTGTCAGGTTGCTGCCCTACAACAGATTTGAGGCTTAGAGTGCTGCCCTACACTCAATCTAGTGGCTACCTGTCATAAAGCACAAGGCGTGCCAAATATAACTGATGTGTGTTAGGCGGTTGCGGCTCGCCTACGGCTCGCTGCGCAACCGCAAACCGCAGGCTCCCGCCGCATCGCAGGCTTTTCACGACCGCTTCCTCGAAGCAGGGACGGTTACAGAGCGAAGACAGCTTCGAGGAAGAAAGACAGCGGCGCTTGGCGCGCCGACCCTAAGCCGCCAATCGAAAGCAAAACTCCCGTCCACCATATAGATGAACGGGAGCCAGCGCGTGATGACCGATGACAACACGAACTACCTCCTAGAGTGAAAGGCAGCAATCACATCGTCAGGAGACATCTTGTCAAAATCCCGTTCGCCGCCGCCAGAAGGTTTAGTGGGTGCGGAGTTGTTGACACGAGACATTGTGGGACCAGCGCGGCGAGTGTCTTCCCCGGCTTTTGCTTTCATGTTGACTGCGGCCTGCAACTTCGTGTTGTTCTCGTGAAGAAGTTTGATAGTATGCATTGCTTTCGCGTATCCACTCGCCAGCGGATGATCACGAAACTCTTCGGGGATTGCATTCAACAATGACTGAATCGCAGGCTTGTGCGGATTGTTGTCGCCCTCGAAGAACGGGAAGAACTGCTTCTCGTACGAACGCACGCCATTGACTAACGCAGAGCGTCGAGCTTGGAACGAGCCTTGAACTTCAGCGACACGCTGTTGATGAATCGTATATTGTTGCGTGGCCTGCGCAAGATTGCGCATGACGGCGGCTTTTGCCTGTGGAGTTGCATCTTGAGGCTTACCTTCATAGAACTCATTCGTCTTCGGATCGAGCATCAACGGTTTCCACTTCTCACCAGACTCAATCGCTTCGAGCTGCTTAGACCAATAGTCCGCCTCGTATTTGAATCCTTCCGCCGCCGTGTGTGCAGCGCGAAATTGCGGCGACAAGATGTAAGCATCTTCGACGTCGAACACACCTTTCGGCAATGCCTGATTAATCTGCTTCTCACGTTCAGCGATCTGAGCCTCACGCTCAGCGATCTTCTTGTGCTGATCGTAGATAGGCCGCATCCGCTTGTAAGACTCAGCGGACATGTTCTTGAACAACCGTTGCTCATCCTCATTGAGGCCAGTGTAGTCGCGAGCATGCGGCTGCTGTTGCACAGGAGTTTTAGGTGCAGCCGGATCAGGCTTCTGAGCCTTTGGATCTTCACCCTCAACTTTGTCTTCCGGTTTCTCGGCGGCCGCCTTAAGTTTCGCTTCGAGTTCTTTGTGTCCGATCTTGCCGAGCATGAAATCGAGATGTGGATCACCACTCGAATCATCTTTCGGTGCATCGGTTTTCGTTGGAGCAGGAGTTTCAACGGCAGCCGTAGTTGGTTGCTGCTCACTCTCAACAGCCGTATCAGGTTGAACCTCAGTCGAAGTTGTCGTCTGCATTGGTGTGTCCAACACAGGCGGATCAATACTGATGGGTGTTGCGGTTACGTTCGACGGCGCGTCAAGCGTCGAAGGTGTCTGTGCGATTTCTTCGTTTGGCATAGTCCAGCATCTTTCTTATTGTTGTACTTTTCAATAGCAGTCCTCGTATCTTGGCAGCATTCGGCTGCTCATCGAGTTCTGCTAAATCTTTAGCCGCCTGATCGAGCGTAAGCTGTGCTTCGAGCAAGCGGTTGAACAGATCAAGTGTTTGCGGATCGCGAAGCCATCGGTCACGATCTAGTTGGAATCGTGCGTCAGCAGAGTTGATTTCAACCTGCTCTTTCGTCGGCGCTGCCGGTGTGACGAGATCAGCTAGGGTTGCCATTTTGCGGCGGCGTGTTACCGAGAACTTGATTCACTTGCTGATCGAGCGCCACGAGCTGTTGCACTTGCTCGGGCGGCAAGGTTCGAAGTTCTTCGGGGTTTGCGAGAATCATGTTCTTGAGAATTGACGAGCACTGTTGCAGCAGCATCTTCACAGTTTGATCTTCTTGAATCACCGCCGCCCATTTCGCTCCATCGTTCGGGAACGACGTGATCAGCATGGCTTGCAGGAATGGTACAGCAGCTGGTGTATTCGCCACAATCTGCCACATCTGCTGCATTCTGTTGAGCTGCTCAGCACGCTGAGTTACGTCGATGTCGCCAGCCGCCCGAACGAAGTATTCTTGAGCAACAACTTCGAGCGCGACAGGAAACACAATCTTCTGATTCACTGCCATGTTCTGCACAACCTCCCAGCAACGCTTGTACACCGCACAGATCCATGCACTGTACACAGTCACCTGCACACCACTGAGCAGCCCAGCTTGCTGTTGAGCCGCCTGAATTTCCGTGGCGGTCTTTCGTGAATCTTCGCGATTGTTCACGGCGAAATCAGTCTGACCGTTTTCGTTTGCGTTACGAACTCCAAAGTATTGGAGAGCGTTGAGAACCGAAGGCTCAGGCGGCGTAGACGAAAAGAACTGCAACGGACGGTCATAGACTTTACCATGTTCGAGCTGAACAGGCAACTGCTTCGGCGCGGCATTCGATCCCGGTGTTGGATCAGTTCCAACCGCAGCGTAGACATTGGTCGAACGCATCAGCTTGTTCACGAATCCAGATGCAATCGCCGTTTGAGCTTCTTGATCGTAACGATCCAGAAACACACGACCACGCGCGGAGAAGATCTGTTGATCTTCGGTTTGGTGATAGCGTAGCAGATAGACTGGAAATTCAGTCTCTGGCAACGGTTCGAGACGGTCTTCAATGATCGGCGGCTGTTCGACTGGAACCATCGTGCTATCTCCAGACACCGGATCGACAAGTTCTTGCATGATGGGTTCCTGCGGCACCTCAACCTTGACGAGCTTCTCGCGGCCAAGATACAACAACGCTGGTGCTTTGAGCCATCCGTCAGATTGACTGCTAGCGATTGACGTTGAGTTGTTCTGTGTGTTGATAGGCACATCGCCGCGCCAAGCAACTTTGATCACGCCGTCTTCGCGGAAGAGAATCTTCCAGACGCGATAGATACGAGTCGCCCTTCGGCCTGTACCGTTGTCGCTCTCTGTAATCTTTTTGACCTGAGCTTCATCGAACCCAAAGTCTTTTACCCAATCCATCAGCTGCTGACGAGTTACGTCGTATCCACGCGCTATGTACTCAGAGAACTGGATGTCAATCGCGTTCGTTGGAAACAATAGTTTGTCATGACCAACATGTTCGATTGCAACATGATACGGACGAGTCTCGTCGAACACAACCTCAACCGCATCCCATCCGTGAGTCTGCGCGCCATCAGTTGCACCATATAACGGAAGTTCCCAGCCTGGATAACGCATACCTTGCGTGAACGCATCCTCAAGTTGCTGCTCAGCCGCAGTGCCTGTCGCCATGTCAAGATCTGCTCGACGCGACCGAAAGATCAGCGAACGCCGAGATTGCGCGAAAAACGCAACGTATGACGGCTGCTCGCGGCGAATGTTCATATCTGCGACGCGAATCGGCAGAATCGTTTCATCGAGCTTAATCTTGCCGAGTTTGCGCATTGCATCGACATCAATGTCGATGAACCGCAGCATTCGGTTCTCGTTCGTTTTGCGCAGCTCGTCACCCCATTCAGTTAGCATCTGCTCGAACTGCGTGTTGAACACGGCATAGTCTGACAGACGTTGTTGCGGCGGTGGCTGATCGTTGCCTGTTTCAGCCGGACTTGGAGCTTGTGTTTCAGTTATGTCTTGCATGTTGTATCAAGTTTGTGAGTACGGACATAAACGTCGGTGTCGGTTTATTCTCCGCAATCATCTCGTTAAGATCGATTGGTTCACCCATCTGTTGCGCACGCATCCGACGTTGAGTACGCTGCGGCGGCTTCGATAGAAGCTCTTTGCTAGTTAATGCACGAGCAGCTTGAGTGCTAGACACAACAGTCGTGCTGTTGCCTTTGCGAAGCTCCTCATGAAAATCTTCTACGGTTAATCCGTGCAGTGACAACACGAACGTATCAACACGGTCAGGCGAGCGCAAACCCTCAGCTTTCATTTCGCGCTTCGACTCAACGATCATCTTACCGTTGACTTTTGACCGCGAGTATTTCCGTGATGTTAATTGCTCGTCGAAGATTGGATCCTCGGGCAGCAACACTAGGCATTCCTCGATCATTCGTGCTAAATTGAACCACATCTCTGTGCCACGATTCGCGAACTCTGCCTTGTTGAACGCCGGGAACTGGTTGAGTACACGCTGCACACCAGTCCATCCACGTTCTTGCAACAACGGCCATAGCGCGCGGCCAACACCGCCGTCATCGAGAAATATGAGATCGCTGTTTTGTGGAATGCCTTCTGTGAGCAAAAATTTGTGGATATCGTCGGCCATCGTTGTGATGTTGTCAGTGTGTAGCGTTAGCTTCGACACCAACTTGTTACCCTGCGTGATGTAGACGTTTGTCTCATCGCCGCCGTTCGACAGCGCCACGTCGATTCCAACACGCTTCTTCCACGTCGTTCCAATGTGCGACTTGCACCGGTCACGACACCGATTAACTTGATCTTGTCCGACGATGAACTGACCTTCGAGCTGCGTGAACAGCGCGAGATGCTTCGATCGAAACAACGCGCTACGCTCGCCGTAACGGATCTTGTCGAGTTCGATCTCGTTCGGATCTTTGTGCGGACATTCGTACGAAGTCACTCGTCGCAACTTGTAACCAAGATCAGCCGCCCGAGTGTTGCTCTTGTAGAAATGTCCAACAGGTTCACCGGGTGTGGATATTTCGAGCCAGAAGTTATAGCCTGTGCAACGCGACAGCGCTTCGAAAATCTCCTCAGCGACAGACTTTGCTTCGTTGACAATGATAGCCATCTCAGCTCCCGGCGAAAGTGGGTGGTAACCTTCCGCTTTGCCCGCTTCGTCTGTGGCGAACAGGCGGCAAACACTTCCGGTATCAAGACACACGATATGTCGCTTAATCACCTTGAAGATTTTGCGCTTCTCGCCAGTCAGTTCAGCCATCTTCGCGTTGAACAGCTCGCACATTCGTGCAATGTACGTTTCAGTTTGCGCAGTAAGCTGAACACCAGACGACGATGTGACCACAACCAATGCGTCAATTCGCGTGAGCATGAACCACACGACAAACGGTGCGATCACGAATGCATCTTTACCGGAACCGTTACACGCGGTCAAACACATCCGAAACGGCTTATGTTGCGTCGGTTTGGCCCGCGCTAGATCGTATGCCGTATCAGATTGCCACTTGTGGAACCTTACGTTTTCGAACAAAAGCTGTGCTAGTTCTAGCGGATCTTCAAACTCATACGCGACTTTCTTTGCCGCAACATCAGAATCTTGATCGGCCGGTACGCTAGAGCTTGTGTCCTGTGGCACATTCGTCGCCTTGTCAACGATCGCGTCAAATGCACGATCAACCGAGTCTTTCTCCTCGGGTGCGTGCAGATGCGCTTCGATTGCGGCGAGATGATCCATTAGACGCTAGCGACTCTGGCCGCCCGCTGCTCCTGAAACTTCCGGAGTTTATCAATGTGAAGCACTGGCATTGTTGGCGGCTTTGAACGATCAGAAGGCGCGGGGGCCGGGGCTTTCGGAGCAAGAGGCTTGATCTCGGGCTTGACTGGAACAATTGGAGCGCGAGCGACCTCAGTCTTTTCGAATTCGCCGCACCACGTTGTTGACTGCGTGAACGGAAATGCGTTCTCGTACAAGCCAACCGGAACGGGCGGATTGCGGCGACATTGACCGCTTTCGAGATGTTCGTCTTGTCGATGCCAGAATTTGCATTGAGCGCAGGATGATCCTGCTGCAACTGTCGATGAAGCGTCCATATGTTATGCTGTTGCTACTGCTGTTGTTGTTTCCGACGGAACGTCGATTGAATTCTGTTTGTCTGCGATCTCACCCGCACTAGCAAGCCGCAACTGTCTCGCTCGTTTGAGAGCCGCATTGAGTGCGAGCACTCCAACTCCAAGACGTTGTGCTTCTTTCAATCCTCGCACAGCCGCATCGTTGCGGCCCTTGCGCTCGTCGATCACAAACCGAGCCGCTCGAAACCGAACCTGATCGTCGTCGCTGTCGAGCAACTGTTCCATGACGCGGGCGGCCCTCCCTTCGATGATCTGCGAGAAAATCTGCGCTTCCTTTTCACTGCCAACACGAAGTGTGTTGCGATACATCGCCGAGTTCTGTGTGAGTGACAGACGCACCGCATCTGCATCGTAGCCAAGATCTGCGGCGATCTCGTCCACAACCATTCCAAGTTCCTCATATCGCGTGAGGATCTCTCGATCGGCGGCGTTCATTGTGTGTTATCTCCGTGCGCTCTCACCCCATCAGCATCTTCCACAACTCCGTCTCAGTCATCTCTCCATCTCCAGCGTGTTTGTTGTTTCTCTCATTCATATCTCCCTCTTATCTCGCAGCTCTCATGCCAACGACATCCCTCCATATCGCACGTGTATCTCACAAACTTATCTCCGCAGCTTTAACGATAAAGTTTTAGATTTGAAATTTACAAAATTGTGCGTGTGTAGTATGTCGTTCTGTGCAAACCATTTCTGGGGGGTGTCTGGCTTATCAGGCTCATTCGGCCTTCTAATGATAAGCAAATCACTCAGGATACTGAGGATTCGGCGGAGGCGGCGAATCATAAGTAAGTTACTTAGGTTACTTAGGGTCTTTAGATTGCCCGTTATGGGTGTCGGTTCGTTCTTTGCCCGGTGTCCGCCTCCTGAGTCGCACGCGCTTTGCCTACGCACGCGCCCTGCGACTTCCTGCGATGCCGTGCCAACTAAATATGTGGCAGACTTTTTGCAGTCGCTTTGTGCCTTAGTGTCGGCGTGATGAGTGCGCATCATTGTGATGTGCCGTCGCGTCCGGATAGATTGAAAGGTAACACTATGGTCATCATCAAAGAACTCATTCGCGCCAACGTCAAGTCTCTTGAGGCATACTCGCGCTCAAAAGCGGCGAAGGACGTGAAGACTCAACTCGAAGCGCAAGACATCGTGTGCGACCGTGGCGTCATGTCCACGCTCTACAATGAGCTGGACGCATGGACGCGCGAGCTGAACAAGCAGACGGAGTTCTCGCACATCATCAGCGGTAAGTCGCGCCTCGTCATCACGAATGACGGCGAGGATTTTCTGCGTGAAAATGTCACGCGCGTGTTCCGCACTGAGCGCAAGCTCAGTTTGACGGAGTCTGTGCGCGAATTGTTCGCACAGACTGAGGATGCTTCGCGCAAGTTCATCAAAGAGCCAACGGAAGGACGCATCAAAGCGTTCTATCGCAAGTCTCGCGTGCTGTCGAGTGCAATCTTCCAGCTTGGTCAATCGGAAGCTCCGGAGGACAAGACTCTCGCGGAGAATTGCGCCAAGCGTTTGGAGCAGATTCGCGCAAGCGTGAAAGCTGCGGGCGTGCAAGTTGGATAGTCATCCGGCCACTGCTATGGCAGTGCGCCGACACTAGAGCACAAGCAAACACAATCTTGGTTGCAATGAAATATCTCTAGGCTTGTTTCATGGCTTAGTTGCTGCACGCCACCGGCTATGCAGACCATCAACTCCCATCTACGACAAGCAGCACTGATGCGTCCTGTGAGCTACATCACAGGTTGAACTGCGACGACACAAGCATCTAACGTAACGGTATGCACGCGTTTATGCTTGGAGACGATGCGGCGGCACGGAATAGGATTACCTACACGATGTCCTAACGTAGCGTGCAAGCTATCGTTGGCGGGGCAGTATCGGAAAACGGCGAGGTGTAAATCAACCACGTTGCTAGTTGAGAAGTGTCTAGCGTAACCTTTCGGGGAACAATGTGCCCTGAAACACTCTCAGAGGTAAATATATTACTCACCGTAGACCACGGTGGTGCTGCAAATATGTCGAATAGCAGCAAGGGCTAAACGGTCACAACCGTGACAGGGTTGTGCCTCCCTTAGAGTAACTCTCGAATTGCAGTCTCGATGGTTATTCTAACGGAGGATTCTCCATTTCCACTCTCGTGAAGCGAGGGATGGCGATGCCGGGTCTTGGATGGCCCAAAACTCGAATTCCATTCGAGGTGGATAGATAAAAGTCCATTCGAGAGTCAAAATTCGAATTCCTCACGAGTTGTAAATATTTAGATAAATATTTATCTAAATATATATCTATTCTCATATACCTATCTCCTCTTCGTCGCTTTGGAGTAAGCCCAAACTGAGAGTAGTTTGGAGGTGGAGAGATGAGGGAGAATTGGAGGAAATACCTATGAAAGTGTTTTCGCGCAAACTAGCTAGCTGATTTTATATTATGAACGCCGAAACCATTCGTGCTGAAATCAACAACGTGGAGCAACAAATCGAAGCCGACGTCATCCTCCGGCAGTTTAGCCGGATGGAGGAGCATTTCCTTCGGTTGAAA
>JACCDP011287809.1_pt1 | contig 10436 bp, 10 predicted proteins | sample 7445841 | NCBI WGS metagenome assembly JACCDP01 (sample SAMN15323441, study PRJNA562643) | freshwater metagenome | isolation source: river surface water | place: USA:Blue River Watershed | collected 2017-08-17
CACTGCCTTACATGATTGCTTCTAATGTACTGGGCGTGCCTGAGCGACAACTTGCTCTTGGCTGGTATCCATCCATCATCTTAGAAGATACGTTGTGGCTCGGTCGTATGGAACAAGGCGCAAACACCACTATACTTTTAAACCTAAATCTTACCCATTTGGTCCATATTGGTCAGACTGGACCTGCTTTGGCGTTTCCCGGTATGACTTGTTTGACAGTCAACTGGAGCGAAACCTTGAAAGGTAAACAAAGTCTATTTCACATTCATTATTTTTCTTTTACACTAGTGCTAGTTAAACAAAGGTGCACTTGAAAAGTAGAATACTAAAGAACGACTTTAGTTCATTAAAAATAAAATGTTCGTCTAAAAATAACCCAGTCGATTCGGTTGTTTTGAACGTAAGCACTCGGTTGGCTGTTGCAATGCACCGCGTTTTACTTCAAGTAAACGATCGTTTACTACCGGTATTCGAATACCGGTGGGCATCTGGTAGAGTGCTGAATACTAACCGTAAGCAAGTAATAATAAAACATTTACGTTCACTACGCTTCTCTTCTAATACATGTGAAACATTTGACCTGTTGTTTCTATGTGTTGTATTCATATTCTTTCCTTCATTTGATCATATGCTAGGTCAAGAACTGTACAACGCACTCAAAGGAGCAACCTCATTTGCCGTGAAAGCGGCTCGCGAAAAGGGCCGTATACTAATTCTGGGAGACCAAGGAGTTAATCGTAGCGCTACATTGACTGTAATTTTCAATGTTCTTTCTTTACAGCCGCTTGAGCAAAATAACACGAGTTTTTCGTTTTAAAAGAATTTTTCATGGGACCAAGACCCTCCTATATTCTTGGTTTGCTATTTAATTAAATAACAGTTTTATAAATTATATTTTCAGATGGCTGTACTGATGCAAGACAGGAATTGCACGTTAGAGGTATTATTATATAATTAAACGTATTGCTGAGAGGAGGATTTTGTTACTCATCATTTTAAATTGACTGAAATAAATAGGATGCATTCTATTACGTGAAATGTTTGCGACCCGCAGTTCAACCAAGTCCTTCTCATCTAGACGTTCTCAGCAAGTATGAAACCGAGCTTTTCGGAAAGAAGATCTCTTCCGTGGAGGACCTATGGTGATCAACTTGACCGACATCTCAATGTCTCATAGTTGAGTAAGGGATGCGCATGTGTCTGGTTCATACAAGAAGTATGGATCGTAATTCTGTTATCTGAAGGAGGGATCCGAATATTGTCGTGTTTCTAATACGTGCTATACGTAATTTGCGCAACCGTCTCCATGCATATAATCCTTTGCAGCTATTAGCCATACCTATTGAAATTCACAGAACCAAACCCATCCCTGCATTTGGGTAATTTCTTTTCGCCATATTTGTTGCTATATAAGGTACCACATTATTGGTCATTACTTGTTTGGTGATTACATCTATCACTGCTGTAAAACGTATCATCCAATTTCTCTTAAACTGAAAATCAAATGTTATTTGATTCTAAAAATAAACAAAAATCACAACAAAATTTTGTATTTTAGTGCAGCTTATTCGCTATCATGGAAATAGAAAATGGAAAAAGTGCATTTAGCTAAAATTTCCCGAAATGCACTCCTTTATTATGCGCTGAACTGTCGCTGAAGAAGTAAGGCTGTCGTGCTCCGCTCGTACGTAAATTGAAACACGGAAGTTACGGGCTAACGGCTTATTGGCCCTACCGGCCCTACCATTTAACCCCTACGCGCTAGTTATAGCAGGTTTACTGTTTAGCAGCACCCCTCAGGACCTTTGTTTTTCTTTCCCTCGAAGCATGTGTATCACTATTATTAAAGTCTGAAATTGAAGAGATCGAACCCATTGTTTACTAATTATTGTTTCCGCTAACGAATTCATTTTGTGATTAAATAATGGCGGGTGTCGACGGTAAAATTGACGAAGGGCTTGGAGCAACGAATGACGAAGAGCATAGGTGGGCAGAAAAAAACTTGGATAGCTTTGGAGAATACTGCTTTGAAACAGATCAGTTAGCTTTAAAAGGCAATTCAGACTATCAGGCATTATTAAGGACTTTAGTAGTGCTTGAAGGGCAGAGAATGATTGCTGTACAAAACATGGAAAAATTAATACCACTAAAAAAAGAAGCATTAGAGTCACCTTTAGAATTTATTGAAAAATTACAGAGAGGCGAGCAAATGGATTTTCCTGTTCCCCAGGTGATAGCAGAGGTTAGTTATTGCAGAGGTTGGTCCAAAGGTCCAAATAATCATATTATACATTTGAAAACTTATTTTTAAGATTCCTGAAATTAACTGGGCAAAATATGGAGTATCAGTTCCAGACAACCTTGGAGACAAGCATTCTGAGAATCCAAAACCTTCATCAACTAACAACAGTGATAGTGAAACTTCCAAAGATGCAGAAAGAGGCAAAGATGGAAAACTGTTAGTACGAGGAAGAGAGTTCAATCAGAAAAAACCAGAAACTTTCAATCAGCTTTGGACTCCTGAAGAGCAGAAACGACTGGAAGAGTTGCTTGTTATACATCCACCAGAACAAGTAGAGATGGAGCGATTTAGAAAGATTGCTAGAGCCCTCGGAAATAGGACACCTCTTCAAGTACAAAGTAGGGTTCAAAAATATTTTATAAAGCTCCAGAAAGCAGGACTTCCAGTTCCTGGAAGAACTTACAATTTCACTCAGTATAGCAACAACCGTAAAGTATATAACTTAACAAAATAATGGGAGACAGTTTGATCCCTGCATTAATATATCGATGTTATTTGATTTCAAGAGTGGGCACCGTCACCAAAGAAACAACCGATTTCTGTTCCCATCTTCTACTTTTTTTGCGTCGGCTACTCCACCAGTTTACATGAATGATTTGGATGAAAGCGCCGATGTACCTAGCCAGCAGCCTAGTCCGGCACCGCAACACGAAGACATTCAAGTATCGGTATGTCTATATACGTCACCTGAAATACAGATTTTCAAGCAGTGATTGAAATTAACTTGAATGTAATTCTAGGACGAAGATGTCCCTGATACTGTGAAAATGTCGGAGGGATATAGTGAACTAATGTGGCTGAAATTGATAAAGCGAGTCAAATCAAAGCAAAGCCAAGTTGGATCGATGATTCATTACGGATATCGTTGTGATCACTGTGGCATGGATCCAATATCTGGCTCTCGCTGGCACTGTTTCTTCTGTCCTACCAATATCTCCACCGACCTGTGTGAAAAGTGTGCCTTTCAATTATCTTCCAAAGCAGGTCAACACCAGCCCAATCACAAAATGACTCCTATTCTTAAAGCAGAACCTCCGCCACGTCAAGGACCAAGCTACCTACAGCCTAATTTCATGACGGAAAATTGATTGTGTCATTGTATCAATGAAGCCCTTGTGATTTCCTGAAGCTATATTTTGATACAAATTCAATTTCAATATAATACTGATTGTGATTTATTTAATAGTGTAGGCTATCTCTACAGCAAAGTTGTATTTTTTGGACAGAATTTAGTGTAGCAGCTCTTACAAAAACCACCAACGCAAAACCGGCTTCGTCTCTAAAGCCTATTTATAAACAAAATAAGATTTAAACAAACAAACAAACGTATAATGCAGCATCCGGAAATATAAATTACTATCACGGACTGGTGAATTGCTTCTTCTGTTTTCGCTAAAACATCGTTAAATATATTTTTGCGTTACATTATTATTTCTTCAAATAACCAGGAAGTATTTTTTTTTCGTTTTTGGGAGTAAGAAGGTTAAGAAGTGCAAGGCTGTTGGATATAACTGAGACAAAATCCTCGATTATTAAATTGGGCTTGAACGTTTGTAACTGATGTTGGCACATTAGCCTCAAAGCCATCAAAGTGAACAGTGACTCGGAAAGGTCGCACATTTGATACGACGATGTTGTTTGCAGTCTGAACTATTGAAGAGAACGCGTCGCCACACAAACGATCTTGGCACACTGTGTTACCGCTTTGAATGGCTCTTCCGTTATCAGAAGCACAAGGAATAGTCAGCCAATCTGAATTGCAACTGGTTGCTCCAACCTGTGTACAATCATGGTCATTTGTGGTCTGAACGCCAAAGCATATGTACGGTATATGAGGATTAATTACCAATGCTCCAACTGGTGTTCCCACAGAAGAGGCTGAGCCTCCGCTTGGGCCTGTGATGGAATAAGTTCCACCGCTACAAACCATATAGGCGATGTTGCAAAAGTTGCTTTCGGTGCGGATACAAATCGTGTAATCTTGGTTGGAGAGATGCCGACCGCCGACTCCATCATAGTTAAACGATCGTATTACTCCTGATACTCCCGTGTAATATTGTAGGCAGCTATTTGGAGCTAGAATTTTAAAAAATTTCTGTAAATCACAGTTTTTTTTAGCAAATTTTAGTACAAAAAATAATGTCACCTCTGCTTATAGAATCGCAACTCAATTGAGACACTTTAATTCTCCATTGACGCGGAAAACCAGATCCACTAGTTACTACCGTCAATGTAATTGGGCTGTTACCTAACAATCCAGTCTCCACATACACTAAACCCAAACATGAAATCTTAAAATAACTAAAGACTTAGCGCTAATCGAGAAACTCAAGCTATCGAAAATGGAACTATACTATGTTGTCCGCTGTTTGTTCCGCAAATAGAAGGCACTCGACTTCCACCCGTGACAATAAATTGATCTCGGTTGCAAGAGCTGTCATTAGCTTCTGGTTGCATTAAAACCATGACAAAGAAATCCAACCTAAAAATAGGAACTAGAAAGCAGCCTTAAACTATCAGCTTTGAGTAATTATTTTACCTTAGTTGACACACATTGTAGGAAGCTTTGTTCACTGTTAGTTGACAAGATCCTGTGCCGTCGTAATTAGAAGGGTAGTTTTGATTGGAGAAATATGAACTATTCTGGTACGTGGTTTGGCCGCAAGTAAAAGAAACTACAGAAAAAATTACTTGATTTCGTTTCATTATTATTATATATATAAAGTTTGAACAAACAGGTGCAACAGACGCCGTATCCGCCAGCACAGGATCCACTGGCGACACCACCTCTAGCAAGGCACTCTGATGAGGAAAAACAAGTGCCATTTTCAGTACTAGTTAAAGTTGCACATTCGTCGTTAGCAAATTTGACGACGGTGAAGAGGGAAAAAACTAGTAAAACATACCAATTAGCAACATGGACACTTATAAATCTATTTGAAATTATTGTACATTTTCCTTCACGAGTTCCGCTGATTTCCGTGTTGCTATTTGCCCCAATAGCATTCGTTGACGCTGCAGTCACGTTGGTTACTTCCGATAATTTTGTATTTGTAGTACCGAAAACTTGACGCCGCCAGTTCTTACCAAATAGTCCTCGCGTCGACGCTGGTTTATTAACATTAATCGTTTCGTCTTCCGCATACCTACTCTCCAGTTGACAAACACAGTTGCTAAAGAGCACAGTAAATAATATGATGAGTCCTCCTTGATACATTTCACTTCCACTGGAGGCCAACCAGTTAACATACGTCCACAGATACCGTGCGATGCTTTACTTTTGCCTTTAAGCGAGCAACTGAAGATTCGATACTCGAATGTTTCACTTCGTCTTATATATATGGGAGTTCACCCACATTCCACTAACAAGAGGGGCGATGTCTACGCTGCGTTCAACAGAGCGTGTTACATTTGTCTATAACGAGAACTTCCTCAACATGAGAGCATACATACTTCTGTATCCCTGCACGGATCATATCGACTAAATTGTAGTTCCGTAGCTGTACACTTCCTACTGCATTCATTACCAAAAGCCTATAAGACAGCACATCAAGAGGGTTCCACAAATACTCAGTTAGGCTAGTAACCTTAGTTTAAAAATGAAGCCTTGCTCCTTTAATTGAAGAAATTATAGCTAAGTTAAAATAAAGTTTCAAATAGCCTACTTTATTATGATTGAATAGGGGAGGGGGGCTATTAGCCCTGGGGGTAGATGCTCTTTTCTCGGTAACTTTTATGTGAGACAAAAGCTAGGATCGGGAATTTTTTGCTGATAGATATACTTTAAAGGAACATGTGTGGAAAATTTCACTGTTCTGTGATCAATTGAGGGACAGCTAGAATGAAAAATTAGTTTTGTGGGCGTGTAATTAAATCCAGAATCCCCATGGGACGTAGTTCCATTTGATTTACATGGCGGTTGCAAACCTGACCCCGAACGGGGGGGGGGGGAGGTGGCTCAAAATTTCGATTGTAAATTGCATTGAAGTCGCAAATTGTAGCGTTAAAAGCTAATTTTTTCACTTTTTTTAAAGACTAGTTTCATTTTAACAAATGATATAAGTACCGAAACGGAAGACGAGTACACCTCTCTCCTACTTGTTTGAATTTATAATTTTAATATTTATCCAAAAGTATTAGTTTCCAACAGGCTGCACTTATCAATCATTTACATGAGTAAAATGCCAGCTGATCCGACAAAAGTGGGACGCACCACGCATGCAGACACAGTTTCATATCAACATATTTTACGCTTTCCATTCCTATCGAGAAAACTAATTCCGTGCCAATTTGTGTTTACAAATTATACGCAGACACGAGGTGGTCTCTGAGGAAACAGGATAGCTAGGGCACGTGAAACGGTAAATTCCTTTGCGACACCCATCTTCCCGTTAAATCGTGTCACATACATTAGCTGAGTATTCAACTTCCGTTAAAAGAGAGACGAAAAGGGTAACGCCTCACTCGCACGCGACAAGAAGAACGGAAATACGTACTAACATACAGTAAAATTGTAACTATTAACGTACATCTGAAATTTCTTTAAATGAAGTAACAACTTCCTTCTCCCTTCAGGGCTTGTTTACCAAAATTGAATTTAACATTCAATACAGAATGATGCAGATTAAATTAAATGCAATAGACAATCGCATTTTCTTACTTTCTAACTTGAAAGTGGCGGTATTTGTTTAAGAAGACCTGTGTAATATTGGGGAAGGTGCGACATCAGAAGGTGTGAGTACCATATAGTTTTCACCATAGTCATCACTACCCCCCCCCTTCTATTACCGATTTATAAAATAACGAATATCTTGCGAACTAATATCCGAAATAAATTCAAACTTTCTACGTTCATGGAAAAGATAATCGACAACTTGATAATATCAAAGCTAATATTAGAAGACCAATCGGGATTTTTAAAATCCGCTATAAAAGCCGTGTTAATCGCGAAAACACCACTTTCGAAATCCATACTCCTCGATTTTCAAGGTGGTGACTTTATCTATTGGCGTGCACTCTAGATGAGTGGAGGCGTACATGTATGGAACGCCGTATGACTAAGCATTTTTATCACTTTTATCAATGTAAATAAAACAAAGTATTAAAAATGTAAATAAAACCAAAAATGTTTTGCGGTACCGGTACCGGCCTCGGTACACGGGGACATTTTTTTAGGTATGTAACTTTCCTACGGCTTCATTTCCGCTTAAGTATAGGCATGAGCATAGCTAAGAATAGGCCTATGCATAATATATTCGAAAAAATTTTTTGACCCGAAGGTATTACCGAAGGGCTTTTCGGCTCAACATGCGCCTCGCCCAGTGCAGAATGTGCATCCGCACTGAGCGTAGCGCATGTTAATGAATGCAGAAAACTGAAGTTTTGCAAGAAAAAATTCATTTTCTATCAAAATGAAAGTGTTTATCAAGTAAAAACTGTAAAGTAAAGTAAAGAGTTCGGGACCCTCCCAGCGAGCAACGAAAGTCGGCGCTGGTAAAATTTTTTTCCTGATTCCTGACGGACTAACCCCGGGCTCCCTCACAGGCCTACACTGTTCAGTTACATCCTCATAGATGGACGCACATATGTGCTCTACTGAGTCATAAGGGCGAGCAGATGACAACAAGCCGAAGATGGTCGACAAATTAGGTAAATCGCATATTTTAGAGAAATTGCAAATCGGTTTTCAAAACACACCACATTCCTAGTTTTCAATGTCATCCAAGAACAGTTTTCCAGTCATCTTGATGCCGTTTATAAAGAGACATTATTGGTTCTGGTACAAGTTACTACATGAAACTCATACGTTTTTTTACGTTTTTTAGTGAACAGTGAAGCAAATGCTCGCCGAATCGCCATGGTCGAAGGCTGCTTCGGCAGTTCTGGTCATGTAATTAGAAAATGTAACTTTTCTTTTGTTAATGGCACCTGACTAATGGCATTTATATTTGACATGTAGCCTCTTGGGATACCAGGGCGGGTGTTGGTTGGTGAAGGAGTCTTGACTAAAATGTGCCGGAAAAAGCCTAAAGCTAGGCAGTTTTTTTTATTCAATGATACATTGGTTTATGGAAACATTGTGATTAGCAAAAAAAAGGTAGTAATGTCAAAATATTTATCAAATAACAAATTCAATTTTAAGAAATGTTTACTTCTGCTGGTAGTATAACAAGCAACACATTATCCCTTTGGAGGAGATTAAACTTCAATCTCTGGAAGATGATGGGCGTAAGTAGAAAAGTTACTATTATTATAATGCCTCATTTTTAAATATTATTTTGGTGTTTCAGCTTATAGGAATGGTTGGTTAATTTGTACTGCATCAAAATCTTTTGCTGTTTATGCTGCCACAGCAACTGAAAAAGCTGAATGGATTGCCCACATTAACAAATGTGTTGAAGACCTTTTACGCAAAAGTGAGTTTCATTGAAACAAATGATGAAATAAAGTTGACTTCATTGTAATGATTTAGGTGGGAAGAAACCGCTTGGGGAACATGCCGCCGTGTGGGTTCCAGACGCCGAGGCCAATGTTTGTATGCACTGCAACAAGTCACAGTTCAATGTGTTGAATAGAAGGGTAAATATTGAAATTTTTTATAGTAAAGTGAATTTTTGTTTATTTGTTTTAACATTTTCCAGCATCATTGCCGAAAATGTGGAGCAGTTGTTTGTGGCCCGTGTTCCAACAAGAAGTTTTTATTACCCGTTCAGTCAGCCAAGCCTTTAAGAGTCTGCCTCACCTGTCACGATGTTTTAACTAAAACCAAAAATAATGGAGGACCTAATGTGTCTTTGAGTAATTCAAATATCATCGCTTTTTCTTCTTTATTCATGTAATATTAATTTTTGCGTTTTTGTAAGACGGAGACCTGAGCATGGATTCTTCTGGTGAAGATGACGACGACGATGATGAGGATCCAGAAAATCTTTCTTCCTCGAATGAAGTAATCCTAATCTTCAAATTTAAATGAGTAATAAGACCATATAAATAAATTGTCCTTTCTGCAGGCGAAATTTTATGGAGAAATTCAAAAGTGATTTTAAGGATTCATGGGCTACGCCGATTCCCACCCAAAGTCTGCCTTTTTTTAAGTGAATCTTCTTTGTTTTAGTCATCAGCGAGTCCTTCCTAGTCCTGCCTTCATATTGGTAGGAAAACATGGAAAAGAATTCTCACTTTAGGTTAGACTTCACAACACTTCATGGTTTCATGATTTTAATGGGATCACCCCCAGGTGTATTTTCATTCATCAAACTTCATAGAATTCATCCATCAACTGCTTTAAATCCGTTTTTTTCTAGTTTTCCAACTTGTTCATTGTGAAACATCATTGATTGCTATAGTGTGCCTTAAGTATAAGTAATATTTTTCTCGTTTGTTTGGAGTATTCCGTTCCAAATTGTCGTCATATCCCCTTTTTCAATTAATGTACTCATCATGTTTGACATATAATAGAGTTCGTGCATACTGCACTATTTCAAGCTATATCTTTGGACTCTAGTAAACTTTAATCTTATACTTTTGTCTCTGCTTTTGTCATCTATAAAATATGTAATCCCATGGGGTCCGGCAAATTTCCAGGCCTCTCCAAATAGGTACAGTTTTTTTTTTTTTTTTTGTTAGACAAATTTATTCAATTTCACCTCATTATCTGTCTTCTCGCTTTTAAAGGACAGAAACAGGAGAATATGTGACTTCTCCTGAGCCTTATTTTAGAACACTTTGAAACCGGTCACTAGAGAGCGAGACCTGACCATGATTATGATTATGAGGTACCGGAGGTACCCCTGCTACGGGTAGTTGTCGGTCAGTGGGTCGGTAGGCGTTGCTATTTATTTATTACACACGGGATAGTGCGCGAGTTGAATGGTCATAATTATAGTAGGCTAAGGTTTGCATCACATTATTTTATGAAATAATTAAAAAAAAAATAATGTTGCTAGATTTAAGACATCTAATTCGAACACATCACTAGTTTTCCTGGAGGCTATTGTGGTTTGTGGCTTTCAATTCGTCAATAGAACGTTCGTGTACGGTTATTATTTTCACTCTCACATTCACTCACCTTCTATTTTAAATAGTTCCTCAATGTCTACTAACGCGTTTCAACAACTGATGAAATCATCCAGGA
>JACCDP011389027.1_pt1 | contig 10436 bp, 13 predicted proteins | sample 7445841 | NCBI WGS metagenome assembly JACCDP01 (sample SAMN15323441, study PRJNA562643) | freshwater metagenome | isolation source: river surface water | place: USA:Blue River Watershed | collected 2017-08-17
TAATAGATTCTTGCTAATGTAACATGTTTTTGCAGATAACAGGTCTTATTGGGATGAGCAATGTAAACACGGATATTTTTTCTAATCGCTTGGAAGAAATGCTGCCAATTATCCAACAGATAAACGAACAGTTTAAAGATCCCGTAAAAGAAATTTTAAGCCATCCTTTGTGAATATTTTTTTAGCTTCTGTTTTCTTTTTCCCTTTTTTTTTCAAGAACCGAACGACTTTTGTCTGTGTATGCATAGCCGAGTTCCTGTCACTGTATGAAACGGAACGGCTAGTTCAGGAACTTTCTAAATCTAATATTGATACACACAACATTATTGTTAATCAACTTTTGCTGGATGCTCCTAAAACAACAACTGGAGAAACGTGTGGACTATGTGGTGCTCGCAAAAAACTTCAAGCTAAATATCTCGATCAGGTTTGGAAAACTTCTACAGTCGACAGTTTTATCTCCCCATTTATAAATGAAATGTTTCTTACTAGATCGCAGATTTGTATGAAGATTTCCACGTAACTCGCCTACCTTTATTAGACCGTGAAGTCCGTGGTGTCGAGCAAGTAAAGAAGTTTTCAGAAAATCTGTTGACGCCTTATTCACCAAATTAAATCACGCTATTTGTTTGTTTTTTCTTCCAATTTATTATTCATTTATTATCTTTTTTTCAAGAAGACAATAGCAAGATAACAGCATTAACAGATAATCGAGTATATATTCATTTCATAATTATATGTATCGAAAAGACATACCTTTTGTTTTGTATAGGAGAAATGCAAAAAGCGCATAAACCCCGAACTATTAAATTCACAAGAACGAGTTCACATTAGACATTACATTTACTCTAAATCCCGCATATTAATAGTCGATTGACTAAATTCAGAACACTCTTCTCCAGTTTTCATTGGGCTGGTTGTCTGCCAACTCCAAACAATGTGGGCATGGCCAGTTGAGCTACTAGTACTAGCTTCTTGTCCTCCACCAGAATGAAGCAAGACGCATACGTTTGAATCTCCATTTGTTCCTGAACCCACGTCCTAATACAAAGACAACAGATTAAACAAATATTATGAGAGTTTTAACAAATATTAACAAATAAAAGTACCTGAAGACTATCTGTCGGAACGGCGAGAAAAGTTACCACTGAGCGATCTGCGGACATTTGATCTTCGTCATCTCCCAACAGTAGTGCGATATAATCATTTTGGGTCGGCTGATCGACAACTTTGATCAGTTCTGGAGGAGGGGGTTCGGTAGGAGCGACAGTAGGAACGGACGGAGTACGATTACCGTGGCAACGAACCATGTGCTTCCTTAGATTGGACTTTCCAGAATACTGTTTATTGCATCCAGGATGCTCGCAAGGAAAAGTTAGGTTAGCAGTATCAACATTATGTCTTTTGGCGTGAACATACAAGGTACTTCTCGCCGTAAACTCCGCACCGCAGTCTATATGCCAAACGATAATGTAATCGGTTGTTAAGGTGAACTATGTAATCAACATACTCTCAACTGGGCAGCGAAACATTTTCATGCCACGGTGCTGACTAAGTAGGTGCTGCTTGAGGTGTTCCGATCTCAAATAGGCTTTATGACACTCTTGATGAGGGCATTTGAATGATCTCTCGTTCTTGTGCGTACGCTGATGCCTGCTCAGCTTACTTGGTGTCCTGAAAGCCCAACCGCATCCCTGTACAGATAACAAACATCGATTCATTAAACAAACCATCTTTTTGCCTGATTAAGCGCCAACTCACCTCAAAATGGCATACGAAAGGGCGGTCTCCTGTATGAGTTCTAAGATGCGATTCTAAATGGGAAGGTCTATCAAATGACCGAGAGCAGCCTTCCCACTGACACATTAGTGGTCCCACTCGTGTATGGCTACGCAAATGAGTGGTCAGAGCGTTGAGAGAGTGGAACCGCTTGCCGCAATTACAATGATGGCAGGCATAAGGTGCTTCTACTTCACGGTGTTGCTCCTATAGAAGAAAACATGATGTTCATGCGAATCGGGGAAAAACGTACATTTAGTTCATTACCTTTAGATGATTATCCAATTCCCTCTGAGTTTGAAATTCTGAGCTACAATGTTCAATCGAACAAGTGTAAATATTTGGTCGATCGTGAAGCTTTTTATGCGAATTTAAGTTGTACAACGTAGTAAACTTTCGTCGACAAATTGTGCACTGTGAGAGTAAATAACAATGAAAATCACTCAATCACTATATGACTGAACTGTATGTCTGTCTTACGGCAAAGTCTTTTTTGCCTTGATGGCATTCTTTATGACGTTTGAGTTTATACTCTGAAAAGAATGACCAAGAGCAGCCCTCAGCATCACACTAGACACAGAAATTTAGATTGTAGCTGTTTTCATTAAATTAAAATTAAGGATTACCTTGAATTGACGTATTCCAACATGTGTCATAATGTGGCTTTTGGCCATAAATAATTTAGGAAACCCTTTTGAGCATTCTTCAAATGGACAAATGTACATCAGTGTTTCATTTTCATGAAGTACCACCACTGGTTTAGGAATCTTTTCATTGTGTGCTTCAACACTTGAGTCAGGACTTTCGTTCTTGGATTGTGGACTCTCTTTCTCGCTATCAGATTCCAGAGCACTAACCTTCATAGACTCTAGTTCATGTGGTGTTAAAAGCATGATCTTTTCTTCCACAATATCTGCAACTTTGGATTGTGGAGCGAGAAGACCTTCTCTTTCATCTTGATGCAAAATGCTTGGAGTGTCCCTGACTTCTTCAAAAAGGATGTCTTCTGTTGACAGCACTGCCGTTTCTTCATGTGAGGCATTGAAACATTTGCCATCCATTTGCACTTCAAGCTCTATAATATTGGGTACTCCTTCTTCATCAGTGGTCAACAATTCAAGGGGTAATTTTTCTCCCAAACAATGAGAAAAATCGTTAGAGATAACGAGCGCATCGGGAGTAGATCTAATTTCACTAGACAAACCAATTTGATCGTATTCCATGCTACTAGCAAGCTCGGTGTCTGATTTGAACCACCTTTCCATTTTTAATGAAGGTGCATCGATTCAAGTAATTGCAATTTGAACACCCTATTTGCTAAGAAATTTCAACTCACCACAAAAGAAAATTTTTAGTGACAACCATACTGACAACCATTCTGTGTTGCCAAGTCGCAAAACTGGTTTTGTCCAGTTCCGTCAGTTGAGTTCAGTTTTTAAATCCATTTGTAATTATCACATGCTATTTTCTAAAATCTAGTGCTTTTTATAAAAAAATTTTGCACAAATCATCATTCTCAGATAATATGGACAATTTATGTTGCTCGTGAATTAGACGTCACGCGCGAAAACAGTTGATGCACCAAGCATGGCAAAATGGCCCAAAACCAGCCAAAACGTTTAGTTTTTTGGAAATTTTACAGCTGTGCTATACTTTTTAGTTTTTGTTTGTTTACTTTTATAATTCACAAATGTATCATTGGTGTTATTTATAATTTAATACAATTTTCATGTTGCTAAGTGCGTTAATGTTGGTTTTAGCTCGTTTTCCCACACTCACTAATCGCACAACATAATTATTGTTCGGTTTTCCCTTAGTTACGCAGTCACAGCTACCGTATTTCTCAACAAATATATGCTTTTTGATTTTGCCACGCTAATAAGTCATTAAAATAGGTAAATTTTAAAATTTGAATGAATTAATTATTTAATTCAGTGTGTGGTGTATGTTAATTTAAAAAAAAGCATTTGACTGTTAAAGCTTCATGCACGTCAGTAGGTTATAATGTTCTTCTAGGGTAAGTTCTTCAAAGGTAAATATTTTGACAAGATGCAATCTCCCCATTTTGCCAACATCAAAGGGTTGATAACTTAACGTACGCCACCTGGTCCGGCATTACCGGGTGTAATAAAATGTGGATAATGGAATGTCAAACATCTATAGAATAACAAAAACGCAGTATGCATACTAGCTCCACAACCGGATCTAGAGCCCCCAAATCTGTAGGCCCCAGAAGCCACTAAATAAAAACAAATGAGGAATACGGGACTGTATTCCTCCATAGCGCCGTATTCCTGTATGCCTGTGATTTTTCTGTAAAAAGTGTCCGTCCGGCCAGGGCTAAAAATTTCAGGATTTTCCCATTTTTAACAATTGACACCACAAACTATAGACTAACATCACGCAAATTTGTGTTTAATGGGTCAATCCAACACTTGCTTAGGATAGACGATTAGACGTGTGCCTGATTGTATGCATACTCGAATCTAGCCTTCTATAGACTCTTCGAAAGGCGCTAAATAAAATATTGTAGAATCAATATCAACCAATCTCAAAATAGATTTTAGTAATGCGACTGCTTGATTATTTAGTTGTCCGTACATGCTAATTAGAAAAAACGTTCGACTAATTTTTCTTTTTATTGCACGTCAGCTTAATGTTGAAATTTTTTTAGACTATAAAGGTACGCGAAGTTCATCATATGTTAATATTTTGTCAGGATGCAACTTGTTTTCCTTTCTCGTTTCCAGCTTCAGAAGGTTACGGCATCCATCTATTTACCAACAGAAACACTGTTTCCTTCTCCTAGCGCGATATTTCCAAGTGGGGTTGCAACTGCTAAACCGATGCCAAGTCCAATTCCAAAGCCACCTGGTCCGGCGTTAGCGATACCTTGAGGTTAAAAAAAAATGATAAATAATGTAACTTATGCGTGTAGAATATAAAGTATGCGATATACCAGTTCCAGTCCCGACCGCTTGTCCATTTTGGACAGCTCCATTGCCCGCACCACCAGCATTTGCAGATCCAGGAGCCACTAACGAAGGCAAGTCAATTCGAACGCTATGGCTAGTATAGTTTCTGAATTGTTAGTATAATGATTGTTCTTACATGCGCCTGAAGGAACTGCTGCCGGAGCCGGTGCTGCTGGAGCAAAAGCTGGTTGCTGGCCTCCAGCGGCCTGAGGAGCAATGCCTACTTCACCAGGATATGGGTACGGTGCATACTCACCGAGACCCTGATGATAGTGGTCAGGGCGATAGCCTCCGTAGTGACCCGGTCGGTGAGGGCGGTAACCACCTACCAAAAATCATGAATTTGCATTAAAAAATAAACTAAAGATTTCTTAGGAAAGTTATGCTTACCTCCATAGCCAGGTCTATAGGGTCTATAAGGTCCTGATTTGAATGAAAGAAAAAGAAGTTAGGGATTGTTATATATATCCAACGTGATGGCGATTTAAATGCAATAAAAAGTTATACTATTTCCATATCCGTAAGGTCCGTAACCATACTGAGAGTAAGGGCCGTCCCCGTAGAATTGTGCGGTCGTCGACCCAACTATGACTACCACCAAAAAGAGAAGTACCGGTGCATTCATCTGTCAACAGAAAAGTAACGTTTCACTTCTACCTCATTTTTCCCACTTATATATTTTCCTTAGGGATACAATAATGTCGAATCAACTTTGAAGACTTAAAAGTATAAATAATTATCGTAGTTCTTGTTTCGGGTAAGTGGAACAGGATGCTGCCCATGTGGATGGCTAATATAGTGCACAATACAATTATTTGAACGCCCGAGAGGAGCTCTATCGTTACTCGTTTAGAAGCTATGACTAGGAATGCAACGATTTTAGCTATAAGCTCCTCTCGGGTGTTCAAATAATTGTGCACCAACCGTTTGCTATTGGTTGCCTTTGAAAGAAAATCTGAAAGAAATCACGACTATGTGGATATGGATAAGTCTACAGAAGTAATATTTGTAATTTTATTGTCCTAACTTAACATTTCGCCACCCTAGAGCGAAATATGCCGCCATAATGGCCCGTGCTAAAACCGGCGAAATAAGGTGAGTGTTCAAATACTTTAGGTGGGTACTGTATATCACCAAAATCTTTCGGTGTACTAAGCACCTTTTTGGCCGTAATGCAGAATTTACATTTTACTGACATATAGTTTGACGTGAAACCGATATGTTTGTCGATAGCAAAAAGAACGCTTCACAGTCATCTCATGAAGGTTCACGTTGATTGATGACTGACGTGAAACAACCCAAGTTGCTTAACCTTACTCCTGCTATTTCTATTCTATGGTATCCTATTGTAAAGTTACTGTAACATAGGTCACATAAAATTTCGCATGTTATAATATTATGTACACTTTTTATAAATCTATCTATATCCTCATTAAATTTCCAATTGGGCAAAACTTAAGTCAAACCTAGAATAATTGTGAATACAGTTTTAATCAAATTTAAGAAAACGAATTAATCAAAGGAACAGAATTACATCATGGTCTTCTGTAATAAGTTGTCAAAATGTATACACTTACCTTTTTGCCGAGTAAAGGAGACGAGAATAAATCTACGCTCCAGTACTAAGGAGACGCAAGTGTCCAATACAGTGTATTTCTTAGAAAAAGGACCTCTATAAAAGAAACTATCGAGAGCTTGAGGCTCTTTCTGGGGTTTTTTAATGGCCGCGATGGGAAAAGAGCTCACGAAGATAGCGGCCACCAGATAAGGAACGAATTGCCACAAGCAATTCCTTGTTGTTGAGGCAAGGACTGTCAAGGTGAAGACGCTCTTAGGCATTTTTTTTTTTGAAATGTTGATATTCAAGGTTCTTATAAAACTGAAATGCTCGTTGCCGTGCGTAAGAGGATTGCGACAATAGAAGTGGTCCTGGTTGTAATTTGCGTCGTCAGTCGTCGTCATGGGTTGATCGTATCAACTGGTTAATTCCTTATTTTTCAATTTACATTCAGATTCTCTCTTTTAAGTCGAGAAATATTTTTCGCGTCGCGTTGTTATACGAGTTTCCACTGTAAATCATGTATATTTTTTCGATTTCCTGGAATAAGAGTGCGATGCGCTATAAATACACATGTTTATTCCACTGTTACCATTTAAGCCTTACGCAGGAAATTTTTGTTTCACCAGACACATATATAACGTCACCAACTATCTGCGAAACCCTTAACTGTCATGCAATTTTTTACTTATCCATCACTTAACTCGACTAAAGAATCGTTACGACGTACATATTACCGGGGACAAATATGCGTGTGTAACTTATATTTGTTTAGCGATAGTGAGTAGATACCGCCTTATCGCGCCAAAAAGATTATGTATTTGAGTTATACGATACTAAAATTTTACTCGAATCGCATTATTCGCAAATCTCGAATAACACACTTATTGTACAAATAAAGTTTTGGACTGGAATAGTTACTTAAATTGAATATAAGTTTGGTGTCAAAAGTCATGTACTTTTGTTTAGTGGAATGCAATTCTAGAATCATACCTCATGCAAACAATCGCTATTGTCTTTTGACCTCGCTTTTTCGATAAGACCCAACCATAGCAATCTGATGGTACAAAATATGAATGGGTCTGTGGGGATTTTACAATACCAGCTAAGTACTTAGTATACCTTAATGATCCCAATATTTTAAAGATCCGGTCAAGTTATTTCAATGAAAGCGCGTCGTTAATATGCAACACTTGTACTGAACGAAATGGCGATGAAGAGTAATAAAACAATAACTTAAAACCGACAATATCATTTTGGATTGAACAATCAGCTTTTTCGGTGATTCTTGTTGTAACATCCAACTGAATCCATAAAGGAATAAATTGTGTTTGCTGGCCTGGAAGAGGAGAATTCATGTCTATTTACCAACAGCAATACCTTTAGAAAAGGTAAAATCTCGTTAGTGAATTTCTCTCAGGAATGTGCCAAAGGTTACAAAATATATTATTACTGTCGCCTTGTCCGAATGCCAAATTGCCTAAAGGTGTAGCGATAGCTCCTCCTATGCCTAGCCCGATACCAAATCCACCTGTCAAGTTCAATATTTATGGATCGCACCTTCAAAAAGCGGAAAGCAATTCGATATACCTGGGCCAACGTTAGCGATGCCTGTTCCTTGGCCAACGGCTTTACCGTCTTGGACTGCTCCATTACCCGCGCCTCCAGCTGTAGCTGATCCTAGCTGACCGCCATTCAGCATTCCAAGTACTGTACGTAAGCATACAGTATAAAATAGAATGTAAGAAACGATAGGCTGATTGAGCATATAACAAGTCTGAAAGAATAAATCAATCGACATTTACGTCCAGCAAGTTGGTTATTGTTGTTTGCCCCCTGTCCATCTGTGAACAGAGATCCAGGATTTACAGGGACAGCACCGGCTGCCGGTACAACTTCTCCAGTAGGATTCACCACAGGAGTCGATGGAATTGGTGGAGGCGGATCCGCTACAGGAGAGGGGACGGCTGCGGCTGTTGCTGGAACTGCTGGAGTTGCCGGTTGTTGTCCAGGACGTTGTTCATGCGGTACTAGAATGCCTAGGCCCAATGGTCCACCAGGGCGGAAAAAAGGACGTTGTGGCCTCTGACGATTTCCTTGTGGGAAAAAAAATTGAGGTGCAGGCAATGCCGATCCAATAGCGTAGAGAGCAGCCATAACTAATAACACCTTCATCTTTTCAGCCAAATGTAAAGAAAGTTAGTTTGGGAAGTTAACATTAGAAAGTGATGTCTTTAAACTTATATTAAGGGATACCGGTTATGTAAAATAATAATAATCGGTGCGCGTCAATAAGCCGGATCTTTTAAAAATTTTAAGCGTTTCTATAATCACGAAATATATAAGGAAATACTTTTACAAACCTACCTCTTAGACGTAAATAGAACTGGTTTATTGGATGACAGACTATCGTAAAATGCGACACAGCAGCAAGAGCATCAGCGACACCGTGCTACAGATCCAACCGTCGAGGCTTATATCGTCTAATACACTGAAATGGCCAAAAGCCTTGTATTGAAACTTTCACGAAAGTCTGGTATGGCGGTATGGGTTTTCCAGCCAAGCTCACAAACCTTCCTTTTAGATTGGCTGCCTGATATTTTTATATTTACAATTCTGAATTGGGAAGAGAGCTCCCGCTCAATGCTCACGTTCGGCTATGCAACGTGTCCTTGTTAACTCAAGGTCCAATCCGCCTTTTGTATGTTACCAGTCAACTGCAGTGGGATTTGATGGTCCCTATTTCCAACACGTGGTTGAACGTGCAATGTGATGAATGCAAATTTCAAAACACGCATCTCTGAAGCGAACACGGATCTCATTTGAGTTGTAGGAAGAACGTCACAGTTCAATGAATATGTTGAAAAATCGTGCAGCACATTTTATAAGCTGAATTCGTGATGAAAGGTTATTGGCACACATCCGTTCCCATAGTTGTTTTAATCAAAGAAGGTGATGAAAGAGTCATACTGATCAGCTGAAACTGCAATAGTGAAAACCCACTTCCGGGATAATATTTATAAGTGATGGTATACTTAATACAGTTAAACAACTTGATAATTGCAACTTTTATTATGTAATTTCAAAAGAAAACAAAATACAACATGTTGCAACGAGAGTAATTGTGTCTATACTATTGGCATTGTACGCGTTTAGGCCAAGGTGATGGCAAATGTACAGGAAGTGCTAAATAAAAATTCCTGGAAACAAAAGAAAGTGGAAATTTAAACAAATGCATTTATCAAGTTGCAGACTTGAAACAAGTTGGTAGAGGAGAACCAGTTGGACATTTTTTGTTGTCTTTCTTTTATCTACCAACAGCGGCTCCGCTGCCTTGCCCAAAAGCCAAATTTCCAAGAGGAGTTTCGATGGCACCTCCAATGCCGAGTCCAATGCCGAACCCACCTTTGTTGTCGCACAATATATTATCTTAGGTTGCGAAAAGCAATTTTGCCTTCAAATAAAGAATCTTTACCGAATCCGACGTTAACCACTCCGGTGCCTTCACCGACGGCCGAACCGTTTTGGACACTACCGCTTCCGGCTCCGCCAGCGGTAGCATTTCCATTTTGGGCGTTATTCAATACATTCCATACTGTACAAGGGATAAGTGAACGTACAGTTTAGTGTTCGTTCACACAAAATTTCACCTATTGCATCCTTATATCAAAAGTAATTTCGTTTACTCAAAATTATTTATGTTCAAGGTGCAAGGTTTTTACGACGGACGGTGTTGTACAAAAAATTTAAAAAAATGATAGCTCATTCTTTTTCATACTGTAAAAAAGACTCGCTAGATCGTTTATATCAAAGGCCAATTATCAACGGCGAGTAAAGAGGTCATCGATACTGTCTTACGTGATCCGATAAGATTTTCGGGATTGCTTCCTCCACTTTCATTCGTATTTGGAGCTTCTGTAGCCCATCCCATTCCAAATGGAAATAGAGTTGTGGTATCGACGTTTGAAGTGTTGTTGTTTATAGGTGGAACACCCGATGTAAATGATGCCTCTTGGGCAGGAAGTATTGGTAGTAATGAAGCGGTCTCTTCAGTTGGAAACCAAGGAGACATCTCGGGTGATGGATGAAAGAACTCGAAGGTCCCATGACTTTCTTGAGGGGAA
>JACCDP010044433.1_pt1 | contig 10435 bp, 1 predicted proteins | sample 7445841 | NCBI WGS metagenome assembly JACCDP01 (sample SAMN15323441, study PRJNA562643) | freshwater metagenome | isolation source: river surface water | place: USA:Blue River Watershed | collected 2017-08-17
AAAGTTGGAAAAGCGTTAACACCACCACCTGCGGATGATGCCATTATATCTACTAAAGATCCGGGACTAGTTGTGCCTATGCCAATAAAACCATTACTATCTTTTATACACATCGTATCTGAACCACCTGTACCTGTAAATTGTGTGGTTCCTCTAGTGCTATTATGATATATCTGAGATGAGTTGCCTAAATTTAACGCAACATTGTCAGCAACATAAAGCGTTGATGCAAAATAACCATCACCATTTACATGTAAAGTATAGCTTGCGGATTGACTATTATTGATAGACATTCTTTTGTTTGTGCCATCAAACCAACAAATGATGCCATTCTTGCCATTGCCAATGTTGAAATTTCTAAATTGTGTATTTCCATTATTATATCCTGCATAATTAATCCACATATCTGCTATACCATTAGTAAAATATGCAGAATTTAAAGTATTGTTTTCGGTTGGAGATACATAAATATAATCATTAAATATTGTTAGATTATTTATAGCGGTTCTAAATGTACCATTAACATCTAATTTAGATCCTGGGCTGCTTGTGCCTATACCAACGTTACCATCATTTGCGATTGTCATTCTTGTGGTAGCAGCAGAACCCGCGGCAGTACCAAATTCAAGTCTATAATAGTTTATTCCAGCTCCTTGTATACCTCTTATATACGCGGAGTATGGATAATATGTTGACTGAGCATTACCTAATTTTAATTCAGCATAGTAACCATCAGTATTACCATCTACCGATATTAAAACTGTAGCTGGAGAAACTCCTTGAAATGTTGCTATAGGATCAGTTTTATTATAATAAGAAAAAGTATTTGAAGCGATTACTGATAATTTGTTTAGTGGACTCGTTGTGCCTATACCAACATTACCGTCGCCTTTTATAACCAATGAAGTTGCGTTTGTACCGCCTACTTCAAAATAATCAGACGTATCTACAACTCTTAGATCCCAATTTCTTACACCGTTATCAGTTAATCTTAATGTAGCATTACCAGAAGTGGCTAATACGCGAATCATTCCATCAACCACTTCAAGTTTTTGTGTTGGACTCGTTGTACCTATGCCTACATTGCCACTTGAATTAATATATAATCTAACTCCAGTTCCTCCCTGATAGATTTGGAATCCTGTTGAATCACCTACTTGACCAATTCTCCATTTTTCGGTTCCAGATGCATAAATCTTTAAAGCAGCATATCCGTTAGTAGCGTCAAGATTTATTTCAGCTCCTCCACTTGCTGCTTTAAATGTAGCGGTAGAGTCTCCACTACCTCTTAAAACATATAAAGGAACATCAGGACTTGTTGTACCTATACCAACATTTCCAGATGGTACTAAAAATATACCATTTGAAGTATTATATCCAGTTGCATCAATTGATGATGGATTTCCATATGTCCAATAAGCATAATTTACGCTTGAAGCAGCACCAAATACGCCAAAAAATGTTGTGCCTGCGGTATAATTTGAATTATAAATTCTATGTGATCTCGCCCATCCACCTGATGTAATATTGACTTTTAAATCCAATCCAAAATCATATGTTGTTAAGTTTGCACCTGCTGTAATAATTTCTAATTTACCACCAGGACTACTTGTGCCAATGCCAACATTGCCTGATTCACTTACTCTAAATAATTCTGTGCCCGATTTGACTGAGTTGTTTTGTACAATAAACGCTCTATCAGTTTCATTATTATTTGAGTCAATACTAACATAAACATTTCCCGCGCCAGCTAAATACAAAGCATTACCAGATGCAGCATTTTGAACCAAACTTAAATCATAGTTATTATCACGTTTTAGATAAATATTCGTATTATCACCAGTAGCACTACCAAAATTAATTTCTCCAGCATATGCGCCTGAAGCAATTCTCATAGAACCGGAAATAATATCTAATTTATAGCCAGGAATATTTGTGCCTATACCTATGTTACCTGAATATGAGATTATCATCCTATCACTCGGAGTAGCGCCTGTTCTGAATATAATGCCACCATTAGGATCAGTTGCGGAACCATCATTATTTTTGTTGCTTATATAGAATATTCTGTTTGCAGTATTAAGAGAAAATCCCATATAATATGTTGGGGATGTGCTATAATTATAAGGATATTGTGCAACGTTCCATGTCCAATCGTTCCAGCTATTTCTTAAATTACCTTGAGTATGAATTCCACCGGCTACATCTAATAGATTTGATGGACTACTTGTACCAATACCAACATTACCACCATTGGCGATACGCATTCTTTCACTAGCATTCATTTGGAATGTCATGAATCCTACGCCATTATCATCATCTGCTATTAATCTAACCTCGCCTGTAGTAGAATTGCAGTATAGTGAGAATATATCATCGCCTACACTGGCTCCAGTAGATTGTCTTAATGCTATAGCAATTTTACCATCTGTAAAATTATCATATAATGTAAACTTGTTACCAAAATTTGTACCATTACCAACTTGAAATGAACCTGATAGTTGTAAATGTGCCGTTGGAGTTAATGTTCCTATACCAACATTGCCTCCACTAGCAATCGTCATTCTTTGCGATCCACCTGTATAAAATCTGGTAGCATTTGTTGAAAGTATGTATGAATCGGTTGTTTGTTGATATAGTTCTATAGAAGCACCACCACTATCACTTAGTTTAATAGAAGTTTCTGTCGTACCTACAACATGTAACTTTGTAGCAGGAGCAGTTGTGCCTATACCTACGTTACCTGTACTTATGATACGCATTCTTTCCGTGCCGTTGGTATAGAATCTTGTATTACCGTGGGTATAATTAGCATTGTTTTTTGTTAATTGTCCTATTTCAAGAGTTCCACCAGCTGCACCATATGTTCCAGGTGTATAATAAATTCCAACTTGAGCATCCCAATCCCAGTTTGAACCTAAAATCAAACCATTTTGAGCATTATTACCAATCATCCACAGATTGCCATCATTGTATCCTAACAAATCAAATCCGTAATATCTTACTTTTTCATAACCTTGCGTTAATTTTGCAACGACGTTGCCAGTAGATCCTGCGCCAATTTCAAATTTATAGTTAGGACTTGTTGTGCCTATACCAACATTACCACCTTGTCGAATAACCATCTTAGCAAGAGAAGCAGTTACAATAGTATTAGCTGTTGCTGTACCCGTTGGTTGTGCAAAAAATGCAATTGTATTTGTTCCTAATGAATAACCGTTACCACCCAACACAATAGCAGCACCAGACATTCCTGGGTGATTATTAACCGTTTTTAATTGGTGATTTGCATCTATTACTAAATTTGACGCGAAAGTAAAGTCACCATGATTGTTTGTGGTTAATATGCTATATCTACCAGAAAAAGTATCTAAATAACTGCCTAATGTTACATATTCAGCTGAACTTCCAAATGTTCCTACACCATATACGTGTAGTTTAGAAACAGGACTAGTTGTGCCGATACCAACGTTACCACCTGAAAGTATACGTATTCTTTCACTGTTACCTGTGCCAAATGCCATAGCGCCACTTCCACCTGTATTCATTAAAGTGGTTAAATTAGTTGCAATAGTAATTTGTAAATCGCTATCAGAACCATTTGTTTGTATATAACCAGTTCCATTAGAACCGTAATTTGCCCATATAGCTCCTCTAACATCAAGTTTTGAGAATGGATTTGTTGTACCTATACCAACATTACCACTTGATAACGCCCAAGTCATAATAGGAGCACTTGGTACCGCCGTTATTCCAGTACTTCCTCCTATAGCCAATGCATTTGTAGCGGCAACACCAATATCATAAAATTGTGCATAATTTGTTCCGTTAACATTTATGGTCAATTGATTTTTAGCAGTATTAACAGCAACATTATTTAAAAACGATTGACCAACAACATGAAAAGTAGTTGCTACAGTTGTTGTGCCTATACCTACATTACCATTGGTATCAATACGCATTCTTTCAGTATCATTATTTACAAATAACAACGGATGATTGCTAACCATACCAACATAACCAACGCCAGCCGAAGAAGCATTAATATTGAACTTTACACTATCGTTATAATTTAATAACGCAATAGCTGATCCTGTTGTCTTTTTCAGTTCTAATACTTGTGTGGGTATACTTGTACCTATACCTACACTACCAGCTGAATTTTCAATTACGTTCTTTTGTGTTGCCATATATTATATAATTATAAAAGTCTTTTCAATCTAACCGTTGTAGAATTTCCAGTTACACCAGATGATGCATATGCACCAATTTTAACTCGTATTCTTGCTGACTGACCATTTGGCTTATTAGTAGATTCCGTTGTGCTATATTTAAAGAAAGCAGATGCACTAAGTGATGTACTAGCTCCACTAGAATACAACGAACGTGGATCTGGATTTTCTTGTACATAATTTATGTAAGTAGTTACAGCAGATCCATTCCAACCTGTTCCTATAAATATTTTACCAAATATAATGTCTCTATAAGCTGCAGAACCCGCTGAATTTGGACTACCCATTGCCATCAATTCATATACTTCACCCTCACCTGTTGTAACAAATGTATCATATATTGCACTACTACCACTTGTACCAGTCAATGAGAATGACGATCCCAAAAATGACTGGGCTGATATACTACCACTTACATCCAATTTGGCACTTGGACTAATAGTTCCTATACCTACATTGCCACCACCCAAATTCATCAAAATATTGCTGTTACTACCATCAAATCTTAATCTAGGTAGAGAGTCAATTTCTGTAGCTCTTTGTATTTGAAGATTATAATTAGAATTATCAACATAAAAATACCAATCAGTAGAACCAGCGGTACTAAAATTCATACCATTTTCTACCGAGGTACTACTTCTATTTAAATTTATACTTACAGCACTATCACCATTAATTCTGGTTAAACCATCTACTTGTAACTTAACGCCAGGACTACTTGTGCCAATACCCACATTGCCATTATTTAGAATACGTACACGTTCTGTATTACTGGTACCAAATACCATTGGTCCGTTATAATAATTGTAGATATAAGATGTATCAGTTCCGGAATCTTGCCATAATCTTAATCCACTTGAGTTTCCAAGTGATCCAGCAGAAGATCCTTTAATTGTTATCTCGGCAGCAAAATTAGAGTTGCCGTTAACAGCTAATAATACTCCTGGCGAAGTTGTACCAATACCCACGTTACCGTCACTGTTTATACGTACTTTTTCAGTAATACCTGATGCACTATCAGTTTGAAATGCTAAATAACCTCTTAAATCGCCATCTGTTGTATTTTCTTTACCCGAGACGATTCTTGAAAACCAAGCAGTAGCATTACTACTATTATAGTAACCATCAAATCCCAAATAAGATGTACCAGAAGCATTATAAGCTGCGGTATTTGTTATTCTTATATTCTTATTGCTTCCTACAACAGATAACAATTCACTTGGACTTGTAGTGCCAATACCAACATTACCACCGTTAAGAATATACATCACATAAGCAGCACTGGTTCTGTTGTAAATAGCAAATCCATTTGCACTTTCAGCTCCAACAGACCACAAATTGCTAGTACCACTCTGTATATCTAACCAAGCGCCATTTGAAGTACCTTGCAAATATCCAACTTGATTTCCAGATGAATAAACATGAAGTTTTTGAGATGGTGAAGTTGTACCAATACCCACATTACCAACACTATTAATACGTACTCTTTCTTGATTATATGATGCACCCTGACCAACATTGAATGCCATGTAATCATTACCCAGAATTGCTGTAGTAATACTATGTTTCATAGCATTTCCACTAGAAAAACCATATCCAACAATATTGGTGCCGGAAACAGATGGATTATCTACAATAATTGGATATGTAGTACTATTAGCCGCACTTCCACTTTGTACATGTAATCTAGCAATAGGACTACTAGTTCCAATACCAATATTATTATTTAATTCAAATATAGGAGTAGTAGTATTACCAATAGTTGTGCTACTTGTAAACTTTACAATCGTATTCGTAGTACCACTTACAGCAACACTACTTCCACTTGTGCCGCTACTACCAGCACTACCACCACTTCCACTTATACCACTTGTTCCAGATGATCCGCTAGATCCACTTGTACCACTACTTCCACTTGAAGCACTTGAACCAGAAGTACCACTACTTCCACTTGACGCGGATGAACCACTCGTACCGCTACTTCCACGGGTTCCACTACTACCACTTGTACCAGACGATCCACTTGAAGCACTTGAACCAGAAGTACCACTACTTCCACTTGACGCGGATGAACCACTTGTGCCGCTACTACCAGCACTACCACCACTTCCACTTATACCACTTGTTCCGCTACTACCACTACTTCCAGTTGTTCCACTACTACCGCTTGAAGCAGATGAACCACTGGTTCCAGATGATCCACTTGAACCAGATGTTCCAGATGAGCCACTTGAGGCACTACTACCACTTGATCCACTCGTACCAGACGAACCACTGGTTCCGCTACTACCACTTGAAGCACTAGATCCACTTGTTCCAGATGAACCACTTGTACCGCTACTACCAGCACTACCGCCACTTCCACTTATACCACTTGTTCCAGATGATCCGCTAGATCCACTTGTGCCACTGCTACCACTTGATGCAGAAGAACCACTGGTTCCACTACTACCGCTTGAAGCACTAGATCCACTTGTACCGCTACTTCCACTTGAAGCGCTACTACCACTAGATCCACTCGTACCACTGCTACCACTGGTTCCGCTACTACCACTTGAAGCACTTGAACCACTTGTACCAGATGATCCGCTTGTGCCACTACTACCTGCGCTACCACCACTTCCGCTTATACCACTTGTGCCAGATGAACCACTGGTCGCACTAGATCCACTGGTACCACTACTTCCACTTGTTCCAGACGATCCACTTGTGCCACTACTTCCGCTTGAAGCACTACTACCACTAGATCCACTAGTTCCACTGCTACCACTAGTACCACTAGTACCACTAGTACCAGATGATCCACTACTACCACTTGATCCACTTGATCCAGATGAACCACTGGTTGCACTAGATCCACTTGTACCACTACTACCTGCACTACCACCACTCCCACTTATACCACTTGTGCCACTTGATCCACTTGTACCAGTAGTGCCGCTACTACCACTTGTCCCAGATGATCCACTACTGCCACTACTTCCGCTTGTACCAGATGAACCACTAGTTCCGCTTGAACCACTTGTGCCTGTGCTACCCGATGATCCGCCTGTACCACTGCTACCACTGCTACCACTCGTTCCGCTTGTGCCAGATTCACCACTAGTACCGGCTGATCCAGCAGTACCACTTGTACCGCTATAACTTAAAGCATAACTTGCGGTAATATTATATATACCTTTAGCAAGACTACCACTAAAACTACCTGTTATACTTGTAGCAACTATATTACCTACAACTTCTAAATTTGCTGAAGGATTACTTTGATTTATACCAACTCTATCGTTGTAATTATAAATAACACTATTTACCAACTGTGAACCACTCACAATCTTTGGAATATAATTGGTATTTAAATTAGCATTATTGTTTGGACCCAAGATAATTTTGTTCTTGGTGTCTTCACTTCCACTTACAAAGAAATAATTACCCAAACTATCCCACAACAAACTGCTTAAATTGCCACTGCCACTATCATACATCTCAATACCAGCATAACGCTTATATGGATATAAAGCATTTAGTGTAATAATGTTATCTCCAATTACTACATGACTGCTAGTAATATAAACATAACTTGCACTTAATATAGTTGCAGTACCCAATACAGTTAGATTGCCATTAACAACAGCTGCACTAGCTGTAATATTACCACCTTTTAAATTTAAAGCATTTAGTGCATAACTTGCGGTGGTTGGATTTTGACCAGATGGTACAACTACAACGTTATCACTATTAAACTTTAATCTAGCTTGATTATTTACAATATCTACTGTAAGAGGATATTGTTCAAAATAAAGACTGCTGGTACTTAAGTAGATATCTCTCCATTTTAGCGAAGGAGTACCCAAACTATAAAAGTTATTTTGAGAAGGTGTTAAATTTTGTTTAACCCCAGCCAAATAACTTGCAGTAATTGCTCTACTACTTGTAATTGGATAAGTACTACCAGTATAAATGCTCGTACCACCATTTACAGCATATAATGCCCAACTTGCAGTAATTGGATAACTGCTACCACTAGTAGGAGCAAATGCAACTATCTGTTTACCGCCTCTTGTAGCTACAGCAACACCAGTTGTAGGAGAAGGAAATGTAAGTCTAGCTGTAGTAGCTGTTAATAATGTAATACTACTTGGTATAACTTGATCGTATGTAGCGTTATATGCTTGAACTATTACTTCTCTTCTACCCAAACTATGTGTAAAGTTCCAAGTAGCACTATTTGTAAATGATTGAGTTATACTACTACCAAAATTACTTGCATAACTTGCGGTCAATACATTTTTAGCCCAACTTGCAGTGATAGGATATAAACTACCAGTATAAATGTTAGCTCCTCCACCACCACTACCAGAAATTACTCTTAATCCACTACGTGTGGCTATAGCATAACCACTTTCTAATACAGGAAAAGTTAATACAGCAGTATTGTTGTTGGTTAATACGATATCTTCTGGAACTATTTGATTATAGTTGATATCATATGCTTGTATCAATACTGGTCTTGATTGTAGATTATGATTGAATGTCCAAGTACTACTACTAGTAAATGTACCCACCACACTATTAGCCATTGGTACATAACTTGCAGTAAGTGCCCAACTGCTTGTGATTGGATATAAACTGCCAGTATAGATATTAGCACCACCACCGCTTCCAGATATGATTCTTAATCCACTACGAGTACCAATTACAAAACCACTTTCAAGTGTGGGAAATGTAAGAATAGCAGTATTGTTGTTACTTAGATAAACATTTGATGGTATGATTTGATTGTAAAAATAATCAAATGCTTGTATTACTACCAAACGAGAATTTAAACTATGATTAAATGTCCAAGTGCTGCTACTAACGAATGTAGCTGTAACACTATTACCAATAGGCACATAACTTGCTGTTAAAGCATTTTTAGCCCAACTTGCAGTAATAGGATAAAAACTACCTGTATATAAATTGGATCCACCTCCACCACCATTTAGAGCATAACTCGCGGTAATGGCATAACTTGAAGTTATTTTATATATGCCTTTAGCTAAACTACCACTAAAACTACCTGTGAAACTTGTGGCTTGTACATCACCAATTACAGTCAAATCGCCATTGATGATAGCAGCACTTGCAGTTATATTACCACCTTTCAAATTGGTAGCAACATTAGCATAACTACCCGACTTGGAATAACTTGATGTAACAGCATAACTGCTGCTAAATGATGCGGATGCGTAACTTGATGTAAATGGATTATCTCCAAATTGTGTTACTACAACACTGCTGCTAAAACTACCACTTGTAAAAAATAGAGTGGGTATGCCATTTGTAATACCAGCACTTAGTTGATAATCATCAAAATATAAGCTATTTTTGCTAAGATAAATGTCTTTTACATATAACTTGTTATATTTTTGAGTTATACTACCCAAATCATATGTTAGATTTGTACCTGGCAGTACATTTTGACCAATTATGCTGCCGGTAACATACAAATTATTATTAGCAAATTTTAAATTACTTTGTACATTAGCACTACTAGCATAACCATTATATGTAATAACACCATTGGCGGTTGACCCAGTTAAGTTTAATAAACCATTTAAACCACTTGTACCGCTACTACCGCTGGTTCCAGATTCTCCACTTGTTCCACTTGTACCGCTACTACCACTGGTTCCAGCTTCTCCACTTGTGCCACTACTACCACTGGTTCCAGATTGACCGCTGGTACCGCTTGTACCACTATTACCACTTGTACCACTACTGCCAGCACCACCCCCGGCTGATTTGAATACTTGACCTGTGGTATTATCTATGGTCAAAACATAACCCGTGGCATTGGTGGTAAGGTTCGTTATATAAATCGAACCCGTAATGCCAGGAGTTAATATTTGCGGTGAATCAATTTTCATTCCTATATAAATAGTGGAAATGTTCCGACTATTTATAGGTTATTTAATGGTTTAATTATTTACTTTAGTCTTCAATTCGTCAATTTCCACTTGTTGTTGTTTGACTTTTTCACTCAATTCTTGTACCGCTTTGATTAGTGGTACCAACAAATTGCCTGGGGTAGCTTCTAGTTTTTCAGGATTTGACTCATAAACCAAGTTCAAATATGTAGCATTTTCAGCTTCTTGTAACTCTTTAAGATCTTGTGCAATAAATCCAACCTGAATATTGTTATCTTTCTTGCTACCGTCTCTATT
>JACCDP010323003.1_pt1 | contig 10432 bp, 6 predicted proteins | sample 7445841 | NCBI WGS metagenome assembly JACCDP01 (sample SAMN15323441, study PRJNA562643) | freshwater metagenome | isolation source: river surface water | place: USA:Blue River Watershed | collected 2017-08-17
CGTTGTTTTCAGGCAAGGAGTGGTTGCGAACCATTTTGTGTGCATCTTTGTTTTGTTTCTTTATGACATTGCGATTTACCCCCATTTCTGACATTGAGCAGGTTTATCATCTGCAGCGTTCGTTGAGTAATCAGCGTGAATTTGCCACCCCCGCGGAGCGCATCGCCCAGCTGAAACGACTGAAGCAAAGCATCGCCAAGTACGAAGCAGAACTTTTGGTGGCCTTGAAGAATGATTTGGGTAAATCTGAATATGAGGGATTTTTGACCGAGGTGGGTGTGACGTACCAAGAGATTGATTTTCACATCAAGCATGTGAAGCATTGGAGCGCGCACCGTCGTATTACAACCCCTTGGTTTTTGCTGCCATCGAGCAGTAAGGTGATTCCGGAGCCGTTTGGACAGGTGTTGATCATGGCGCCATGGAATTATCCATTTCAGTTGTTGATGAATCCGCTGATTGGGGCGATATCGGCAGGGAACAGAGCCATTTTGAGGCCTTCACCCGAGGTGCCACATGTGGCAGAGGTGATTGAGAAGGTGATTTTGGACGCATTTTCAAAGGAAGAGGTCTATGTGGTGCAAGGCAGTATTGACGAGAATCAATGGCTGTTGCAGCAGCAGTGGGATTATATCTTTTTTACAGGAGGTTCGTTTTTGGGTAAGATCGTGGCCAAGGCTGCGGCGGAGAAACTGATACCTGTGACATTGGAGTTGGGTGGCAAGAGTCCTGCTATTATTGAAAAGGGCTGCGACATGAAAACGGCGGCCAAACGGGTGATCTGGGGGAAGTCGGTGAATGCCGGACAAACATGTATCGCACCGGATTATGTATGGGTACACAGCAGCGAGAAGCAGTTGTTTATTGACGCGGCGAAGGAGGCCTTGGTGCAGATGTACGGAGGTGATATGCTGGCGAGTCCGGATTACGGCAGAATGGTTAACGAGCGTTCGTTTGATCGTGTGAGTGCCTATTTGCAGGGGGCTGACGTGGTGTTGGGTGGTAAAAGTAATCGCCAGGAGAAGTTCATCGAAACCACGGTGGTGTCGGTGGATGGTTGGAGTTCACCGGTGATGTGTGAGGAGATTTTCGGTCCGATTTTGCCGTTGCGAACCTACGAAAACTTGGACGAAGTGATAGCTGATGTGAATGCGCATGAAAAGCCGTTGGCATTGTATTTTTTTGGGAGCGATGCCGGGTCAAAACAGGTGTTGGCAAGAACGAGTTCTGGGGGTGTGAGTATCAACGATACACTGGTGCATGTGGCCAATCATCATTTGCCTTTTGGCGGTGTGGGTGGTAGTGGGTATGGAAGTTACCGGGGACGTCAAACCTTCGAGGTGTTTAGTCATAAGAAGTCGGTAATGCGATCGCCTTTGTGGTTAGATGTGCCGATCAAATACCCGCCGTACAAAGGGTTGAGTTTGCTGCGTTGGTTGTTGGGTTAATTGACGGGAATGTTAACCATAAGTTAACGCTTGGTAAGGTTGTCGTAATTTTAGGGTAACATAGCGTAGCCAATTTTGCGGTATGCAAAATTCTATGCGCAAAGTCGTTGCTATTGCACTGTTTTTATTGAGTTTGAACACGGTACTGGCTCAAACGGAAAAAGGATTGTTGGTTGGTCGTGTGATGTCGGAAACTGGCCGTCCACTTGTGGGTGCCAAGTTGTTCGTTACGGGAACGCAGGATTCTGGATTGACCGACGTTGAAGGTAAATTTTCATTTTATGTGGCAGTGGGTGCGAGGAAAGTATTTGTGGAGGCAGAGGGACATGATGTGTTGGAAGACAGTATTTTCATTGAAGCGGGCAAAGAGTTCTTTTTAAATCCAGTATTGTCAAAGGCCACGCGTATGGAGGGTGCTGAGATTGTGAAGCGGAAGAAAGCCAAGGAAAACACGGTGGCTGCTGCAATCCAAACCAAGCAGTTGTCGCAAGGTATGGTTGAGGCCATCAGTGCGGAGGATTTTGCGAAGACAACCATTAGAACTACATCGGATGCCATTAAGCGCATTCCTGGGGCGACCATTTCTGAGGGTAAGTTTGCGAACATTCGTGGTATGTTTGATCGATATAATGCAGGGTATTTGAATGGTGCGCCATTGCCAAGTACGGAGAGCGATCGAAAGGCGTTTTCATTTGATGTGATTCCAGCGGCATTGTTGGATAACATTGTGGTTGTGAAGAGTGCTACGCCCGATATGATTGGTGATTTTGGTGGTGGAATCATTCAGATTAACACGAAGAGTGTGCCTGAGAAGTTTATCCAGACGGCATCAATTGGTTTCCAGTATAACAGTATTACTACTTTCAAGCAGATGGATGCGTTTGCTTTGGAGGGAATCGAGTATTTGGGTTTGCCATCGGCAAAAAGGGCCATTCCGGTGTTGGATCCGGCGATGGGATTTGAGCCACATACTACTGCAAAAGATCCTGCGCTGAATGCCCGCGAGACATTGAAGTTTAACAATGATTGGAGTTTGAAGCAGGTGAATGTAATGCCGGCGCCCAGATTTTCTTATTCTTTGGGCAAGCCGTTCAAATTGGGTAAGAAAGAAGCGGGATTGTTGGTGAGTTGGAATTATGCAATTTCACCCAAACGCAGTGCAGGTAATGTGGTTTCCAAAGATTACAGTACCAACTATACTTACAAAGAGTTTAATGATGATATTCTCAGTACAAACGTACAAAATGGTGGTGTGGTCAACTTGAGTGTGAAGTTGAATAAACAGAACCGCATAGATTTTCGGAATTTGTTGAGTTTGACCTACGATGCGGGCTCAACGCTGCGTGCCGGTTTGACAGATGCTGATAACAATATGTATGGTGAGGGTTTTTCAAACCAGGTGAATTATAACCGTTTGGTGAGCAGTCAGGTCAATGGATTGCACAGTTTCGGAAAGGACAAAAGTAAATTGACATGGGTATTGAATTACGGAAATACTTACAGAGCAGTGCCTGATTTTAGGATTGCGAACTATGCTTTGCCTGATGGTGACATTGCCAATAGGCAGTTGGTGTTGAACGCCTTCTTTAATGCGGGAACAGGTCGTTTCTTTAGCTTTATGAATGAGACGAATGTGTCTGCTAGTGCCGACTACAGCTATAATATTTCCAAGGGTAAAACCAATCATCAACTGAAAACAGGTTTGTTCGCACAAAATCGTAACAGGGATTTCCAAAGCCGTCAGTTTGTGTATGCGCCTGTGGGTGGATACAAGCCATCGGTAGTATTGCCTGCCCAAGATTTGGGTGCTTCTGCGATTTCTGCGACGAATGTGTATTTGATTGAAAAGACGGGTATTGATAAAGATTTGTATGAGGGTAAAAGTGCATTGGCAGCGGCTTACGCGATGGTAGAGAATCAATTGCCCTTGTTCAAGACAGGTAAAAAGGTGAATTATTTGAAGTTGATCTATGGCATGCGTGTTGAGCGTTTTAGTCAGAGTTTGAATAATGATTATTTCCGTCAAGCGGGTAAGGTGATGAGTGATTTGGGTGTGAACGTGGACTGGTTGCCTTCATTGAATGTTATCGCTCCGTTGACTGAGCGCAGTAATTTGCGTGCGGCCTACTATCGCACCGTGAATCGCCCGGAGTTGAGAGAAATGGCACCATTTGCATTCTATAATTTCGGAATCAACTCGGAAATTTTGGGAAATACGGGTTTGAAGCGAGCGTTCATCAACAACGCGGATATTCGTTGGGAGCTGTTTTCAAATAAGCAAGACATGATTAGTGTAGGTGCTTTTTATAAAGAAATCCTGAACCCCATTGAGGTTAATTTGGATGTGTCGCAGGCATTGATTCGTACTTTCACATATGGCAATGAATCGCGTGCTACCAATGTGGGCACAGAGGTAGAGGTGCGTAAGAATTTGGGTTCGTTAAACCGCGGGGTGAAGTGGTTGCGTGATTTGACTTTCTATGGAAACTTTGCACTGATTCGTTCGGCTGTTTCTTTCAGTGGAAACTCCAGCAGCGTGGCAAATCGTCCGTTGCAGGGACAGAGTCCTTATGTTGTGAACGCGAGTTTGTTTTATGAGCACAATGGATGGCAGGTAAATACCAGTTTTAATAAGATTGGTCAGCGCATTGCATACATTGGCGTGGCGCAGTCGATTCAACCATTTGGTGCAGATATTTACGAATTTGGACGGAGTATTTGGGATGTGCAGTTTGGCAAGGAATTGGGTAAAGATGGTAAAATGGGTACAGTGAAATTAACGTTGGGCGATTTGTTGGCTCAGAAAACCGTGTTCTTTCAAGATCTAAATGGCAACGGTAGGTATGATGATAAGGCTTGGAGCGATACGGATAAAGATGGTGATAACACTTTGTTTAGTTTCACTAACGGTAGACAGGCAACGATTACATATACGTTTAAGTTCTAATTGTTAGGATTTTTGGGCTGCGTTCCGTGGCCTTATGCCAAAGGGGTAACGCGTTTGTGTTACCCCTTTGTTAATTTATAAATGCAATGTTAATCATTGTTTAACTCAGTGGTGAATTTGGCGTAAGTATAGGGAAGGAATTTTGTGAGGAATAATTAAACTATGAAAAAAATTACTTTTTTGTCGGTTGCTGTGGCTTTAGCCAGTCAATTGAATGGACAGTTTATCCAAATGGTTAACTATGCAGGTGCTTTGAGTAGTGATGCAAGTCAAGATTGGACCAAAGGTTGGGCTGAATGGAATCCAAAACAAGCTTCTTACGGTATTGCTACCGAAACTACCACATTGAACGATGCGTCTGGCATCAAAAACATCACAGGTACGGTGACATTGGATGCATCGAAGGTGTATTTGTTAACCAGCACGTGCGTCGTTCGATCTGGTGGAAAATTGATAATCCCCGCGGGTACTGTGATTCGTGGTGCTGCGGATTTGACTGCTACACCTAAATTATATGCCACTTTGGTGGTTGAGCGTGGTGGTATGATTGAAGTGAATGGTACTTCTTCTAACCCAGTTGTTATGACATCTAATAAGGCCGCAGGTTCAAGAGATCGCGGTGATTGGGGTGGATTGGTGTTGTGTGGTAAGGCAGTAAACAACCAGAGTGTTGATGCTCAGTTGGAAGGATTTAACAACGTTGCAGTTGATAACACGCTGGGTAAATTTGGTGGTACAGACGACGCTGACAACAGTGGTGTCGTAAAGTATGTACGTATCGAGTTTGCTGGTTTGGCTTTCGAACCTAACAAAGAGGTGAACTCATTGACCATGGGTTCGGTTGGGTCAGCTACTACCATTGAGGGTGTACAATGTTCATTTGGTAACGACGATGCGTTTGAGTGGTTTGGCGGTACTGTAAATTGTAAGAAATTGATTGCTTACAAGACCACTGACGATGATTTTGATACAGATTTTGGATACCGTGGTGTTGTTCAGTTTGGTATTGCTGTAAAAGATACTGCTTATTTCGATTTGAGTTGGAACGCGCCTTCTGGTTCTTCTACTTCTGAGACTTTTGAGAGTGATAATGATGCCGCTGGTTCTGGTAAATTGCCTTTGACTGCTGCTGTTTTTTCTAACATTACTTGTGTAGGTCCTGTGGCTTTAGATAAGTCATACAATGATCTGTCTACCACGCAAAAGAGTGCTTTCCGCAGAGGTGCACGTATCCGTCGTAACAGTCGTTTGAGTATCGTGAATTCAGTATTTATGGGTTACAGAAACTTTATCATGTTTGATGGTGACAGCGTGTTGGTTGCTTCTGGTGTAAAATCAGGTGCTTTCAGCGAAACTTCTAATGTATTGCGTAACAACTTTATTGCCAATACTTCTGCTGCTGCAGCTGCCGGTGTAACGAACACAGGTCTTGCGGAAGTTGATAGCAAGAACACACCCGCTGCAATGGATGCTTGGTTGCGTGATGCGAAAAATGCAAACAAAATTGACGATGTAAACTACGCTTCAGGTGCTATTTTGGTGGATCCTAAAAATGCTACTGCCCCCGATTTCCGTCCAGTAGTTGCCTCTAAGATCAATACCTTGGCGAACTATGATGCTGCGATCTTGACCAAATATGGTAAATTTAGCTCGGTGAATACTCTGGGTGATGTAGTTATGACCAATGCTTATCCAGTGCCTGCGGTTGATGTTGTAAATGTGGAATTGTTCACTGTGTCTGCAACTGATGTATTGGTTTCAGTTTGTGACATGTCTGGCAAAGTGGTTGCTTCTTTGGGTACTCAATCATTGGTTGCTGGTGGTAATGCCATCGCAGTTCCAGTTGCCCAATTGAACAACGGATTGTACATTTTGAACGTGGTGTCTAATGGTGCTAAGAGCGCTTACCGCTTCACAGTGGCTCACTAATTTAAAATATATATTAATAATATCTCTAGCAAAAGGGAGGGCGCAGCCCTCCCTTTTGCTTTTTACTGTCCGACTATCGAATCACGGAAATCCAAGGCGTATGGAGAATGTCACCCGCTGCGTTGCTTAAAATAAATAAATACATGCCTGGAGTGAGGTGGTCTGTGGTGACTTGAATTTGATGTTGTTGGTCTACTTGGGTGTTGAAATTTACAATGGTTTTTCTGCCTTGTAGATCGATCGCTTCAACACGAATATCACCATGCCAATTGCCCAATTGGGAATGTTCAATGACAATTGTGTTTTTGCAGGGATTTGGGTAGGTCTTAACTGGGGTTGATGCGCTTAGATTTTGGTTTGATGCAAAAATCATTTGCTGTTTCGCCGAGGTTGTTCTTGTGCCTATGTATGGTTTAATGCCCCAGGAAACATGATTGCCCCAAGCGGATGTATAGCTGGATTTCCAGTCGTTATAGGTGAAGCCATAATCGGAGGTGCGCTGTCCATTGTAATATGGGTCTTGTTGGATTGAAGTATCGATCAGCGCGGCGATGTAATCGAGTTCTTTGTATAGACTATCGGTATGAAAAGGATCTTTGAGGTGCTCACGAATGTAGAATTCGTACATGCGTTTGTATTGTGGGATGGCAAATAGCTTATAGGTGAGGGGTGCTGCACTACCGGCTTTATTGCCCCAATCATGGATGTTGCGGTTGGCGATGTTGCTGAATCCCCATTGTACGCCCCAAGTATTGTCCATGTCGTAAGGTAAATACACAAACTTCCCGGTTTTCATGTTGTGATAGAGCCAGTAGTTGTTCTTGTTGGCGAAGTAGTTGTCCCAATGTCCCACCAATACCTCCATTGCCAATGTTTTCAGGTAGGCCTGCACATCAAACATGCGTTCCATGCGGGGGATGAATGAATCTGTGGGAGAGTTGTTTATGGCGTTGATGAAGTTGACCAAATCCGTATAATCGTCGGCCGTTTCGTTGGTTTTGAGGTCGTAGGCGCGTTCACCGCCATTCATCATGTCTTTGTAGGTTTGTTGGTTGGCACCTTTCCATGTGAGGTCGCAAGGCCAAGAGCATTTGTATAGATTGCCCGTATTGTCGCCGAAACGAGATTGTACATAGGTTTTGTCGATGAACTCACTGTTGTTACGCACGCCCCAATACTCGCCATTGATATAGAGTCTGATCAGGTTGCCTCTGATGGATGGGTTATTGGCCTGGTTCATCGCATGGGCTGCTAGGTATTCCCGCGACATGGATGGGTCGTTGTGGTTGCCGTTGATATTGAATTTTTTCAGGCCTTGGAAGGTTTGCTGTGAGAATTGATCGAAATCGATGCGAAATCCTTTTTTCTGTGCCGCCCTGGATGTGTTGCCTTTGAGTCGCATACCCACTGTGTGAAGGGTGTCTTCGTTGTCGTAAATGAACATCGCTGGATAGCTGTGATCGGAATACCAATTTTCTTTGAGCAGCATTTGGTTCAAGGAATCGGGGTGTATCCATAGTTGGATGCTATGAAGTTTGCGATCGAAAACAGTGCCTGGTTTGGGGTATACCGCTGACTGGCCGAAGGTTTCAGAGGTCGGTCCGACATTGAGTAGGGTGAAGATTATGAATCGAAGCGTAAATCGCATGGAGTTTAATTGGCTGTATTTGGGTAGGGTTGTAAAGATACGAAGAGTCTTGGGTTTCGGTTATGTGGTGCGATTAGGCGTTTTTTATCACTACATTGGGCTGAATTTATTATTGTATTATTGCAATATTAAGTTTTCAATCATGCGTAGGAAACCGCGAAATTTGCCAATGCTACTGTTTGTTTGGATAGTTTATATAATGTAATATTGCAATATGGGACTTAGTAAAACAGAATTGTTCGAAGCCAGGGAGAATGCGGTGGCCGATATTGCTAGGGTGCTATCGCATCCGGCTCGCGTGGCCATTTTGCAGCACATCATCAATACTGGAAAGTGCGTAAACAGTGAGTTGGTAAAAGATTGGGGACTCGCCCAGCCAACCGTTACGCAACACCTCAAAGAACTCAAAGCCCTGGGTTTGATCAAAGGACGTGTCCTTGGAAAGCAAGTAAACTATTGTATCGACCAAGCCAAATGGCAAGAGTTTCGCACGCTGATGGTCGATTTTCTGTATCAAACGCCCCCCGAAGATATTTCTTGTGATTGTTAAACCATGAAAAAAATACTTTTTACCCTCGTATCCATAGTTATGATGAATTACACAGCAAATGCCCAATCGTTTGAGGTGCTGGACCAGTATTGGACCAAAGTAACAGCCAATCTTGGGTCGGTTCCGGCAGATCGACAAGACGAATTGAAGTCGTTGGCAACTTACATCGCCAAGTCAATCAAACAGGATGGAACTGCCGATATCATGTTTATCTGCACCCACAACAGTCGCAGAAGTCATTTCGGTCAAATTTGGGCAGCTGCGGCTGCGCATCATTTGGGAATTGAAGGTGTTAAAACCTATTCTGCCGGTACCGAAGCGACCGCGTTTAATGCCAGAGCCATTGCCGCCGTGGAGCGTGCGGGTATGATTGCCGAACACATCCCCGATCCTACGCTATTGCAAAAACAGGATACCAGCAACCAACAGCTGCGGTTTGTCAATGCGTTTGATCTCAACAACAAGGTAATGATGATTACTGTTGGCAAAGGGGCCAAACCAGTATTTTGCTTTTCCAAAACCATCGATCATCCCTTGAATCCAACGGGCGATTTTGGCGCGGTGATGACCTGCTCATCGGCCGATGCTGCTTGTCCCATCGTCAAAGGCGCCAACTACCGCGTTGCCATTCCCTATGTTGACCCCAAAGTATCAGACGGTAAGCCCGAAGAGTCTGCCACCTACGATGAGCGTTGTTTGCAGATTGCCACGGAGATGTTGTGGGTGATGAATGTTGTTAAACAGCAATTGAAGTAGTATGAAAAAGCTGTCGTTTTTGGATCGATACCTCACGTTGTGGATTTTTTTGACTATGGCGATTGGCGTAGCATTGGGGTATTTTGAGCCGAGCATTGCTCAAAGCATAGAATCGATGAGTGTTGGCACCACGAACATCCCGTTGGCGGTGGGATTGATTTTGATGATGTATCCACCCTTGGCAAAAGTCAATTATCGGTTGTTGCCAGCGGTGTTTCGCGATACAAAGACACTGGGAGTGAGTTTGGTCTTGAATTGGATCATTGGACCAGTTTTGATGTTTGTACTCGCTTTGATCTTTCTGCCCCATCAGCCCGATTACATGGTGGGATTGATTTTGATTGGTTTGGCGCGATGCATCGCGATGGTGTTGGTATGGAACGATTTGGCGGAGGGTAGCAAGGAATATGGCGCGGGCTTGGTGGCGTTGAATTCGCTGTTCCAAGTGTTTGCGTACAGCTTTTATGCTTGGTTGTTCATTTCGGTTTTGCCGCCGTATTTCGGATACAAGGGCGCCATCGTGGCGATTACCATGTCGCAGATCGCACAGAGTGTATTTATCTATTTAGGCATCCCCTTTTTGGCCGGCGCTTTTTCTCGGTTTGTGGGTGTAAAATTGAAAGGCGAGGCATGGTATAACGAGTGGTTTATTCCGCGCATTTCAAAGATGACGTTGATTGCTTTGTTGGGTACCATTGTGTCGATGTTTGCGCTCAAGGGCGACCAAGTGGTTCAGTTGCCAGGCGATGTGCTTCAGGTGGCGTTGCCCATGATGGTGTATTTCGTGGTGATGTTCTTGTTGGGCTATGTGTTGAGCAAACGGATGGGGGGTAGTTACGACAAAGCCACAGCGATTGCGTTTACGGCCGCTGGAAACAATTTTGAATTGGCGATAGCTGTTGCGATTGGGGTGTTTGGACTCAACAGTCCGCAAGCATTCGTGGGCGTTATTGGTCCTTTGATTGAAGTGCCAGCGCTGATTTTGTTGGTGCGGGTGGCGTTTTGGATTCGCGATCGATATTTTAGTAAGGCATAATTCGTGATTATTTGATATCAAAAAAGAGGGCCCCGCAATTTGCGGGGCCCTCTTTTTATATGGTTGTTTACGTTTTAGCGTTTAGCTCAATCCGGTGATGATACCGTCTTTCACATCC
>JACCDP010846407.1_pt1 | contig 10432 bp, 7 predicted proteins | sample 7445841 | NCBI WGS metagenome assembly JACCDP01 (sample SAMN15323441, study PRJNA562643) | freshwater metagenome | isolation source: river surface water | place: USA:Blue River Watershed | collected 2017-08-17
CGACCAGAAACTTGGCACCTAGACCGATCGTAGGTGTGTAGGGGATTTCAATTTTGAGGCGACCAAAAGCTGAATTCTCGAGCTGCGTTTGACTTTGGATGTTGACAGAAGGTCCGGCGGCGGTGACGTCTGAGCCGATGCTCAGAGCACTGCTGACAGCGTCGTTCGCCAAACTACTACCGCTGGAGATGATCAGAGATCCGGTCAGAGATTTGAGTTCGTCAGGGATCAAAAGGGTTGCTGACTGACCATTGTCAAGGAGGCTAGACACAGAGCTCAGAGATGGCTGGCGCATTTGCTTAAGGCCAAAGCTATCGCAGGCACTGCTGAGAGGCAGCAGTACCGTAAAGAGCAAAATGCGAGCACAGGCAGAACTGAGCATGCTCCTCCTCGATGAGAGAGACAACACACCTTACCTTGTTATGTTCGGCCTTTGCCGACGCTTCTTTAAGTTGATTTTTCATGGACTTAATAGGTTTTTTGAGGCTTGCTTATCTAAGGATTAAGTAGCTGAAAGTTCAGTGAGTCTCGCGCTTCGTTCAGCTTTACTTTTGCGTAAGAAACGCTGGTAAGGTGCTTCTTAGCAAGTGAGAGCTGCCCTTGGTCCTCTGCGAAACCAAGCTTCAAGACAAAACGTTTATGGAGACTTTTATCCCTAAAAGTTTAGACTGAAGATTGAGCCCAGCTCTGAGTCAGACAACAAATACTAAGGACGCACACAGAGAACATGGCTAGTATTGGTCTTGGGGCCGTTGCCCACGTTGCCGTAGGGGAGATACACAGCCCATGCGTTGATCGTATTGGAGGAAAACGACGAAGCAGACCAAAAGTAATAGCCCGACTCCACATCCGCAATAAATGCATTATTGTTGTCGAGACTTCCTGCCCCACGTATCGTTCCTGATCCCTTATAACCTAAATCGCGGATGCCATGAACATAAGCTTCCTGCAACTCTTTTTGGGTAGGCAAACGCCAATCGCTATACCCACCGTAGCTCAAGGCATCACAGCGGCTCACCGCAACCGACCAATCTACAGTCGTCGAAAGAGGCGCAACCCCGTTAGCTGGATACTGCTCACTCCACATCAAACCCGATATTCTATCCTGCATCAAGCAATCATCCGCAGCGGTATCACAAGCTCCATCTGCTGTAAGATCCCGCCACACACTCCGATCACAATCGGTCGTATTCGACCAGCCTGCAACTAGACTTGTCGGGAAAGCTCCATCGTTGTTCCAATCATCGATCGTGTCCCACCAATCTATGGTGGTGCCCGCTATCGTCCCTGCTGTCCCAGGCGGCATTACATCGCTGTTAAAGATCGAACTGTTGACCCTGTTCCGGCACGTAGTCTTTAACTGCCCCGCTGTGCTACCTATCGTCTTACCTACTCGAATATTCCAAGGATCCACACTGCAAGCTCCACTCACCCACTGACAAGCACTGTCCCCCTGACAGTTGGCCTGAGTCGTATGCTGGCAAAGGAGGCTAGCAGCGGTCAGTGTTCCCGTAGCGTTAAAAATGGTTGTCCCACTTTTAATATTCGCCACATCGATATCTGCATCCCCAGCCCCGGTCTGATAGACTCCTGCACTCGTCCAGTATTCAAAGTTTGCTGAGGATTTGATCTTGGCATCAAACGTCGCATTATCAAGATCAGCAGTCGCTGACGCAGAAGGCAGAGGATAGAGCGCAGACGGATAATTCCCCGTGACACCAAAGAGGCTCACACCAGCCTTGATATTTGCGGCTGCCAAAGCACTCGAACCTGCGCTCTGATAACGCGTCCCAGTTGAATCCCAAAATTCAAAGCTACTTGCACTCGCCAGCGAGCTACTCAAGTTGCTTGATGTGAGATCTGTCATCGAACTTGCCCCGCTCACATCCATAGTCCTATAGGTGGCTGTCGCCACACAGCCAGACTGGTTCGCTCCTGAGCAATTGCTCTGCAGGGGGGAGCTCCCACTCACCCCTGCTACGACCTCTCCTATTATCACCTTGGGCGCAAGCCCACTGGTATCGGCAGCCGCAAATCTTGGTCCGACTACAACACAGTCGGTAGCCCCATCTCCGGAACATGGACTATAGGACCCTGAACCACTGCAAGACTTTGTGCCTAGTTTAGGCTCGCCATTGAAATCATAATAAGTTTCCCCCTCGCAGACCTCACTGGCTGAAAGGGCCACGTTATAGGGCTTGCGAGTCCCACCAGTATAGAGCACACGGAAACGAGCCTCCTCGCGTTTGCTCTTGAGCTGAAGGAGTATCTTTTTGGAGGCGTCCAGCGTGGGGACTTTGAGGCGAAGTTCGCGCGCACTTACGAAAGTATAGTCGGTGATCTCGCTATCACCGAGGAAGACGGTAAGTTTATCGGTAAACTGCGAACCATAGACAGTAAGTTCATCTCCACTCGTCACGATAGCAGGACTGACACTTTCGATAAAAAAACCATTGATAGTCTCTTCGTCCGCAGGACTGTCTGCTGTGCCAGGATTCTGCTTGCAGGAATACAAGGCCGCAATGCTCATCGTCACTATCCAGACCCGGATAGCTAATAAGCGGAGAATGAAGACTTTCGTGTGCAAACGATGTTCCTCGTCAGGAAAAAAAATCGACACTATAAAGGCTCATACTTGATTTTTTGCTTGTGCTTTTGTGGGGATGCCTGCCAGATCCCCTCTAGCGATTAGTATCGGAGCAGTGCTTTTTTGACTAAACAAATTTAAATTTTAGAACTGAAAAGCTTAGCATTGCTCTATGCTTCCAGTGGCTATTACCAAACGTAAGAATTGGGTCTTTGCTCTTGGGAAAAGTTTAGCGGTTAGCTATAAGTGTTGTCGACTGCACCACAGTCCGCGACATGAGTATGGGGAAAGTGTGCAAAATATGAATGATGTGAGAGCAAAGCAAATGATAAAAAACAGTCTTCTTGGCTGCTGTCTATGGCTTTCAACTGCAGCCTTTGGCATAGAGATCACGGTCGAAGACCCCTGCTCCTCGCAAGCATGGCTGACAGAAGAAGTGGCTCTGGTCCCTGGAACATCGCTTGGACAAATGAGCCTCGAAGCGTTTGACAGAGCTGATCTTACCTATCAAGGCAGCCCTGCTGGCATTCTCAGTATTCGCGGCCTGGTCCCTAGCAACAAAGCCCTTGAGATACGCGCCGATGGAAGCATGCGGGCCTATGGCTGGTGTTATCTTTTGAACGGATCCAAGCTAGAAAAGATGCCTGATCAAGCATTTCCTGAAAACGAGAGGGATCAGATTGTTTGGTACTTGGGATTTGCCACTTACCAGAATGGGAGTTGGGGTGACTATTGTATTGCCCTGGCCGAGAGTCAAAAGCAATACATGTGCGCTCTTTGAGACCTTAGAACTGCGGCACTTGATTGGACCACTCAGAAAGTTCGATTGGACAAGTTTCGCCTTGGGGACCACAGATGATCTGCAGCTGAGCCCTTACGGCTCCCTTGCGATACACCTGACCTGTGGGCGAGATGTAAAGAGCACCTTGGCCTTCGCCGAATTCTAATTGCACGGGGACGGTGAAAGAGGGCGTCAAGAGTTGTCCGACGCTCGTCTGAGGGCTATTCCAGGAGATCACCCAGATGCCCTCTTCAAAAGAACTGCGCAAATCATAAAGTCCTTTGGGGGCATTCAATACGATTGGTCCCTGAAGGCTCGCAATTTCGAGCGTGTCCTGCAGAGCGACTTGCGCAGTGACCATCGCGGGTGTTGCTGTGGCAGATAGCTTCGCAGACACACAACAAAGGCTGGTAATGAGGCCAAGGAACATCAGAACTTTCATGCAGTTTCCTCTTTCAGCAGCAGGGGACTTAAGCCTTGTGTTTAGGTCCAGTTGTCAGGGAGAAGCGCTTAGGAAAGTCGCTTGAGCTGGTATAGCCAACAATGCACTGTACCATTGAACTCTAATTGCTACATGTTTGAATCCAGCCTAAGACGAATTCCCGCAAAAACGAAACTTGTGTTTCTTGTTCAGCTGGACTACCACATCGACCAGAAGTTTATTTAGCAACTGAGGTTTAGTCTATGAGCCCTAAGCACTTTTTTCTCGGTCTCTGCGCACTGACTCTTGTGACCCCAATTGCGTGTCGCAGCACCCAATCTTCTGTACTCAGAAACGAGAACGCAGAAGATCGCTCGTCCCTGACCTTTTCGCCAGAACTCCTTCAAAACAGCACAACCCCCTTCCTGACGCATATTAGCTCCGACCCCATGCAGAACTATCTAGCCATGAATATTCAGTACCAGCCGGTTGAAGAGCTGCGCGAAGAACTGCAGCGGCTTCTACCCTATACCCTCAAAAATCGTGGCGAAGCGCATATCACCGTCGTGAATCCAGTCGAGTACAAGAACAGGCTTATGAACAAGCTTTCGATGACAGCAATCCATGAGATTGCGAAATCAAAAGCCATTCAGAGCAGCGACTTTGAAGCCGTCTGCCTTGGTGAAGGACAAAAAGAACTCGACGGAGTAGTCGAACACACCTGGTTCATCGTGGTGCGTTCGCCACAGTTACTGAACTTGCGAGCTGAGATCCAAAAGGCTTTTGTTGCAGCAGGTGGTGAGAAGGAGGCCTTCGACTATCAACTTTTTTACCCCCACATCACATTGGGTTTTACCAAGCGTGATCTGCACTTTGAAGATGGTGTGATCAAGGACGAGCGAAGCTGTGTGTATCCCTTAGCCGTTCAGGAATGAAAAAAGCACCAGTCGCATAGAGGCTGGTGCGCAGTTTCCCACCGACCCAGAAAAATAAAAAATTTTCCTCCCTTAAAGCAATCCTGATCCAAACAATCATGTCATATTGGAGTAATGCTGCCTCTATGACGCATATATTTCTCCGAGGCTGCAATATCTCACTTCAACGCGCATCCTCGGTTTGGAAAAAGAACTTTGTTTTGGATTCGCTTTAGAAAATTCAACCCCGAAATCTCGAATAAGAAGGAACCAACCATGAAGATCAAACAAGTTTACTCAGTCGCTCTGTTAGCTTTCGTCCTTCAAGCCTGCGGTGAAAGCAAAGAAGAAAAAAAGTTGAAGAATGACAATAAAAATCTTCGTCAAAGTCTCGGAGAGCTTGCTCAGGATAAGGAAGATCTCAAACGTGACTTGGAGACTCTAGAAGCACAAACGAAACGTGACTCAGAAGCTTTGGAAGCAAAAGCGGAAAGTGAAACTAAGCTCAGACAAGAATTAACTGACAAAAACAATGAATTAGTAGCCTTGACCAAGAAAGTTAAAGAAAAAGAAGCAGACTTAGTCGCAAGCAAGGATAAGTTAAAAAATTTGGGTCAAGAAAAGGCTCAACTTGAGAAGACTGTTGCAGAGCGCAATGAAGTCATCGGGCAGCTAAGTAAGACTATTGTCGAGCTAAATGAAAAAATCACCCGCACTCCGAACGCCGACGAACTGAAGAAAGAGATAGCTCAGCTAAAAGAACAATTAGATGCTGAAAAGTCTGCTAAACTTGCCGCTGAGACTAAAATTGTTTCAAAAGATGCTGAAATAGCAGAGCTCACAAAAAGACTGGACAATCCTGGCGAAGAGCTCCAAGCACTACGCGAAGCCCAAGCTAAACTTCAAGAAAAAGTTGATAACTTACTCAAAAGAAGTCTTACCGACGTTAAGGGTCTCTGGATGACCCAAAAATTATCGGAAGTCAGTGACTCTGAATGCTACAAAATAAGCTTCGTTGATGCAGCAGGACGATTCTCTCAAGGTCTCGCTTGTGCTGATGGTCGCGTTCAAATCACTCGGTTTGACGTTTCTCGATTCCATGGCCGCGTCTATCCATCGTCTTCAGCAGTCAATACAGTAGGATTTGAAGTTTCCGGACGTCAAACAGCTAGTAGCTGCAGCTCAACAAGCACTCTCGCTCCGTCGAGTGATATTATGGTCTTTAAGCGCTTAACGCAACCGAGTGGAGTCACCGGAGCAATCTTTACCACTGTGGAAATGCAGACAATTCGTGGGGAAAGCGCCGTCACCAAGTATGATTTATTTATTGGTTCACCAGCCACAAGCAGCTTAGAAAGTTTACGCCTCACCTTAAGTGGTGCCGTATCAGAACGCAGCAAAGCTGAAGTAGGTCTCAAGTTTATGGAAGCCCACTTTAATGAAGCTAATGCTAGCTTCAGCCTAGGCTGTTTTGATCCGAGTGGAAGTTTTATCAAACAATAATCATCAACATATTTATACTTAAAAGAGAGATCAAAGCTTATGAAAAATCACATAACTATCGCATCTATCCTGGCTAGCACTCTTGCTTGCGCACCCAGCGAAAACAAATCCGAACTCAAGCAGAGCATTGATCAAAACAGTGAACTGAGACTTTCGGGATTCACAGGCGACTTAGATTATGCAACACTCGCCCAATCTTATACCTTCAATCGCCCACAAGTAGCTTGGACTGATTCGTATTGGCCTAGCTTTAAGCGTGGACTGTCCGCTCGCTGGGGACAAGTTGGAAGCGAGAGTACTTCTGACGTTGCGCTAGAAGCGTTCCTTAATTCTCATGTCGCTGAAAGCAAAAACCTCGAGCCAAATGCCCAATTATCACCGGCAGAAAAGTATGACCTCATTTATCGCTGGCGTTTCGGAAAGGCAATGTCGGATGACAGTCTGCGTACACTCATCGAGTCCGTCAAGACCTTAGAAGCTGACTACCTGACCAAGACTAAGTTAGAAGAGAAGCGCAGCCTTATGTCTAGCATCAATTCCCAGTTGAGCGCTTCACGCGAATTTAACGAACTCTTCCCACTTTCACGGGGCGGTTGGGTAAACTGGCTATCGCGCAATGCTCAAAAAACTGCACAGTTTTTGGATGAAGCAGGTACTGGCGACGACTGGAGTTGGGAAGGCATTTGTCACGGTTGGGCTCCTGCGGCACTCTACTCAGAAGTTCCTAAACATGCCGTGAATGTGAGCCTAGATGATAAAAAGATCCTCTTAACCGAGGGTGATATTCGCGGTTTGCTCTCGTATGCTTGGGCAAATTATTCACCAAGCGGTCGTGATCAATTTTTCATTGGGCGTCGCTGCAATGAGGAAGTAGGCGACGCAGATAGTAAGGGACCAGTTGATGAATCGGGTCGTAGTATCTATGGAACGATCATATGGAACGAGGGCGACGCAAAAGCTAACTTCAGTTTGATTAGAGAACTAGAAGGGCGCGGACTGCTGCAGCCTTGGATGAATCAGACATTTAACAATCAAATCGGTAGTACTCGTGCCTATGAAATTGAAACTAACGATGGGCTTAAGCGAGGTCTCTTGCTTGAAGTTAACTGGATTAACAAGCAGAACTACTGGCAAACAAGCTTCATGTTTGCACAAACTGCGGCTGACTTCGAAAGATTCGCCCAAGATCAATCCAGCGTTGTCTTCCCACAAGACGTTGACTTCCTTGGCTGCGGTGACGTGAATCCAGCCGCCCTCCATACTACAGTTCTGCAAAAACTGAGCCCTGATCTCGATAATGGTAGAGAGCAAATCGGTTTTGTCATAGATCGAACCCAATCTGGTCAGGTGTGGAATCAACCCGTTCATGCAGCCAAAGTTGTGACAAAATCCAAAGTAAGCCTGTTTCAGGGTGATCAAATCAAAAAATACCTGGCCAAGGATCCCAAGTTTCTCGCTCGCTTCAGTCCTGAAGCCACCTATGTGGTACCAGTCGAACTAAGCCTGCAATGGACGAGCGAACCGAATGAGGCTCAAATTCAGTACGGTAATTTAGTGAACCGAAACTTTAGCTTCGACATTGGAATGGGACGCCAGACTACAAACGTCAAGTATCTCCTAGAATTTAATGACGACGATAAATTAGTAGGAGCGGAATGGGGCACACTTGAAAGTCCAGCACAACCATCACAGATTCCTGATTTCATCTTTGGTTTCAAAACCAACTCTGTACCAGCTAATAACTTGAAAAAGGGCTTCGATTACTCAGGAATTATCGGCAAAATTCACGAGTGCTCTTTGAGTGATAAAACTGATGGTGAGACTCAAGTTGGCGACAAGAAGCTTAAGTTCACAAATTGTGTGATCGAGAAAAACTAAGATCATAATACGGTTTTCGAGCTGGCCTAGAACGCAAGTAGCGCTCTAGGCCATTTTTTATGGGATCCCTTAAAGGACTAGCATCAAACTCCTATATCTTCTAGACTATTGCTATCCTTAGGCATGTTAAGGAGGGTAGCTTGTTCACTCTCACTCGAGTCCATCTGATCAGACTTGTCCTCTTCTGTGGCCTTTCTCTGCTCCTTCTGCAAAGTCGTGCCACAGCACAAATTCTCGTGCCAATCCCGCCCGAAGGCGCACTCGAAGTGAATCTTGCCGAGTCTAGTAGCTTTTATAAAGATCCCACCGCCTCCCTCACCCTTCAAGCGATCAAAGACAAGGAATTTTTACCAGCCCAGGGTCTGACCCTGATCAAATACAAGGGAGCTATTTGGATCAAGGTACGGCTCAGCCTAGCCTCTGCAAGCCCTAGATCCCTGCTCTTGAGCCATCCCTGGCCTCAGACCGATCATATCGCAATCTTTCATAGGATAGAGGCGGACGGCAGCATCGTGGCTTTAGGCGAGCAAGGCGATCGTGCAAGCCACTCCTTGCAAGGGCCTCATGGGCTCTATCCAACTTTTCCCCTCACGCTCTCACCTGGAGAACACACGCTCTTTATCCGCATTGAAACAGCCGCAAGCGTACATTGGGATCTTATCCTAACGGATCTTCACACCGCAGCCACGCATTCCTCAGAAACCCTTGGGATCATGACCTGGTTCTTTGGAATCTTTACCGCAATGTTTGCCTATAACTTTTTTCTCTACCTTCGCCTCCGTCACCTCAACTTTCTCATCTACTGCATCTACTTTGCAGCTTTTATCGTCGCTCAAGTTATCCTCTCTGGGATGGGGTCCTATCTTTTTGCACAGCGGAGTTTTTATTCGTTCCTGGTTAACGAAGGGATCATATGGAGTGCTGAAATCGCTGCGGTGGCAGGCTCACTTTTTACCCTCCGCTTTCTTAAGATGCGCAAGACACAGCCGCGTTTGGCGAAAGCTATGATGGCCTGCTACCCTTTCTCTGCCTTTAACATTCTTCTGAGTTTTTGGAATTTTCCTCTAGCCTCATCGCTCATTATCCTCACCAACACTTACACCACAGCCTTAGAACTGACGGGAGGTATCCGTGCCTGTCGTGCCCAACAGAGTCAGGCTTATTACTTTACAATAGCTTGGGGTCTGCTCATCCTTGGTAACCTAGCTTTTGTTGCTAATAATATCGGCCTACTGCCCCTCAGCTCGCATGCACGCTGGGGGCTTATGGTGGGAGGCAGTCTCGAGGCACTCCTCATGTCCCTAGCTCTGGGAGATCGCATGCTCTCTATCAACACAAGGCGGAAGATCGCGGAGAAAACGTTGGAAATGGAGGGTCACGCCCGATTAAAGCTTGCGGCCACCGTAGCTCACAAGCTCAATAACCCACTCAATGCCATGCAGCTAGCCAGTGAAAATTTAGAAGCAGAAAGCAAGAACCTACACATCATAGCCAAAAACCTTTTTAGTGACCAAGACCCCGATGATCCCGACACGATTCGTCTCATGAAGACATTTAACGACTTTTTCAGTAGCTCTGAACAAAGTTTAACAATATTGAGGAATGGAATACAGAGATCGACGGCACTGATAGACGAAGTAAGAACTATCAGTGGAGTGGATGGTACTATGAGTGGTCAAACATCCTTGCAAAGCCTTTACCCACAGCTCCAAGCTCGTCTACAAGAACATCTCAAGCAGGCAGAGTGGGGTCGTCTCACCTTCACCCCTTGGCCTGACGTAGAACTCCCCATCAATCCTCACATACTATTGAACAGCCTCGAAGCTATCCTCAAGCTCGGCCTTGATTACTCCAGCGAAGGCTTGTGTTTTTCTTTCGAATGTCAAGAGCCCGGTAGATATATGGCGAGATTAGACGGCAAACTTCAGCTCGATCCGACGGCCTTGAAAGCAGCAGAACATCACATTGCAACTCTCCTTGGTAAAGCTCCTGGCGACTTGAAGCTGTCCTGCGATGGCAAAACTTTGCTTGTAGAGCTTTCCTAACTACGCTAGTCAAGTCTTGCTAATCCAGTTACTATAACTGGATCAAAGCACATTTCCTTGGGAGTAGAAGAAGCTATGCGCATTCTCTTAGTCAGCCTACTCAGCCTTAGTATATTTGGCTGCAAGACCACTTCAAGGTCTCAAGCTCTGTCGACCGATCAGAGCAGCATTTCCTGCGAAGTCGCTATTGTAGGGGGTGGTGTGGCTGGCCTCCATACTGCCTATCGTCTGGGAGCTCAACTAGGCGATAAAGTCTGTTTGTTTGAAAAAGAGAATCGCCTTGGAGGCCGCATCTATGATGTC
>JACCDP011066953.1_pt1 | contig 10432 bp, 5 predicted proteins | sample 7445841 | NCBI WGS metagenome assembly JACCDP01 (sample SAMN15323441, study PRJNA562643) | freshwater metagenome | isolation source: river surface water | place: USA:Blue River Watershed | collected 2017-08-17
ACGTTTGAAAATTCTCCAGCATGGACCATGCACATTTTAATGAGTAAGCATATCACTATTAGAAAAGTAAATGTAAAAAATCCATGGTATGGACAAAATACAGATGCACTTGATTTAGAGTCTTGTACCAATGCGCTCATTGATGGTTGTAATTTTGATACCGGTGATGATGGAATTTGTATTAAATCTGGAAGAGATGAAGAAGGCCGTAAAAGAGGAATGCCTACAAAAGATATTATTGCCATTAATACCACAGTTTACCATGCACATGGTGGATTTGTAATAGGAAGTGAAATGAGTGGTGGGGCCAATAATATTTTTGTGTCTAATTGTACATTTATTGGAACTGATATTGGCCTTCGTTTTAAAACCACCAGAGGAAGGGGCGGTGTAGTAGAAAATATTTTCGCCTCAAATATTACCATGCGTGATATTGTTGGCGAAGCCGTACTATTTGACATGTACTATGCTGCAAAAGATCCTGTACCATTAGAAGGTGAGAAAAAAGATATGCCAGTGATTCAAACACTTCCGGTAACTGAAGCAACCCCAATTTTTAGAAATTTCTATTTCAATCATGTGTATTGTAATGGTGCCGAAAAAGCGGTTTTTGTAAGAGGTATTCCTGAAATGAATATCAGTAATTTGGTGTTAAGCGATATGGTTTTTGCAGCAAAAAAGGGTATCGAAATTACCGAGGGTTCAAATATCGAGTTTAACAATATTAAACTCGTTACCCAGCAAGCGAATCCACTAGTATATATCCAAAACAGCAGTAAACTTACTTTTAATAATTTTTCTATTGAGCCAAATATTCCGTTGGTGTTTAGCATTAATGGTGACCGTACTCATTCAATTCATACTAAAGGACTCAATTGGAATAATGCAATTAAAAAAGATGAATTCTTATTTGGTGCGAAAGCAAATAGTATCTCTTATCAACAATAAACCTGTCACTCAATGAAAAAGTTTTCAATACTATGTATCGCTTTTTTTGCAAGCAGCTATTTTGCATATGCACAAACTGAATCTATGGCAGCTAAGGTGGCAGCTACTGCTATGGCTACCTTATGGAAAGAGCCTGTTGGTGCAGATACCGCAAAGCCAACAAAATGGACATATGATCAGGGCGTTGTTTTACTAGGCATCGAACGTTTATGGATACAAACAGCCAATCCTGTCTATTTTTCTTATATGCAAAAAAGCATGGATTATTTTGTTTCAGAAAACGGCGATATTAAATTTTATAAAGCGCAGGACTATAATATTGACAACATCTTATGTGGTAGAATTTTATTAACCTTATACAATGTAACAGGTCAGGCTAAATATTATAAAGCTGCATCATTATTAAGAGATCAATTAAAAGGCCAGCCACGCACAAAGGAAGGTGGCTTTTGGCATAAAAAAGTATACCCCTATCAAATGTGGCTTGATGGATTGTACATGGGGCAGCCATTTTACACCGCATATGCTAAGCAGTTTCATGAGCCTGAAGCTTTTGATGATATAGCCAATCAATTTATTTGGATGGAAGCGCATGCCAGGGATACAAAAACTGGACTTTTATACCACGGTTGGGATGAAAGTAAAGAACAAAAATGGGCAAATCCTATAACCGGTTGTTCTCCTCATTTTTGGGGTAGGGCCATGGGTTGGTATGAAATGGCCCTTGTTGATGTGCTAGAAAATTTCCCTGCTACACATCCAAAAAGAGCAGATCTAATCGCTATTTTAAAACGCCTTGTTGATGCCATTAAAAAAGTGCAGGATCCTGTAACAGGGCTTTGGTACGACATTTTAAATTTACCCAATGAAAAGGCGAATTATTTGGAAGCATCTGCCAGTGCCATGTTTGTTTGTGCAACGGCTAAAGCGGTGCGTTTAGGTTTTTTACCAGCAAGCTATTTAGCAGTTTCTAAAAAAGGATATGATGGTATTTTAAAAAGGTTTATTAAAACAGACGAAAAAGGGTACACCAATTTAGAAGGAACCGTTAGTGTGAGCGGGCTAGGTGGCAAACCTTATAGAGACGGAAGCTTTGCATATTACATGTCTGAAAAAGTAATTGTAAACGATCCTAAAGGGGTGGGTGCTTTTATACAAGCGGCCAATGAAATGGAGTGGCATGCCACAGCAAAAACGGGCAAGGGTCAGCTTTTTTTATTAGATGATTATTACAATGCCGAAAAGAAAAAAGATATCAAAGGGGTAGAATACGCATACCATTACAAGTGGCCTGAAATGTACAACAATGGGTTTTCTTTTTTAGGAAATGTAATTACTTCTAATGGACTCCGCACAGGCACACTATCTGAAGCGCCAACAACAAACAATTTAAAAAATGCTGCTATATACATGATAGTAGACGCAGACAATGTAGCAGACAATCCTACGCCCAATTACATGAATGAGAAAGATGCGCAGGAAATTTATAATTGGGTAAAAGCGGGTGGCGTACTCGTTTTATTTCACAATGACAAACCCAACGCCGATTTTACTGCTTTTAATAAGTTATCTGATTTATTTGGCATTCATTTTAATGAGGATAGCCATAACAAAGTAGTGGGAACAGATTATGTGGGCGGGAAAATTGATATACCTGCAGGACATCAAATACTTAAAAAGGTTCAAACCATTTATCAGAAAGAAGTTTGTTCCATCACTGTTAAGGCACCTGCTAAATCGGTTCTAACAAAAGGAGATTTGGTTGTTTTTGCAACAGCCAAAATTGGTAAGGGAACTGTTTTTGCAACCGGTGATCCTTGGCTTTACAACGAATATACCGATGGAAGAAAACTTCCTGTTATGTATCAAAATGCGCAGGCTGCTAACGATTTAGTAAAGTGGTTGACATCTCAAATTCCAGTAAAAAAATAATACATTGAAAAAAACGGGCTTATATTTTCTTGCTTTTACAGTTGCTATTGTTATACAATTCAATGGAGCAGCACTGTATGCACAAGCAAATAATAAGTCAATGATTGTGGTAGATCAGCGTGGTGGAGCGGATTTTATTTCTATACAAGACGCCTTAAATAGTTTGCCAGATGCTGCTAGTGCACCACGAATCATTTATATCAAAGCAGGTGTCTACAAAGAAAAATTATTTGTAGAAAAAAACTTTGTAAGCTTAGTAGGAGAAGATAAAAACACAACCATCATAACTATTTCACTGGCCAGAGACATATGGCGCTGCGAAAATGACGATGATTGGGGTGTTGCTACCATCAATTTAAAATCCAATGATATAGCACTGGAAAATTTAACCATCACCAATACCTATGGTTTCGAAAATCAAAATAATCCGGAGCCTGCACATATCAATTGCCGGAAGGATACGTTAAAACCATTTAAAGAAGTTAGAAATAATGGGCATCAAATGGCGCTTCGCAGTTTTACAACCACACGTTTGGCCGCTAAAAACTGCATTTTTAGAGCCTTTGGTGGAGATACCGTGAGTCCTTGGAATACCGAAGATGGTTTCTTTTATTTCAAAGATTGTATCATGGAAGGAGGGGTAGATTTTTACTGTCCAAGGGGTTGGGCATGGGCTCAAAACTGCACTTTTATTGCACATGGAAATACTGCAGCAATTTGGCATGATGGCTCTAAGCACGAAGATTCAAAAACAGTGCTTGTGGATTGTGTATTTACTGGAGATCCTGGTTTTAAGTTGGGCCGATACCACAGAGATGCACAGTTTTATATTATTAATGGAAGGTTTGCAAAAGAAATGGCCGATGCACCTATTTATTTGAATCCATCCAATCCTCAAAATGAAATCAAGTGGGGACACCGCGTTTATTTTTACAATGCAATTAAAGAAGGTGCTTCATTTTCATGGCTTGCAAATAATTTGTCTTCAGCAAAAGGGAATTTGAAGCCAGAGAACATCACGCTTTCTTGGTTGTTTGGCGGAAAATGGATGCCAGATACGACAAATATTGATCCAAAAAATTCGTCACAAAACGAACACATCGATTCTGTTGCAGAAAACATGCTATTGTACCAGCGTGCCATTGGTGGTTGGCCAAAGGCGGTTAATGACATTAAAGTTGATTATAAAAAAACACTTACCCCCGCAGAGCGTAAAGCGGTTATAGCTGATTCACTCAAAAATGATCCAACAATAGACAATAGTGCAACGACAAAAGAAATTAGATACCTCGTTACAGCGTATAAAAAAACAAAAAACAGTAAGTATTTAAAAGCTGCCGAAAAGGGGATAGCCTACTTGTTAAAGGCGCAATACACTACAGGGGGTTGGCCTCAATATTATCCGGATTTTTCATCTTACCGTGGTCAAATCACATACAATGACGACGCCATGGTAAATGTGTTAAACATCATGCAGGACATTATTGAAGGTGCAAAAAACTTTGACGTGGTGCAGCCATTTTTTATTCAAAAAGCAAAGGACGCCGTAGAATATGGGATAGGTTGCATTTTAAGAACGCAAATTAAAGTAGATGGCAAATTAACGGCATGGTGTGCCCAGTATAACAGAAATACATTACAACCAGAAATGGCTAGAAAATTTGAATTAGCGTCTATCAGCGGACAGGAGTCGGTGGGTATTCTTAAATTCTTGATGCGCCAAAAAAATCCTTCATCAGATATTATTGCAGCAGTTGAGGCAGGTGTAAACTGGTTGGAGTCTGTAAAAATAAAAGGATTTAAATATGTTGATGTTGATGCCCCAAATGAACCGAATGGTAAAGACAGGGTGATTTTGCCTGATACGAATAGTACTATTTGGGCGAGGTTTTATGAAATAGGTAGCAACAGGCCGTTTTTTAGCGGGCGCAATAGCGATAAAAAATATGATTTACGCCAAATAGAAGTGGAGCGCCGAACAGGTTATGGTTGGTATGGAACCTGGCCTGCTACATTACTGCTAGTTGATTATCCTAAATGGCTTCAAAAAATAAATAAGACTAATTGATACATGATGTTGAATAAAAATACATATGCGACCATAAATACTGATAATGCAGATGCTTTATTTGCACTCCCTGAAAAAGTATTGCAGTTTGGAACTGGCGTGCTATTACGAGGTTTACCTGATTATTTTATTGATAAAGCCAATAAGCAAGGTTTATTTAATGGAAGAATTGTAGTTGTAAAATCTACAGATCAAGGAGGTACGGATGCTTATGCAGTGCAAGATGGTTTGTATACCTTACTTGAAAAAGGAATTGAAAATGGGTTACCAGTAGAGCGCGCAACTATTAATGCGTCTATTAGTAGAGTTGTATCTACAAAAACTGAGTGGCAGGCTGTGCTTGATTGTGCTGCCAATCCTGATATTCAAATTATTATTTCTAATACAACAGAGGTAGGTATTACGCTTGTAGCTTCCGATGTAAATTCTTTATTGCCGGAATCATTTCCAGGTAAACTCCTGCATTTTTTAATGGAGCGTTATCGTGTCTTTAATGGCTCAATGGAATCTGGATTGGTTGTTATACCAACCGAACTTATTAGTGACAATGGTATCAAGCTTAAAGAAATTGTAATTGAATTAGCGAAATTAAAAGGGTTGGATGAGGCGTTTATTAATTGGGTTAATACCGCCAATGATTTTTGTAGTTCATTGGTAGATTGTATTGTGCCTGGCAAGTTACCTGCGAATGAGCAGGCTCAGTTTGAACAAAAAGTAGGCTACCAAGATAGTCTAGCAATTATGTCGGAGCCATACCGCTTATGGGCTATCGAAACGGCAAATGAAAAAACAGCAGCTATTTTATCATTTGCGGCCGCTGATGCAAGGGTTATTTTGGCGCCAAGTATTAATAAGTACAAAGAAATAAAATTACGCTTACTCAATGCTACCCATTCACTTTGTTGTGGGGTAGCCATTTTAAGTGAATTTTTAACAGTGCGAGACGCGTTAAATGATAAAACCTTCAAGGATTTTTTATCTTCTATGTTATTAGACGAAATTGTTCCGCTGGTAGCGGATGGCGATATTTCTATGGAAGAGGCGCGCAGTTTTGCTCTGCAGGTAGTTGACCGTTTTTCAAATCAAAGTATTGAGCATTTGTGGGTAAATATAGCCGTGCAATACACTGCTAAAATGCAAATGCGCGTAGTGCCTTTAGTAGATAAATATGTGAAGCGTCATGGTAAAGCGCCAACGCTAATATCATTTGGTTTTGCGGCGTTTTTATTGTTTATGAAATCTAAAAATGACCCCGGTGCTATAGACGCTTTGGCTTCAAAAACTACAATGGTAGCATCTGATGTTTTTAACAGGCAAGTATTTGATTGTATTGATAAAATAGAAGCTAGTTCTATTAAAAACGTGCTAGTTTCTTTGTTGAATAAATAAGGATATGACAAAACAGAATTATAAAGTAATTAAGGTTCATCCAAGCGATAATGTAATTGTTGCCCTAGAAGATATTCCAGCAGGCGCGGGTATATCCTATGAAAATGAAACCTATCAGATAGTAGATGATATAGCTGCAAAGCATAAATTTTACCAGTCTGATATGCAGCCTGGTGATACCGTTACAATGTATGGTGTACTTGTAGGAAAAGTTCAAATACCTGTTACTGCTGGTATGCGCATGACTACCACTAATTTGCATCATGCTGCAGAGCCCTACTCATTTAGGCCCTATAATTACACATGGACGCCGCCTAATGTTGATGCGTATAAAAACAAAACATTTTTAGGCTATCACCGTTCCGATGGAACAGTGGGTACCGCTAATTATTGGTTATTTATTCCTACTGTTTTTTGCGAAAACAGAAACTTAGACGTTATACGTGAAGCGCTTCACAACGAGCTGGGCTATGCTGTAACGCACAAGTATAAATCATTTACAAAGCAGTTGTTGGCGGCGTATGAAGCAGGTGAGCCGGTACAAGATTTTAATGCAACCGAGCTAGCGGCAACTCAAAAAGAAGCCCGTGTTTTTAAAAATATTGATGGCGTAAAATTCCTGAATCATCAGGGAGGATGCGGCGGTACAAGGGGCGATGCTGCCATCTTAAGCAAGCTACTTGCTGCTTATGCCGATCATCCAAATGTGGCAGGTATCACTGTATTAAGTTTGGGATGTCAAAATTTGCAATTGCAAGATTTAGAAAATGACATTAAACTACGCAATCCAAATTTTGATAAGCCGCTTTATATTTTCGAACAGCAAAATGCTGGAACTGAAGAAGATTTAATTTATGGCGCTATCAAAAAAACTTTTGAGGGGTTAATTGAGGCAAATAAAATAGAAAGAAAACCAGCAGGCCTTGATAAATTAACAGTTGGCGTAAAGTGTGGTGGCAGTGATGGGTTTAGTGGCATCTCTGCAAACCCAGCCGTTGGATATTGCAGTGACTTACTCGTGGCACTTGGAGCCAAAGTATTGTTGGCAGAGTTTCCAGAATTATGCGGGGTAGAGCAGGAATTAATTGACCGCACCGTAAATCCAGATGCTGCACACAAGTTTATTCAACTCATGGGTGCCTATAGCGCAGCTGCTATTGCTGCTGGGTCTGGGTTTCATATGAATCCTTCTCCAGGAAATATTAAAGATGGACTAATAACAGACGCTATTAAGTCTGCGGGGGCGGCAAAAAAAGGAGGATCATCTCCAGTGGTTGATGTGCTTGATTATACCGAACCGGCCACCAAGCCAGGACTTAATTTAGTGTGCACGCCTGGTAATGATGTAGAAGCTACAACAGGCAAAGCAGCAAGTGGCGCAACGCTCATTTTATTTACCACAGGACTTGGTACGCCAACAGGTAACCCTGTTTGCCCCACTATCAAAGTGTCCACCAATGCTGCCTTAACAAAGCGCATGAATGACATTATAGATATTGATACCAGTCCAATCATCGCTGGAGAAAAAACAATTCCAGAAATGGGTGAAATGATTTTAGAGTATTGTATAAAAGCAGCCAGTGGTGAAATTACACCAAAGGCAGTATTGTTAAACCAAGACGATTTTATTCCATGGAAACGTGGAGTGAGTTTATAATTAAAATTAGATAGGGATGGGTAAGTTATTTATGGGTGAAGATTTTTTGTTGCAAACAAAAACAGCGGAGTTGTTATATAATGAATACGCTAAACAAATGCCAATTATCGATTACCATTGTCATTTGTCACCACAGCAAATTGCAGAAGATATTAAGTTCGAAAATATAACACAGGCCTGGTTATACGGCGATCATTACAAGTGGAGAGCGATGCGCACAAGTGGTGTTGATGAATCTTATTGTACGGGTAATAAATCTGACTATGAAAAATTTGAAAAGTGGGCAGCTACCGTTCCTTATACGATGCGCAACCCACTTTATCATTGGACGCATTTAGAGTTGAAAAGATACTTTGGAATAGAAGAAATTTTAAATGCTAATACTGCGAAACTTGTTTACGACAATGCAAGTGCGCAAATTCAAACAGATTCGTTTAGTATCAAAAATTTGATACGTAAAATGAATGTAAAAGTCATATGTACCACAGATGACCCCATCGATTCATTGGAATACCATAAAATGCTTGCAGAGAGTGGGTTTGAGGTAAAAATTAAGCCTGCTTTTAGGCCTGATAAAGCCATGGAAGTTGCTAGCGCTGCTAACTTTGTTGCCTATGTTAAAAAATTAGAGGCTGTAACCAATTTGGCTGTTTCTACTTTTAATGATTATTTATTTGCACTTCAAAACAGGCACGACTTTTTTGCTTCGATGGGTTGTTCTGTAAGTGATCATGGGCTTGAAGAAATTTATGTAGAAGATTTTACAGGCCAGGAGATTGAAACCATATTTACAAAGGTTTATGGAGGCAAAGAGTTAAACTTATTAGAGCAGCGTAAGTTTAAGAGCTGCATGCTACTTCACTTTGCAGAATGGGATTGGGAAAAAGGTTGGGTGCAACAGTATCATTTAGGTGCACTGCGTAATAACAATTCACGTATGCTCTCTAAATTAGGTCCGGATACAGGATGGGATAGTATTGGTGATTTTTCTCAAGCAGCAGCACTTGCTAAATTCTTAAACAAATTAGATAGCGAAGACAAGCTCGCTAAAACTATATTGTATAATTTAAACCCAGCCGACAATGAGCTTATGGCTTCTATGATTGGCAATTTCAATGACGGGTCGGTTGCAGGTAAAATACAGTTTGGTAGTGGTTGGTGGTTTTTAGACCAAAAGGATGGCATTATAAAACAATTGAATGCATTAAGTAATATGGGACTCGTGAGTAGGTTTGTAGGTATGCTTACCGATTCGAGAAGTTTTTTATCATTTCCTAGGCACGAATATTTTAGACGTATATTGTGTAATTTATTTGGTGAAGAAATTGAAAATGGGGAATTACCTAACGATACCAAGTGGGTAGGTCAAATCATCCAAGACATTTGTTACAACAATGCCAATGACTATTTTGGATGGAAAGACAAATAATCGACTTTTTTATTTCATTTCATATTATCTTGTAAGTTAAACGGGTAAGCTATTTGTATGAAAAAAGTATTTTGTTTTGGTGAAATCTTGCTTCGAATGTCGCCCGTATTAGACCAGGCCTGGATTAAGAATGCAAATATGCCTGTTCATATAGGTGGCGCCGAACTCAATGTAGCAAAGGCTTTGGCCAGATGGCAGCAACCCGTTACTTATATGTCTGCTATGCCAGACAATTATTTATCCAAAGAAATTACAGCTTCTATTGCTGCTTGTAATATCGGTGTAGAGGCAATGCAGTTTTGCGGTGACAGAATGGGAATTTATTTTTTGCCGCAAGGTGCCGATTTAAAAAATGCCGGTGTTATTTATGACCGTGCACATGCTTCATTTTCAACAGCTTTATTCCCGGGAAAAATAAATTGGGATACTTTACTCGAAGGTTCTGATTGGTTTCATTTTAGTGCCATTAGTCCGGCGCTCAATGAGCAAGCTGCAGCTGTATGTTTGGATGCAGTAAAGGCTGCAAAACGTTTAGGTCTTACCATTTCTGTCGATTTAAATTACCGTGCTAAGCTGTGGAAATATGGCAAGCAGCCTGCAGCGGTAATGCCTGAACTAGTTGCATACGCCGATGTAATCATGGGCAATATCTGGAGCGCTAGAGATTTGCTCGGAATCGAAGTACCCAAGGGAGTAGAAGCCGCGATTACCAAAGAGGACTTTGCAGCTTGTGCAAAAGAAACGGCGGCTGTATTGTTTGCGCTAAACCCATCTTGTAAAGTTGTAGCTAATACCTTTAGGTTTACCCCCGATGGCGGTGGTGTGCATTATTATGCAGCACTTGATACACGAGAGGAGCAGGCTGTATCTGTTAGCTTCGAAGCAAATTCGGTGATCGATAAAGTGGGTAGTGGAGATTGTTTTATGGCGGGCCTTATTTATGGTATCCATAATGGTCATGGTCACACCGAAACGATTAATTATGCAGCTTCCGCAGCTTTTGGTAAAT
>JACCDP010018970.1_pt1 | contig 10431 bp, 7 predicted proteins | sample 7445841 | NCBI WGS metagenome assembly JACCDP01 (sample SAMN15323441, study PRJNA562643) | freshwater metagenome | isolation source: river surface water | place: USA:Blue River Watershed | collected 2017-08-17
ACTTCAACAGTAATATCTCTACCTTCATTTGGGTCAGTAATATCACCATAATCAGGATCTGCCATATAACCAAGAATTTCTTGATATACAGTTTTTCCAAAGCCCCAGAATCTTACGCCTTCACCTTCTTCACCTCTTACCAATACTGGTACGAATGTTCTAAGTTTTGGCTCCATTTTCTTAGCAGCTTTCCAATCTTCTTTATCACCCATTCTTTTAAGTTTATCGGCAAACTCAACAATTGGGTCAGGTCTACCAAAACTCATCGGAGATAAGTAAGATTTGTTGTTAATGTTGTAGTGAAAATAAAGTTCAATAAAAGGATTTTCTTTATTGAATTTGTACGGCACCAATCGGATTGTGTGTTTGCCTGGTGCTGGTTTCCAAAGTTCTACAGTTGTTCTTTGGGTGTTTTGCAGTTTGTTAAGTCTGCTCTTAATTGCGTCTAAGTTAATAGCCATGTCTTTTAAATTTTAAGAGTTTAAGTTTTATGGTTTTATTTAAGTGTCTTTCCTACACTTCCGTTACATATATAAATATAATGGAGATACAAATATACGACAAATTATTGACAATTCCAAATCTTTTTTTGAGGTATATTTTGTATAGCTATTGGCATTTATATATGATTGTGGATATACACAAATATACGAAAAATACCCGAGTATACCAAATAAAAAAGGGAGAATTTTTAGTTTCTCCCTTTTGTTTATTTTTTAATCATTGATGTTAGTTTCGTTGAACTTTCTTTCATGTTATCTCTATGATTCCATACTTTATTCTTGTCATCATATCGGTAACCTAAATTCATTGCTGCATCAGCAAATCCTTCTTCATCAAAATCATCACTACCAAGTTCTCCAAAATCATATCCCATATCATACAAAGCATCGTATAATTCATCATCAGTTTGTCCATCCACAGATGCATCCGATTTAGGTGCGTTACCATCAATCCTTGTTACAGGTATAGGGCCATCTTCAACATGGTGTAGTTTATATTGAGAACCATCATTAAATACAATAACTCCTTCGGTTTCATCAGTTTGAACATATACACCATCTTCTCCTTTATCTATTCTTACTTGTAGCATGTTACCATCTGCACCATCAGTATCATCTATATCAATATCATCCACAATATCTTTTAATTTGTAAACTCCTTTAAATTCTTTATCTGCTGTTTTTAATAAACCTTTGATAATTGATTTAACATCTGCTTTAGGAGCTGCTTTTGTAGTATCAGCTTTTGGAGCTTCACCACCTCTATCCTTTGCATAATCACCACCAAACATATCATTTGGTTTTGTAGATGCTTTAGAACCTTTATCTTTTTCAGCTTTAGGGTCTTCATGTGTTCCAGCTTTTAGTGCTGCATTATATGAATCTTTTGATTTGAAGTGTACCAACTTTCCAGTTTCTTTACTCCTTGCTTTAAAATCTTCGGCTTCAATTAAACTTTTTAAACTTATGTTTTTCATTTTATTTTCATTTACTTTTTTTTGATTATATGAATCAACCATTTGCTCCATCATTTCAGGAGTAATTTGCATTTCTTCAATTCCTTTAGCAATCAATTCGACAAATTTAATCATATTTGCATCAGTTTCGGCTTCACCTTCTATATCTGCAAATATTGCTGCCTTACCAACTCCCTTTAAAATAGTCTCACCAATAACATGAGGTATAAACTCCATTGCTACGTGCTTTCCAAATCCAGCAACACCATGTGATAATCCACCAAATGCGGCTCCAAATATAGCAGTAGTTGCTACTTTAAACATAACTGCTTTAAATGCCTTACTTTCATGTTCAGATATTTCATTTCCTCTGAAAAAGTTATTTACTGCGCTTCCAGCTGCTTTAAATTCATCAACTTCATGTTTTAATCCTTTTTTAACTGCTTTCAACGCTCCGGCTGCTTTATCTTTTAAAGTCTGCCCTAAACTTCTACGCATTTTTGAACCAGGTGCACCTTCATTTTTATCAAAGAATGCCTTTTCCTTTTCAGTCCAATTTTGTATCTTTTTTTGTATTGGTAATGTTATTTTTGGTACTGATGTTGCAACATTAGCTTTAGGAGCTTCACCACCTCTATTTTTTGCATAATCAGCACCAAACATAGAAGCGCCTTTAACGGGTTCTTCTTTAGATGAATCCCCTTTGGTATCAGGGTCTTCATGAGAACCAGCCTTAATTGCCGCATCGTATGAATCTTTTGACTTGAAGTGTACCAACTTTCCAGTTTCTTTACTTCTTGCCTTAAAATCTTCGGCTTCCGCTAATAATTGTTTTAAGCTTATATTTGCCATTAAGTGTTATTATATCTTGTAAATATACGAAATTATTTTTAATTAACAAAATCTTATGCTAATAAATGATAGTATTCTTTGAAATGCTTAATTCTATCAGCCAATCCAATTGTACCACCATTTACTCTTTTAGTAATTGATGTTACAGTAGTATCAGTTGCACCACCATCCGCTAATTTGTTCAATCCGTTTTTAGACCAGAACCACGCTGCTGATAATAATGCGTAATTACTACTAACTACATCTGGATTAGATGCTATATCTTCACCAATTGCTTTACCGAATTGAGTGTAGTTATCTCTACCTGTTAATTGGATGTATCCTCTACCTCTGAATTTGTAGCCATCACCACTTGCTTCCGAACCATTAGCCATACGATTTGCATATACTTTGTTTGCAATCTTTTGTGGGTTTCTAGCATAAGGTGCGGCTGCTGCTTCAGTTGGGAAATATTTCTTAAAGATACCAGCCAATCCTTTAGCTGAATAGTTTAGATTCTCTTGTGTTACTCTAAATCCACCACTTTCGTGTCCACATTGTGCTAAAAAGTGTGCTAATCTTAGGGGAGTGTTAATTTGAAATTTAGCCGCCGTATCAGGAATCATTTGAATTACTGCATCAGGAATATGTCCCTTTAATTTATCCAATTTCAATCCACCTACATTTACCACTGGTTGAATTGGTGCTGCTGGAACTGGAGTTGATTCTCCCATAATTTTTGCCCAAGTTGCCGGTCCTACAATACCATCTGCTACTAAACCATTTTTAGCTTGCCACTCTTTTACAGCTGCTTCGGTTTTAGGTCCAAAATTAGTTACAGCCGGTTCAATACCCAGCTTTTGTTGCATCAACTTAACATTTTCGTTGTTATCGCCTTTTTTAAGTATCATAATATTAATATTTTTTAATTTCTTTATACATTATAACTTCTTTTGGTTTCATAACTATTTCATTCCATAAGGATGTTTTGTTTTCTTTACAATCTTCTACATTTCTACAAAGATTATTTTCATTTCCAGGGTATGATAATCTGAACATATTAACTGCTTTATTACCCCTATCAGTTGCGAATGTTTTTGCATCTGATTTGAAAGCTGCTACCAATGTTCCACTTAATTTTACTAATATATTACTTTCTTTTCTGAAAAACTCTTTAGCTTGTGTTGTGAATGTTGATACTGAAAATCCATATCCATTCTTCGTACTATCTATTAAGTTAATCAATCCCTCTTTAGATGTCCAATGTAATGCGGTAACTTCCTCATCAGCCGTTCCGTATGTATCTAATGTAAATTGCTTATCTAAAAGTAAATATGGTTCAATTGCTCCTCTTGAATATAGGAAAGCAATTCTATCATTATCTATATTAACTATATAATCGTTGTAATCTTTTTTTAGTGACCAAACTTTATGGTTTACGAAATCTTCAATGAAATCCAATACCTTTTTTCTTGTCAAATCAGGAAATTGTTCAGTTTCAATGTATAATTGATACGAAAAGTATTTGTTAATTAAATCTATAAGTTGAGGACTATAATCAATAGTTCCACCCCTAACATCAAATCCGTTTTTTTGTAGAGCTAGAAATTCGTTACAAATGGTTTCCCATTCTGTAATTGTGTGAAATGAACTTTCGGGTTTAAAATATCCTCTAACTGCATACATAGTAATTATAAATATTACTTCTGTTTATTTTCCCAAACTCCGTTTTTTAATTCAAAAAACTTATTATGGTTTCTATCAATAAAACTCCAATATGCACTCTCCAGCCCAAACCAATCATTTATATGATTCAATACATCGTTAGGTTTGAAATCAGAACAACTATATAAATCAAATTGGAACATAGCGGGGTTTTGTTTATCCCAAACATGAATACTAGCATGTGATGTTGCTAATGTGACAGTTCCAGTTATTCCTTCGTTGCCAGGTTCATTTACATAAACGGAAGTAGGTCCTGCTACTACTTTCATTCCTACATTATTAACTAATTGCGTAAACCAAATGTTTAACACTTTTTCTGTTTGAGGTGGGCTTTTAATATAACCTTTTACAAGTAAATGTAAATGATTTGGTACAAACATAATCTAAATTTAATTTGATGGGTTAGTTTCTTCACCAAAAGACATTACTTCGAAAACTCTTGTTTGAATTTTCTTAGTTCCTTCGGCATTTGTTAGTATGATTGAATTTTTAAACTTCTGCCAATTGATGACAAAAGAAGTGTCTAGCACACCACCATTTTCTTCCTTAACCAATTCGTTTAAGGCGTTAATAGTGTAAAGTGTATTAGACTCTTTTTTTCTATGTATTAGTATTGTATTTTCCAACGGAGTTGCCGGTTGGAATGCAGTATCTATATTATATGTAATAAACAACTCATCCAAATTAGATTTGTTCTGTAAAATATAGATGTAATTATACACTATATGATACGTTTCTCTAATTTGTTGTAGAGTATTTTGTAACTCTCCTTTTGTTGTAAATGTACAAAGTAACTGTGTCTTCATCCTCTTTTCTTTTAATTAACTATAAATATTAAAATTAGAAAGGAAGGATAAAAACGGGTTATTTTTTCTTATTAGCCTTTGCGTTTCTATTACCTACTCTCTTACCAATAGATTGTCTAGCTTTTTCATTTGATGATGATGTATCTCCATTTTGTCGATTTGCTTCAGCTATTGCCAATGCGAAATCATCAGAACAAGATATTTCAAACCCAACAGTTCCTTCATATCCTTTACCTTTTTGTCTAGCACCAACTACACCAATTGGAATATCTTTACCATTTTTACCTTTAGCACCATACACTAATATAGTTTCACCATTTGGCATTCTTTTTAGTTTCATACCTTTTTGTAATTCTTCGTATGAACTAACACCAAATACAGTTTGTAAAGTTTTTTGTGTTACTTTCATACCATCAATACACATAAACTCCTCACCCTGCATACAAGTCTTCATTGGGAATGCATCTGCTAATTTTTGCATTAAACCTCCCATTAATTCTTCACTATCAGGTAAAATTTCCATTAAAGCGTTTCCAGCCTCAATCGCTAAACTATAATGTTTATTTAATGCCTTTTCAGATTTAGGGTCTCCAGCAGCAACACCAACTTTAGATGCCATAACTGCTACTTTACATACTCTGTCATCCGTAGTATCCTCACCAGCTGCAGATAGTTTTTGTCTTATACACAAAGTTAAATCACCACCTTTTGCCTGGCATTCTTTTACAGCTTTATATGCAAACTTAGCGAAATCTTTATCACCCGCATCAATATTTTTTGCATTATCAATTACACTATTTGCATTTTTGATATTAGTATTTGCTGTCTTAATTAATTTCTCTGCAGATGCTGTTTGTGCAGCTCCGAAATTTCTAACTTTAGAAACTGCATCTTTTACTTCTTGAGGTGCTTTATTAAAAGCTTTATCTCTTATAGCTAATGATTTTTCTTTTAAAGCTTTTATTGCTGCATTTCCTTTCAATCCAGTTATTCTTTCCGCTGCTGCAATTGCTGCTTGCCTTTCCTCTATATTTTTGTTAGATGGACTTCCTTTAGTTGCAATTACTTCATATCCTCTTACTCTTTTTCTTTCACCTTCATCTAAAAAGTTTAATACAAAATTATTAACTTCATTTATTGAACCATTAAAGAAGAAAATGTTTTCATCTTTCTTTAAAGAATTCTTTTGTGCTCTTGCAGGTCCGTTTGGTTTACCATTTGCATCCAAAGGTTGTACTCTCAACATTACATCGGTTGAGAATCCTTTGTTTTTATAATCCAACCCTAATGATTCAATATCACCTTTAATATCCCAAGCAGCCCCCTCAAATCTCCACTGCCCTTTACCATACTTTTCATCCATTGCTGAATCAAATGCTTCAGCATGTGTTAATGATGCCTCAACCCATTCTTTAGTTGCAATCGGTGATGCTTTTTTAGGTGAACTGAATTCATCTACTGATTTTTGTATTTCTGAATTTATTACATCAGCAAATTTTCTTCTCATTTGTGGGTCTTTAATTGACATAAATGCCATAGCCATAACTTCTCCAAATTGAGATTGAATTTGTCCGGCCCCACCTTGCTTTATTAATTCAGTTACAGATGGTTTTTTACCATTAACTTGAGTGCTAATACATCTTTCCAAAAACTTAATATATTTTTCAGGAAATCCTGCTTTTTTTAATTCTTGTCTTGTAGATTCATCTATTTTATATGGTTCTTGTCTTACTTTTACTTTTTGTTTTAGTAAAGCTGCCTGATGTTCTTCTGAATAAAAGTCATCATCGGAATATCCTTCTGCCATATCTTGGTCAGCGTATCCGTTTTCCAAATCTCTCATTTCATCTGGAGTTGCTTCACCACTATTTACATACTTATCTAATATGGAATTAATTTCCTCATTTGATAATTCTTTTATAGTTTCACCTTCATCTCCATTTTTTTTATTAGGATTTTTGGTTTCTACTCTTTTACTAGCTGCTGGTTTTGTTTGAGAAGCTTTTGCGTTTTGTGTTGCTGCTTTTTGTTTTTTAGGGTCGATTGTTTTTAATTTCACAGTCTTACCTTTGGCAGTTTTTTTAGTTACAGTTGCTTCAAATAATAAATAAGCAAGGGTTTCATTACCTTCCACTAATACTTCCTCAACTACACTTTCAACTACTCTATATTGAGCAGGTCCTTTGGGTGTATCTGAATAATATCCACCACCCAAACTATAAACCACACCGCCATCTTCAGTTGATGGTTCTTCCGGTTCAGGTAATTTTTCAGTTCCTTTTGGTGCTTCCTCTTTACCTTTCATTATATCATCAACTAATTCTGCATGAGATTCACCTGCCATCACAACAGGTATTTTACCCTGTGCAGCTAATTCTTTTTGCTTTTTAATCAAATTAAGGTCTCTTGCTTTATTAAATGCAACCTGAACATCATTAACACCTGTCTCTTTATCACCATTATCTTCTGGGAATGATAATCTATATAATGTATCTTTATCCTGTTCAGATGGGTCATCCCAATTTTCTATTGCTGGAAATCCAGCTTCTTTAGCTGCATTTTGTAAGAACTCTTTACCCTCATCATCTAAATAATCATTTGGTGACATTGTATCAGTACCTTCACCTTGCCCAATCATACTAGCCCAATTACCAGCTTTAATTTTACTTTGTGAAAGACCCGTTTGTTCAGCTTGTGATTTATACAAACCAGATCGGTCATTATGAACATCTAATTCATCACCATCCCAAGTATCAATTGATGCACCCATTTCTTTAAACTTAGGCGCAGAATATTCCATTTCATCATTGAATTCTATCTCACCACTATCTCCAGTTGCACCACCTTCTCCAACAAATACAATATCTTTCCATTTTTCTTTTGGTATAGTTGCTTTGACTTGATTTATAATATCATCAGCCATTTTAGTATCTCTATGTTGAGTACCGAAAAGGAATCCACCACCTTCTAATTCTACAGTTTTAATTTCCTTACCAGAAGATTCACCTTTAAATGTTTTTACATTTGATGTAGGGTCTTCTTCGTTTGGTTTTACTTCAGCTGCTTTTGGTTGAGTTGCATCTTCTTTATTCGCATCTGCTTTCTTAGCTGCAATTCCCATATCTTCTGCAAACTTATTTGCCATTGGAATTGCATCTTTAATATCCATATCCAATACAGTTGTTTTCATTGGTATTTGTGCATCTGGATGTGCTGCATTATATGCTACAATTGCTGCCCAACGGTGATGTCCATCTATCACATATCCATCTCTACTCACATATATAGGTGCAGTAATCTTTGGATGTTGGGGGTCTTTTTCTAAAGCTCCCATCATACCAACTACTTTAGCACCAACTAAATCTTTTTGTGTTGCTTTTAATTTATCAGCAGGTACTTCCGTTTGAAGGGTCTTAATACCTTTTTGTGCCAACATTTCTCTAAATACAGGTTCAGTATCTACTTCTCCACTAGCATCAGCATCCATTGAAGCTGCTCTACTACCAGGTTGAGCAGTACCTTTGAATTGTGGCATCTCATCTCTTGGTATTCCTAAGTTATCATCACAATATAAGTTAGTACCCGGCACAGTCACATCACATAAATTGATATTTGGTGCTGGTTCTCCTTTGGCCTTTGCATCAGCTACTTGCTGTGCTACCTTTTGTATATCCGTATTGAATTTATTTAACTCCTCTGGTGTTACCCCATCAGGAATATCAGAACCTCCCGCAAATGTTTCTGGGTCAGCTTCAGGCATTTCCTTTGCTACATCTTTACTATCTATCGGAGAAAATTCATTATCTTCTTTTGGTTCTTGTTCCTTTTCAACTTCTTTATCAGCTTCCGCATCTTTTGCTAATTGAGCTTGAACTTCTTTTTCTTTATCTAAACGGGCCGCCATTGCTGGGTCTGCCTTAGGGTCAAACATAGCTTGTGCCGCTTTTGCTTTATCTTCTTCACCACCACCATCTTCACCACCTTTTTCACCTTTACCATCTTCAGGCTTTGCAGCTTGTCCTTGTCCACCTAAATCTTTATTAATAGCATCTCTTTCATCCGAACCATCTGCGGGTAGGAGAGCCTCTGCTGCTTTTCTACCAGGATGGTCAGCTGGTAATCTTAATAAGTTACCAACAAATCCTTCAGCATCTTCGCCTTTAGTATTCTTATACTTAATTTTTTTATTAAGGATTGGATTTGAGAAAGAGCCTTCTTCTTCCTTAACAGGCTCTGGTGTTTTTCCTTTCTCCATTAATAGATTCTCTACTAATGTATTCTTAATATGAGATAACCCCATTTCTGAAAGTACAATACCCAACTCCTTTAAGTGGGTTGGGTTCTTTGGATTTGGCATTCCATCATCACATCGATATGCCCATTCAGAAAGTATTTCGTTTATTAATTCAGATAAATTCATATTCATTAAAATTTGTGGTCTTCCGCTTCACATATCATTTCTAACTCATCCCAATGAAATTTTGGTTTTTGATTTAAAAATACAAAACATCTCCATTTGTTACTTTTTTCAAAATAGATATGTTTTTGTAAATGAGATGGAATTGCTGCTCCAGTTGGTACTCGTTTTACAGGTGTATCAAAGAATGTTTTTATTAATACTGTAATGTTTTCGGTATCATCCCATTTACGGATTTGTTCTTCCAACAATCTCCACTCACCTCTATTAAGGTATTGGTCTTGCATTATACAATTTAAGTATGAGAACGTTTGCTTTAGATTTATCATATTATCAGAGAATGTTGCAGCTGGTGCACCATGTCCTTTATCGTATATATTTTTAGCGTAATCATCCGCATCTGATGTTTTTATATTTGGTTCTTTATAGAAATCCATAGCACCTCTATTCACATTTGTAGGTCTATTAGTTGAACGATACTTAATCACTAAGGGTTGTTCTAATGATTGAGAATAAAGTACATCAAATACTTCATTTTTAATTCTAACATCTTGTCCAAAGGAAACTAAAGAAACGATTAGGAAACCTATAAGGATACTGATTTTTTTCATATTATAGCATTATTTTTGTATATACTATAAATATGATTGTTATAATTTTCCGTAATCTAATCCCCAACTAGCCTTAACAGGAAACCCACTTCCTTCAATTATTTCCTTCAATCCTCTAATAATCCCTTTATCTATATCAGTCGGAACATCAAAAAGAAACGAATCGTATGTATAGAGGCAAAATCGGATTCCACTTCCCTTTATATAATCCAATATCTTTCTCATCACATCCACATTCATTTCAGTTTCCACCGCTTGTAGTAAGTAGTTGAATACCTTTTGTGCATTCGGTTGTTCTATCCACTCCAATGGAATCTCTCTATGTGGTGTTTGTAAGTAACCATTCCTTTGTGTTTCAATCCATAAGTTATCAATGTAATCAGCTACCTTATCAAAGTATGGGATTTGGCGAAAATCATCATCGATACCACCATACAATAATTGGAATGTTATCCCCTTCGATTCATCCACACTACATCCATATTGGTCAGCTAACCATTGGTGCATATTCCCATCCGGCACATCAAATCCAACCAACTTAGCAATTAGACGGGGGTGATATGCGTTATAATCCATTTGTAG
>JACCDP010994077.1_pt1 | contig 10431 bp, 9 predicted proteins | sample 7445841 | NCBI WGS metagenome assembly JACCDP01 (sample SAMN15323441, study PRJNA562643) | freshwater metagenome | isolation source: river surface water | place: USA:Blue River Watershed | collected 2017-08-17
ACCTTTACACGCACCAATACCTTTACACGCACCGCTACCGGCACCGCCACTGGCACACGCACCAATACCTTTACACGCACCGCTACTGGCACACGCACCAATACCTTTACACGCACCGCTACCAATACCGCCACTGCCACACGTACAGCAACAGTCACACGTACAGCAACAGATACACGCACCGCCACCAATACCGCCACTGCTACACGTACGCATACAGCGACAAGCACGATTACACCGTCGCCAGCACCGCTCCTCGTCTACAACGGAGTAGAATCTGGTGGAGCAAACACCTGTGCCCTTGTCAGTCCAGGTAATGCCTATTGCTGGGGGGGAAATTATTTCGGTCAACTCGGCAACGGCACCAACGGCACAAGCACAAAAAGTAGCAAACCTGTGGCTGTTATTATGCCCACTGGCGTCTTGTTTAGCAAAATTAGCTCATCAGCGCTTCACACCTGTGCGCTCTCGACAACCGGCATCGCCTATTGCTGGGGGTGGGGCACAATGGTTGGGGATGGGACTGGTGTAGATAGCAACGTCCCGACCCCGGTCACCATGCCAGCTGGCATTACCTTCAAAGATATTGTGACTGCGAGCGAATTAACCTGTGCATTATCAATCGCAGGCGAAATGTACTGCTGGGGCGATGCATACACCAATATACCAACATTGCAAGTCAACCCCAGCTATAGTAGCGTACGGTTTTCTTCGTTGAGTACAAATATCACCGATTTGACAGTGTGTGCACTTGATGCAGCTGGCGATGCATATTGTTGGGGGATAAATAATTATGGTCAGACTGGCAATGGCAACACAAATTCCGTTAATACCCCAGACCCTGTCATCATGCCAGCTGGCGTACATTTCAGAGATATCAGCTCGGGTCGCTCGCATACCTGTGCGACAACCACCGACCAACAGGCAGTCTACTGCTGGGGGCTCAACAACTTTGGACAGCTCGGAAATGGTACCACCACGAACAGCTTGACTCCTGTTGCGGTGAATATACCAAGTACACTAGGGTCTGCAAGCTGGGACGTAGACAGTATCTCGCTAGGCGATAAATATACATGTGTCACGTCAGTCCATGGCACATATTGTTGGGGCGAAAACACAAAAGGACAACTCGGCAACGGTACGACATCGCACAGCAATGTTCCCGTACGAGTCCAGGTACCCAATGTGGTAAGCGACATATTGGTACGGATTACTACAGGGTGGGAACACACCTGTGCCGTCACGTCTGCAACCAAAACATATTGTTGGGGCGATAATTCGTCTGGTCAAGTCGGTGACAATACCACCACCAATCGCTCCACACCGGTGCTAGTCGTGCAACCGTAGGATCATCCTATCTACAACTGAGCACTTACTACTGCTACAAGCGCACATCCATGGTTGTCACCATGGATGTGCGCTTTTGAAGATCGGGCAACACACATTACATCGGCATGTCGTGGTATGCCGCCTTCACATCGGCGCGCCATATAATGACTCCCCAACACGTATATCTCGTTCATCCGTGTGCATCGATGTGCCTCTCCTCTGTACTGACATGGCCCAAGTATATCAAGTGTGTGTTATACGGTAAAATATGCACATACACTTCCACATACAAAGGATGCCATCATGACTCCACCGCTCCGTGTGTTGCAGATTGGCGCCGGTGCCCGCGCCCAGAGTCATCTCGCCGCCATGCAGGCCTGTGGCGCTGTTGAGATTGTCGGATTATGTGAACTTGACTCCACACGCTTGGCGGCCACTGCGGACACGTTCGGCATCACAGCCCGCTACAGCAATATGGCACAGGCGATTGTGGTCACCCAACCCGACCTCGTCGACATCGTCACACCACCACAGATCCGCCTGAGCATCGTGCAACAGGCCGTGGATGCGGGCGCGCGGGCTATTCTGATCGAAAAGCCCATTGCGCTCACGCCATCCGAAAGTCGCGCATTGACCGCACTCGGCGAGCAACGACTCATCGCCGTCAATACCCAGTATCAGTGGATGCCCCATTGGCAACGCATTTGGGAGTTATTGCGTACCAAGCATATTGGCGATGTGCACGCCATCCGGGCCAGTACGCGTGTCAACATCCTCGAGCAGGGCCCACACATCCTCGATTTGGCACTCACTGCCGCCGATTGTAGTGGCTGGCCCGCACCGCAGTGGGTGCAAGCGACGTGTGCAGGTACCGAGTACTTTGGCAGCACCCCCGTCCCCGCCGACACCAGTGCCATCATCGGCATGGGTGACGGGCGCATCTGGCTCAACGCCGGTAGTTCGGCACCCGAGGTGCCCCACGAAACCGGGCTCTACTACCAACAGCAAGTCGACATTGTGGGCAGCGCAGGGCGCATCTGGGTTTCGCTCAACCAAGGCTGGTGCCTGTGGGATGCACAGGGCATGCACCCGGGTCAGACCGGCTGGCCACACGACGACGGGCTGGCACAAACCGCACTCTTTCGCCATCTGCAACAGGTGCTGGTGGGCGGCGGCGACTGGCGCACCTTCCCCACCCGTATTGCGGTGGCCGCCCGCAACCAGGATGTGATGTTTGGCTGCTATGCGGCAGCGAGCGCTGGCACACGCGTGGCCCTACCACAGGCCTGGGATGACGCCATTGTGACGCAGTTGGTGCGGTAATACCACGCACGACACACAATCACACGCAGCCGGGGAGTCTCAGTACATCGCGCATGTCGTATTGAGACTCCCGATTTCATTACAAACCCAAGAGTACCCACTCATTTCATCGCAGTACCCAAATTTTCATCTTCATATCATCTGTATCAGCCCCAAAAAACAGTCATATCAGCGAACTATCTCCTCCATATGATGAATGTCGAGCGTCAATATACCAGTTGCACGTATTTACTGATACACAAGGAGATCACGGATGAAATCGCTTCACTCATGGGTGCTCCGGTTTGCACTAATTGGGGTATTGGCACTCTTCTTTCGCACCACGCCAGCAAACGCAGCTCCGCCAACATGGCAAGACGTACCCAACAATGTGTTCGACCGCATGGCATGTTTTGATGGGGTAAATGCCGAAGTCATCTGGGCCAATGACGGGAATGCCTATCTATGGAAAACCAGCACTAAGCTTACCAATTATGTGCTTCCCGATAATCGCATCTCAAGTACAACATGGTGCAGTGATGATGGCTGGTTTTACAACACGGAGATGACCACCGTCTACGATGCGACGACCTCATCGTACGCCTATACGGACTTCAAATTGCTTCGTCGTTCGCTAACACACGCGCCAGTGCTTGTCACAACTCTGGCAAACGATATCACCACGCATCACACAGACAGCACCGGCAACACGAGTCTGATTACCAAAAATAATCAACAGATAACCGTGTTACAAAGCACGGATGGTATATCATGGCGCAACCGAATCTCCACCTTCAGCGACACTATAGTCGATATACACATTGCCACACACGATGTATCGCACGTGTATGTAATGACTATGCCAAGAACAGCATTCACAGAAAATGAAACGTTGCCACGCAATCGTACGGTTTCGCAGTTGACGATCTGGAAAACGAGCAACGCGGGGCAACGTTGGCAGAAACAGACACAAATTTCCTTGCCCAAACCATGCACGATTACGGTCTATCCGCACATGGGCAATGTGGGCAACTACCCAGATTACCTTCTACCATCGACAGATCCGCAGACATGCGCGTCTATACAACTGCATCTGTCATTCATCGATACCCCCACGCGATACACCAGCCCGGCGGCGCTCGCTTTCAAAATAACCTACATCCAAAACAACTTACTCGCAGGCAAGACGTTCTTTTCGGCAGATAGTGGTCGTACATGGCAGGATGTACAACACATTCAAGGGACGAGCACAGACGGGTATCGCAGTTTTTACAACGATAGTAGCTACCCTGAAACCATGTATCGCCCGATGCCCGAGCTCATCTACACGCCTTCACGCATATTTTTCAGTGCATATATGACGCAGCACCTGAATTCCACCCATGGCGGTGTCACCGATATCGTCGATACCAGCATCAACCGTGCCCCGGCCATGGAAACCAGCGACAACATGAGCTGGCATCCGTTGAGTAGGAGTCTGGTTGCCATGTGCCAAGACACAAATACACGGGATGGTAACAAACGAATCACCATTACCAGCATGCCACTGGTACAGGTCTGCAAAAACGCGGACGGCATCGCCTACTTCGATATCGGAGCCTGGCAGTGGCGCCAAATCAGTGCCGATAACCCGTATGCACGCCTGATTGCAGTAAGTGATACGCTGCCGTTGACGATTGTGCGACAGCGTTGCACACCATCTCCCATGTACGGGCAATATCCGACGCTCGACTGCACCACCATGCAGTACATGCAGGTCACTCCTACAAAGGCAATCTCGCAGCAGGTCACCATTACCACGCCCTTGGCCGTACCCTTTGAACGTGCCACGAAGCACACCATCGAGCCCCGTTTTCTGCGCTATTGGCACCAAAACGGTGGGCTAGCCCAATACGGATACCCCATCAGTGAGCCGTTTTACACGGTGACTCCCGAAGGGAAACGCATGCTCGTGCAGTACTTCGAGCGCAATCGTTTCGAGTATCACCCCGAAAACGCTGGTACCGCCTACGCAGTACAGCTCGGCTTGATTGGCAATCATTTTGGTGCCATCGCCCAACAGCAACAACCGGGACCCTTTGCGCGCCAAAGCGGCAACACGGAGCCGGGCCAGATGTACTTCGCTGAGACGGGGCACACCCTGCGCAATGCATTCAAGCGCCACTGGCTAAGCACGGGTGGGCTGGCGCAGTACGGCTACCCCATCAGCGAGGAGTTTTATGAGGTGAATCCTGTGGATGGCGAGACATACGTGGTGCAGTACTTTGAGCGCGCCCGCTTCGAGTGGCACCCCGAGCACATCGGTACGCAGTACGAAGTCTTGCTGGGACTGTTGGGGACACAACTATTGGCAGAGAGTGGCTACTAGGATCTTATGGCGAATTCCCCCCGTGTCAGCGAATGACACGGGGGGAATATCACATGCTGGCCAGTTCTTCGAGGAGTTCTTTGATTTGGCGCTCGCTGAGGATTGTTTCACCGAGATCAGCTGCAGGCGTGATGCCTTCCATTGCCAAAAAGTCACGGATATGCTGCTCGTGTTGCACAAGCAGGGCAGCAGTCAAAACTTCGTTGAGGCGCACGCGCATCATGGCACCCACTTTCGACCGAATTGTTGCGCATATTGTAACATGAACCCCCACAGCATGGCTGTGGGGGTAGTGTGGTGGAGATGGGCGGATTCGAACCGCCGTCCAGAACCGGGCGCACCACTCAAGGTGACAGAGTTTCACGTGGCATTAAAGGCACTTATCGCTACTCGTCCATACCCGACCCCGTCAAAACCAGGGCATCCCCGTATGATGAGATAGACGTACACATAGAGCGTTTGGTTACACCATCATTTGCGCTTCCGCAACACCGTACTACTCAGGTTGTCGTCACCATTGTTGTGCATGTCGATCATCATCTGCGCAATGTACTGCTGGAGTGTGATAATTGGCCACGCATGCAATTCGGGGATACGCGTCACACAACCGACCACAGTACGATTAAAGTAGCTATTTTGCTTCTGGTAGTACCATGTCACGATACCGCGTTGAAAGCTAATAACTGGAATCGCCATCGCCTCGCGCGTGTGTGCCCTATGCACGCGTACCGACCAACACAGACTCATACCATGCATAGCACACCACGACGTGATAAAAGTATGCACCACTTGCAGCTTGTCGCGTTGTGAATCAAAGTAGGTGTGCTGCACGATGTCAGAGATGAGGTGCGTCACATCTTTGGACTTTTCACCGGTAATCGTGGCAAAAGTGACTAGCTTTTCATCGTTCGTCAACCCAACCACAAACTGCTGCGATCGCGGCTTAATACGCAGAAACACCAGTAGCCCCACTTTCCTGCGCCAACATGCACATACAGCACAATGATGCAATCTACCCTATACTCGTACATCGCGTCACTATCATGCGTATACGTGCAGATGGGCACTACCATGGTCCAAGTCTATCATAACCGATACCACTAATAGCAATCATCACGCTCCCCACATGGACTCAGGTAACAGCAAGCGTGGGAGCACGATTAGCCCAAGTCCTAGCGCTTTGGAACGACCGATTCCCGCATAGACACTTTCAGTAAAACGTGTTACATCGGTAACACACAACTGCCCTACACAGTGTGTTGGTGCAAGCTGCACCTGCTTGTGTTTGCCTTTGAGTGCCCAAATCGCACGTGGCGGGCCGAACGCCAGCGGCAACGCAGGTGTATGTTGAGTAGCCACGGCAAAACCGTGCTGTTCTGCTTTGCGCATCAACCAGTCCCGTCGTTCTGCGTCGCTCCGCAATGGCGTCTCGTGGCCATTGTTGCGCTTGGAGATGCTTGCGAGCACATCGAACTCGTGGACACTCCCGGAGTCTATGCCCGCAAGCACGGTCGCTAGATTACAACGGTATACATCAGCACGCAAATACCGTAACGGTAGCGCTGTAATCGCAGCATCTGCGATGGCAGTGGGGCTTTGTACGATCAAAAACAGCATGCCGTCTGCAGTCACCCATACCCGGAACAGCTCGCGATTATCGCTGGGCTGGTGCCCAAACAAACTCCGTACACGTTTGAACAGCATGTTGGCATCACTGATATCCGCACGTACATCGGCGAATTGCGGGTTGAGTGGGAACACGGTGAGATGCATATAATCCTCACATCATGATGTAATTTCAGCATACCAGCAGAAAATCAATATTTTTTTGGTATTTTTTACAAAAACGCATCAAGACACGATGAAAAGCAGCCGTCTTTAGGTGTCATGCAAACTCAAACCACAGTCCGTCTCCTACTGGAGCCACACTGCCGCATCCACGGGCATACCTTCGTGCATATGGCGCAAACGGATGACCTGTAGCACGTACGCCTCCGTGGCGCGCGCCATACGCACATGCAGCTGCGGCACACGTGCAGCCACACAGTCGTGGATGACGTGCAGCTGGGCACTTTCGCTGGCACGCCACACCTCAGGCAGGTGCTTCCACGGCACCGCATCCACGCATGCCACAATCATGTGCCGGTAGTAGCCATCCACCAAGCCCGCGACGTGGTGCTGGTAGTCGTCATCCGTGTGCAACAGCGTTTGCGGCCATACCCACATCATCAGCTGGGTAACGGTCTCTTCGGCGAGCAAAAAGCGCGCATCCCACATGCGTGGTTGTCCGCACGTACTGACCACCACGCGCGTCATAGTGCTGGTAGAGGGCACCGACATAGCTGGTGCGGGAGTGTTGGTGTGATAGACGGTTGTCATGGATAGATTCCTTTGTAGTGACCGCACTCAATAAAAAACGCCGTGCGGTAATGCGTGAGTTGTAGTCATCGCTGTACTTGCGCTCGCAGCAAAATGGTGGAGATGGGCGGATTCGAACCGCCGTCCAGAACCAGGCGCACCACTCAAGGTGACAGATTTTCACGTCTCTGTAAAGGCAGTTATCGCTACTCGTCTATACCTGACCCTGTCGATACCAAGTCATCCCCAAAACGAACGACGCAACACGTGTGGGAGCAGAAGCACAGCCATGACCCTTTTCGAACGATTTCCGAATACCGACAAAATGAAACGCCCACAAGATGATTGCAACATGTGATGCGCTCGTAGATGATAGCACACCCTCGCCGTAGGTGTCAATACCTAGTGAACCAGTGCATGTTAACGTGTGGTGGAGTCACATGCTGACACTGAGGACATCGATTAGCACGGCAACCGCACTAATCCCTCACTTCGCCGTCATGGCATCGGCGCTGGAGTGGACTTGGGCGGTTCATGCCCCCCGACAGGTACATTGCGCCACATGTCCGTAGGTGGCAGTGCCTATGGCGCTCCCTGTAACGCAATACACGCTTCGAGGTGTGCGACGGCGGCCGCCATCGACTCCGCCGCAAAGGAGTAACCCGCTGCACTGTCGTGCCCGCCGCCGCCATGTGGTGCCACAATGGCACGCACACTGGTCACTGCGCCTGCACAGGTACGCCAGCTACTGCGGTACATGCCTGGCTGGTGTTCTTTGACCACAAACACGAACTCGGTATCCGCAATGTTGCGGATGAGACTGGCACCGTTGACACCGTTGAGCGCCTCCGCAGGCAGGTCGAGCGCTGCGACTTCGGCGAGGGTCAACGTGGTATAGGCGTAGCGAGGCCGGACGACGAGGTTGTGCAAATAGGCACCTTGGATGACAAAGTCGGCAGCCGGACGATTGCGCTCGAGCAAATCGACCAGTTGGTAGTAAGCGTCGACACCGTAGCGCTCACAAAACGACTGCACCAAAGCCAGTGTGTGGACAAGACGACGATCGAGAAAGCGGAAAAATCCGGAATCACCCAGCACCCCCATCACGAGGCACGCCATGTGCGCTTGGGTGAGCGGTGTATGCGCTTGTTGCATCAGGTCGTAGACCAGAGCAGATGCAGATTGATAGGAAGCGTCAATGAGCTGGTAAGGCGCATCACATTGCACTACGTGATGATCAATGACGATGCGCGGAATCCCTGCTGGCAACGCCCAGGCGTTGCGGTGACTCGTGCGCATGATGTCAGCTACATCGATGAGCACCACCACATCACCTTCACAAAATGCCACATCGGCCGGATCAATATGCTGGAAGACGTGCGGGTCGACCGCAGCCGCAATCGCGAGCAGGTTGGCGCGCGGATAATCCCCACCACCAATACACACGGGTGCCGTCGGGTTGCACTGCCGCACCCACGCCAAGGCACCCGCATGCGCGCCGACGGCGTCAAGATCGGGTGATACATGCATGAACATCCAAATGCGGCGGGCGGCGCTGAGCACTGGTGTGGTGGTCGCAATAAATGCGCTCATGGTGTCAGTCGTCATCTTTTCCTCAATTCTTTTTCAAAGGCATGTCACAGTCCATGATTTCCTATCACATACTACGCATATTATGACACAAATGTTCCTTGTGTAGAAAAAGATGGTAGCATGCATGAGGTACAGTCACAACGCAGAGCGCGTGTGTAGGAAAAAGGTGCAAATTTGGTATTTTTACCAAGTAAAAAATACACATTCTTTGCTATTATCGGTGTATTGCGATACAAACTGCCTAGGAGGTTGCCATGACTGTTCCACTCTACGAACAACACAAGGTGTACTATGCCGCATTTCAGGTACAACACATCTTTTTAGTGGGGGCACTCGGCGAATACGCACAGTTGTATGCACACAACCCCGAATTCCACTTGGGCAGCATCCTCGCACGCAACATGGAGTTCATCAACACGTTGATGCAACAGAGCGACGAGCGCTTCACCTACGACTACCGCGTCACGTCACGTCCGAATACGCTGACACCCAATCACGGCATCATCGTGCTGAGTCTGGTGTGTGCGATTCGAGCCAGCCGCACAGAAGCGCAGGCACACGCCACCAGCATGTTCCATTTGCTCAATGCGCAGTTCAAAGATGTGCAGTGGCAGGTATGTAACGATGTAGCCAGCGTCATCCCCCCCATGGGCGATTCAGCATGCGGTATCAGTGGTGCGGCGCAGTACATATGTGGGAGTGGAAGCCCAGACAGCGTGGCTTTCATTGGTGTAGCCGCACCAGGCATCCATGCTCCCACATTGCAGCGCACAGCTCAGATGTGCAGTGGGGTGGGGAAATCGACGGCGATGCGGGGTCGAGTCAAAATGACTTCGTTAGACAATTCGTAGCGGTAGACGATGCAATGCCCATGGATGGTGGCATAGGTGTGCATCCACCCTGAGACAAACTTGAAACCACCCGTCAGATTGCAGATGACACGATCTGCGTATGCGGTGCCAGTGGCGGTGTTTGTTTCTGCATACGCCTTGGTCAACGCTTTCAATTTGGTATACAGCTCGTGCTGAGCCGTATCGTAGGCACCCGCCACTCCCACATTCAGGCCAGGGACATAGATATCGGTTGAGAGTGAAACAGTGGGGTAGTATTTGGTAATCAGCTCACGGAACAACTTGAGCACGAAGCGCCCATGGTAGGTATCGGTACCCACAAACACATAGCGTGCTCCTGGCGAGTACCACGTGGTTGATGTCGCATCCACGGTGCGTTGATAGAGCAGGAACGTCGCAAATTCGGCCGTTTTGAAGACAAGTTCATGATTAGCGCGGAGCGTTTCGGCTAACTTCTCGAGCAATGCGAGCACTGCTGCAGATGGCGCAGGCGAAAGCGATTCACTCATCACTTTAGTAGATTCGGCATAGTCGAGGATACCTGTATTGGTAATCAGAGATGTACCCACCGTCGTAATAAATAACTTTTCCATCTGTTGCCCTCCTTTTGATGTGACATCTCCATTATAG
>JACCDP010309998.1_pt1 | contig 10428 bp, 10 predicted proteins | sample 7445841 | NCBI WGS metagenome assembly JACCDP01 (sample SAMN15323441, study PRJNA562643) | freshwater metagenome | isolation source: river surface water | place: USA:Blue River Watershed | collected 2017-08-17
ATGCTGGGGCCGGCATGTATTCACTTGAGTCAGAGTATGCCAACACCAAAGGTGAATATCACAATGGTGTGGCTCGTTTGCAAGATCGCGATGATTTGCCAGCTGTATTACAAGAATATTTAGATTTGGTAAAAGTTTGTAATAACAAAGGTGAGTGGACTTTGTATCCTGGCTCACCAGAAATCATTCGTCGCACCATCAGAGCTGAAGATCGAATCCGCTTATTTGAACTTCATCCGACCGATCATGATTTGTTAGCTGAACATTTTGAGCGCGATCGTCAGACCAAAGTATTTAAGAGTGATGGCTTTGCCGCACTCAAGGCTTTGTTGCCACCGCCAACCAAGCGCGGCGTTATTTTTATGGATCCGCCTTATGAGATTAAAAGCGATTACCAGAAGGTCATCACTGCTTTAGAGGAAGGTCTGGCTAGATTTGCAGAAGGTGTGTATGTGGTTTGGTATCCCATCTTGACTCGAGGTGATCATCATCCATTGGTGGAATCAATGCGAGGGCTTTCAGAAAAAACATTGAATGTTTCAATCACCGTTCAAGAGCCAGATGAACGAGGCTTTGGGATGTTGGGTAGTGGGCTGTGCGTGATCAATCCACCGTGGGTATTAAAAGATACTTTAAATACCATCTTGCCGTATTTGGTTGATGTGCTTGCACAATACCCAGGAGCTCGTTACGAGCTCTCATAGGTGTTCTGGGTTTAAACGTATTTAAATTTGGTAATCAACACTTTCGCCCAGCATTGCTTGATCAACTAATTTACGTGTCAAGCTTGGCGAAAATAATTCAATGAATGTGTAAACAAAAGAGCGCAAGTAAGCGTTTTGCTTCAATGCAATTTTTGTCACATTGTTGCCAAACAGGTGCCCAGCTGGAATAGCCTTTAAATTTTTATCGCGTTCTGCATCGTAAGCAACTCCCGCAACGATGCCAATGCCCATGCCTGTCTCAACATAGGTTTTGATCACATCAGCATCAATCGCTTCTAAAACCACATCTGGTTTTAAGTGCTTGCTGTCAAAAGCTTTGTCTATTTTTGAGCGACCTGCGAATGCTTTGTCATAAGTGATGATGGGGTATTCCACCAAATCTTCGAGAGAGATGTTCTTTTTAGAGAGCAGGGGGTGTTCAGATTGAACCGCGATCACGTGTTGCCATTGATAACCTGGCAGAGTGAGTAGGCCTTCAACATCTGAGACTCCCTCGGTAGCAATCGCGATGTCGGCTTGATCGTGCAGCAGCATGTCGGCAATTTGCTGGGGGCTGCCCTGTTGGATGCTGACCCTGACTTTGGGAAAGCGCTTGGTGAATTCTGTTAATACCTTTGGTAGGGCATATCTTGCTTGGGTATGGGTGGTGGCAATCACAAAGTTGCCCTGGTCTTGAGCCGCAAAATCTTTACCGACTCTCTTCAAACTCTCAACTTCAACCAGTATTCTTTCGATTGAAGTTAGTATTCGCTTACCTGGCTCGGTAAGATTTCTAATTCTCTTGCCATGACGACGAAAAATATCCACCCCTAATTCATCCTCAAGCTCCAGAATGGCCTTTGATACACCCGGCTGAGATGTGAACAGGGTTTTGGCGGCTTCGGTCAGATTGAAGTTTTGGCGAACGGCTTCTCTGACAAACTTGAATTGATGAAGGTTCATGGCTGGATGCCCTTATATGTATTTAATCGTATATTAAATACATTCTATATTATTTTTAGAAATTAAGGGTTGTTCCCCAATCTGCCAATTTTTTGAGCTTGGATTGGGTTGCTGAGACTCTTTAAACCTTGGACACCCATCGAATGCCAGCAATGGCCAAGATAAAGTAAATGAGAGCAGGAATAACGGCACTTAAAAATGGTGGCCAAGCTCCAAGCAGGCCAGCATGTGAGAACAAGCTATTAAAGAGCTGGAAACTGATGCCCAGCATGATGCCGCCGAAGACTTTGTAGCCGATACCACCAGATCGTGTCTGTAGGTAGGCAAAGGGTAAAGCCAAAGCCAGCATCACCAAGATCGTGAATGGGTAAATGACTTTTTTCCAGAAAGAAATCGCGTAGCGTTGATAGTCTTGCTTGTTTTCTTGAAGGTGGTTGATGTAACTGAATAAATTGATGATCGATAATCGATCAGGCTTGATCAGTAAAGCGCCCAATAATTCAGGGCTGACATCCGTTTCAATGTCCAGCGAATCAGCACGTTTAATCGTGGTCGAGAAGCTTGGGTCTAAGCGATTGGATGAATTAATTTCAGTGAACCGTGTTTCAGTGACTTTATTCAAGCGCCAGACACCGTTACCAACAAACTGAACTGTTTCAGCCGTGCGACTCAATAGCAGGCGGTATTCGCCGTCAAACTCATACATCCGAAAACCACGAATGACTTCATTGGTTTCTAAAGAGCCTACGTTGATGTAGCGAATGCCTTTTTGGACTTGGCCTTTACCGTCGTCGCCTCTTAACTTATCTTTGATCCACGCGCCTGAGCGGAACTCCAAAACTTCTTTGCCTTGATTAAGAGCGCTGAGTCGTACATTCTTAGAGAAACCTTCACTCAAGGGACCCAAGACTTCGCTCATCAATAAGATCAAGAAAGCAATAGGTACTGCGACTTTCATCAAAGTGACTAAAGCTTTTTTTGTATCAAGACCCGCAATGCGCAAGATCGTGTATTCAGATTGCGCAGCCATATTGGCCATGACATAGATGCCAGCAATCAATCCTGCGATTGGCATGATTTCAACCAAGCGACTTGGAACCCTGAGAAGAACTGTGATGAATGCGAGCAATACCGTGTAGGTATTGGTGGTGTCACCCATCTCAGCAATGAAGTCAAAAAATATGAATAATGAAATCAAGGCAAACAAAATAAAAACAAAAGCCAAATAAATTTGTTTTGCCAAATAACGTTCGTAAACGAGCGGAAAGAGCTTATGCCACATAGTTATTGCGCCCCATTCTGTTTGGGGGAGCTTTTACTGAGCATCCATTTTTTATAGCGACCAAGCAATGTGATCGATCTATTTTGGCGATAAATAATCAACGTCAGACCAATCAATGCAATCACCACATGAAGCAACCACCAGCCAATGGAGAATGAAAGCTTGCCTGTGGTGACCCATGCTTGCATTAATTTGAGCAAATTAGAGTAAGTGAAGTAAAGCAACACAGCCATGATCAGAGCGGTGTATCGGCCTCTGCGTGGATCCATGTATGAGAGTGGAATGGCAATGATGGCAAAAACAAAGACCATCAAAGGTAAACCGATGCGCCAAAGAATTTCACCAAGGTGTGCTTTATTAAGATCCTGAATCAAAATCCAAGCAGGCAAAGTTCTTGGACCATTGATGATCGGGTCGACTACTTTGTCTTCAAGTTTGACGGTGTATTTATCAAATTCAGTGATTCTGAAATCGGTATTGCCAGGTGTTCCTTCGTAGCGTCTGCCAGTTTCTAGGATCAGTTGCTTTTCACCGGTCTGCAGATTTTGAATAAAGCCCTCTTTGGCCACGGCCACCAATTGGCGCTCTTTGCCAAAGTCAGTCACAAAAACATTTTTAATCACATCTGTTTCTGGATTCATGCTTTCGATAAAAAACACGCGGTTGTTACCAGAAGACTCTCGGAACTGGCCGGGCGCCAACATCGAAATGTCATCACGTTGCTGAAAGCGCTGTTTGATGGTGGCTGATTTTTCGCTGGCCCAAGGAGATGCAAAAATTGATAAAACAGCAATCGCTACAGCAATGGGTGCTGTGAAATTTAAGATGGGGCGCAGAATCTTCAACAAACTGATGCCGGCAGATTGCCAAATCACCATTTCTGAGTCTTTGTACCAACGAGTTAAGACCATCAAAATAGCCACAAACACCGAAGCGGTTAATAGGATTGGCAGGTAATTGATCATGCCAAGGCCAATTAAAACCAGTGCGTCTTTCGGGTTGGCGGTGCCGCTCGCGGCATTTCCCAAAACCCTGATCATTAAATTGGTTAAAACGAGCGTGACCAAAACCATGAACACCACACCTGTGGTGAAATTGAGTTCTTGTCGAAGGGCTCTTTTAAAGATCATGAAAAGCGAAGCTGGGCGATAATGGTTGTTATTAGAAACTACCCGTGAGCAAAGGTAAAGCAAAGGAAATCCACATGGAATGTAGCACGAAAATATTTGGAGAGGGCTCTTTAGGAATAAAGGCTCAAATGTCTGCTGTCACTGGTTGCTTGGTGTGGGCCTTTCCTGCCAGCAATATCAAGAATGCCAAGAAGTTGTCTGGTGGCTTAGCGGCTTTAAATGCGGCTACCCATGGGGCGATTGCAAGAGCACTTGAGAGTAAGGATCTTGATACAACATCTGGAAGCACTCTTTTGCTCAATGCCACAGACGCATGGGCCAAATTAGGTCTTAAAGCCGATAGATTGTTACTGATTTGTTGCGGTGAGGAGCAAAAGACCAAGCCAAAGCAGGGCGGTAACACTTGTTCTAAGTGGATTTCTGCTGGCCTAAAGTCTTTACTTGCCACCACAGCCAAGGATGCTGTTTGGGTGTTTGATGATTTTTCAGCCAAAGATGGTCTGACTCAGGTGCGTCTCTTGGTTCAATTGGCTCGTGAGCAGGTCTATAAATTTGGTGCGCGTCATCCTCAATTTAAAACCAAGCCCGTTGAGAAGTCTCCAACGCTGAAGAAATTAATCATTGCCAGCGATGCAAAAAATAACAAAGCTGTGATTGAGGCTGTTGCCGAAGGTCGCGCGATTGCCAATGGCATGGACCTAGCCAAAGATCTTGGTAACTTACCCCCGAATATTTGTAATCCAACCTATCTGGCCACAAGTGCTAAAAAATTAGGTAAAGAACATGGGTTGAAGGTTGAGGTATTGGGACGCAAAGAAATTGAAGCTTTGAAGATGGGCGCGTTTTTGGCGGTTACTCAAGGTGCAGTGACCCCACCTCAATTCATTGTGATTCGTCATCAAGGTGGTCGTGCCACTGATGCGCCGGTGGTGTTGGTCGGTAAGGGCATCACCTTTGATACGGGCGGTATTTCATTGAAGCCTGGTGAAGGCATGGATGATATGAAGTACGACATGTGTGGCGCTGCCTCAGTGATTGGCACGATGCGAGCAGTCGCTGAACTAAAGCTAAAGAAGAATGTGATCGGGGTGATTCCAACTTGCGAAAACATGCCTTCAGGTCAAGCCACTCGTCCAGGTGACATTGTCACCAGCATGTCTGGTCAAACCATTTAGATCTTAAATACTGATGCAGAAGGTCGCCTCATTTTGTGGGATGCATTGACCTATGTTGAAAGATTCAAACCCGCAGCTGTGATTGATATCGCAACCTTGACGGGTGCTTGTGTGATTGCGCTGGGTGCAGTTCATTCAGGTTTGTTCTCTGATGATGATGCCTTGGCTGAGAGTTTGCTCAGTGCTGGTCGCACATCACAAGACACGGTTTGGAGAATGCCTCTTGATAGTGCATATCAAGAACAACTCAAATCCAACTTTGCAGATATGGCCAATATTGGTGGACGTCCAGCGGGCAGTGTGACAGCAGCTTGTTTCTTGGCGAGATACACCGAGAAATATTCATGGGCTCATTTGGACATTGCTGGCACAGCTTGGAAGAGTGGTGCGGCCAAGGGCTCTACAGGTCGTCCAGTGCCTTTGTTGGTGAACTATCTTTTGACCAAATAAGTCATGGCCAGAATCGATTTCCACAGTCAAGTAAACAACAAGCCTCTGTACAGTTGTCGCTTGATCCGCAAGATCATGGCAAGCAAGCATGAAGACTTACCCATGAGAAATATTGTGGTGGTGGGGTCTTCTGCTTTTTTGAAAGAGCTTGATCAACAGCTTTGGTCTTTCAGTGCCACAGAGTTTTTGCCGCATGCTTGGGGTAAGGATGATGTTGCGAATGAAACACCGATTGTGTTTGTTGAAAGTTTTGAATCGCCTGAGTTAAATCACTTACCTCATGGCGATGTCTTGATCCATGTGGGCCAGAATTTGCCGGTATCAGTAGAAGCGCTTGCCGCAAGATTTCCGCGAATTGTTGAAATTGTTTCTACCGATGAAGCAGATCGTCAGGCAGGTCGCGAACGTTATAAGGCCTATCGAGATCAAGGTCATGAACTGCATAACTTTGATCAAACTGGGCAGTAAGCAAGTCTTGATTCATTATTTAACACCTGACACTTTAAGAAAATTCACATGGCTTTGATGCACCCACAGTTTGACCCAATTGCTATCAGTCTAGGGCCTGTTGCGGTTCATTGGTATGGCTTGATGTACTTATTGGCATTTGCTCAATTTTTACTCTTGGGCAAATTGCGCACTCAGCAAGCCCACTATCAACATCTTAGTTATAAGTACATTGAAGATCTTTTGTTCGCTGGTGTGATCGGCGTGATTTTGGGCGGTCGTTTGGGCTATGTGATTTTTTACATGCCTGCTCACTATTTAAGTCATCCATTGGATGCACTCAAAGTATGGGAAGGCGGTATGTCATTCCATGGTGGCTTCTTGGGTGTGCTTGTGGCGATGCTTTGGGCGGCTAAAAGAAATAAGCAAACATTCTTTGAAGTAACAGATTTAATTGCACCCTTGATTCCATTTGGCCTTGCATTTGGACGTTTGGGTAATTTCATCAATGGTGAATTGTGGGGAAGACCCACCGATGTATCGTGGGCCATGATTTTCCCGCAAGCGGGCGATATGTTGGCAAGGCACCCTTCACAACTTTATCAATTCTTTGGTGAAGGCATCATTTTGGGGGTTGTTCTTTGGTGGTATGCAAGCAAGGCTCGACCAATTGGTCAGGTATCTGGCTTATTCCTCTTAGGCTATGGCACCTTCAGATTTTTAGCGGAATTTGCCCGCGAACCTGACAGCTTCTTAGGGCTTTTGAGCTTGGGTCTATCGATGGGGCAGTGGTTATCTTTGCCAATGATCATTTTTGGTATTTACTTGTTAATACGCAAGACCAAATAAAGCCAGGTATCTAGGTAATTTCCCTTTTCAAGGGTATTTACCAATGTATTCAATAATGTATACAAAATATATTGAGTGCATGTCATTGAAAGTCGTTAAAACAGCCCTCTATATTGAAGTCACCGAGCAACTGCGTTCGATGATTGCGGGGGGTGTTTTGTCTCCAGGTACCTGGATCGACGAACAAAAATTAGCAGAGCAATTAGGCGTATCTAGAACTCCTTTCAGAGAAGCGATCAGAATTCTGGCTTCAGAGGGTTTGTTAAGAATAGAACCGCGCCGTGGTTGCTATGTGACCGAATTGACTGAAAAAGATTTGGATGAAATCTTTCCTTTGATGGCGATGCTTGAAGGAAGATGTGCATTTGAAGCAACATCCAAAGCAAATAAACAAGATTTGAATGCTTTAGAGGCTCTACATAAAAAGCTAAAAGCATATGCCGAGGACAAAGACATCGATCGCTACTATGCAACCAACAGAGAAATACATTTAGCGATTCAACATCTGGCTGGTAATGAGTGGTTAACTCAAATGGTTCATGATTTGAGAAGAATCCTGAATTTATCTCGTCATCGCAGTTTGCATCATCGCGGAAGAATTGAAGAATCTTGCAAAGAGCATTTGTCTATATTCGATGCTCTCAAAGCAAGAGATGCCAAGAAGGCTGAGATCTTGATGAAAGATCATATTCAAAATCAACGTGAAGCATTGAGACACATGAAGTTTGAGCAGAGGTTAACAGCATGATTTTGGATAAGATGCTCAGAGCCAGGCACATGACTAAAACCATCAGTGCCACGAAAAAATTGTTATCTGAACGTGGCGAATCAAACGCCGCGAGCATGGCGAGTGATTTGATCGAGAACTTTAAAACCCTGGATGATGAGCAAAAGTCTGAATATTTTGTGCATTTGGCAGAAAAATTAAATCCAAGTCCGGCTGATGTTTTGAGCGCGGCTGAGTTATATGCCAAAGATCCAAGCGCAGATAACTTTGTTTGGCTCATGAAAGTATCTGAGTCTCCAAGACAAGAACTGTTGCGTCGTTTGAATCGTGCTCCGGGTGGTACTCACACGATCATCAACATGCGTCAACAATTGCTTAAGCTGCTACCGAAAAAACCTGAGCTAAAAGCGGTTGACGCTGACATGCAACATTTGTTGAATTCTTGGTTTAATCCAGGCTTCTTGAAAATGCACCAAGTCGACTGGAAGTCGCCTGCGCATATTTTAGAAAAAATCATTCAACATGAAGCCGTTCATGAGATTGATGGTTGGGATGACTTGCGTCGTCGCTTACAACCAGATCGTCGTTGCTTTTCTTTCTTTCATCCTCAGTTACCGGATGAGCCATTGATCTTCGTTGAAGTGGCACTTTTGCCAGATATTCCAGAATCGATTGGGCCATTGGTGGATAAGAAATCTCCAGCATTGGAGAGTAATCAATATAAATGCGCTATCTTTTATTCAATCAGTAACTGCCAACCTGGCTTGCGCGGAGTTTCTATGGGGAACTTCTTGATCAAGCGAGTGGCTGAGAGTTTGAAGAAAGAGTTCCCTTCGCTGAAGACTTTTTGTACTTTATCGCCGATCCCAGGCTTGATGGAGTGGTTGGGCTCCCATGCGGACTTACCCCTAGATCATCTAAAGCCTGCTGTGCTTGAGAAGTACCAAGAGGCTATTAAAGTCTTTAATTTAAAAGACAAATCTTGGCATGATCGCTTACAAAACGGGTGGCATCCCGACCTTTCTTCCTTAAAGGAAAAAGAGGCCTTGATGGCTTTGTGCGCCATTTACTTGCTATATTACTCACCACGAAGAGGTGGTAATTCTGTGGCCAAGTTTCACCTTGGCAATGGCGCCAAATTGCACCGAATCAATTGGTCTGGAGACTTATCTAAAAAAGGTATCAAGCAGTCAGCAGGTTTGATGGTGAACTACCTTTATGACCTCGATAAGGTTGAGGATAACCATGAGCGATTTGTGAATGGTGAAGTGATTTATTCAAGAGCAGTTTCGCAGTTGGTGTGAGTTTCAATTAGATGTAATCAGTAACAGTAGTTTTAAATAGTTTAATTAGAGTACGAGGAGACAAAATGAAAAAATCAGTAAACGTAGTGGGTCGTTTGACCTCAGTAGTGGGTGCGGTAGCAGCAGTTGCTGCCGTGGGCTTGTCAATGGGCTCAACAGCTGTGATGGCTGATCCTAATTGGCCCAATAAGCCAGTCACAATCATCGTGCCGTTCCCGGCTGGTGGTGGTACTGATGCCTTCGCGCGTCCTCTAACAACCATGATGAATAAGCTGACAAGCAAGCAATTCATTTTGGATTACAAGGGTGGTGCGGGCGGTACTTTGGGCGCCGGTATTGCTGCTAAAGCAGCTCCTGATGGCTACACATTCTTCATGGGTGCGGTTCACCATGCGATTGCTCCATCTATGTACCCTAAGCTAGATTACGATATTGAAAAGAGCTTTGTGCCAGTGGCTTTGGTTGCAGCTCCTCCACAAATCATCGTGGCCAGCCCAAAATTGCCAGTGAATGATCTAAAAGGTTTGATTGATTACGCCAAAAAGAATCCTGGTAAGTTGAACTTCAGCAGTGCTGGTAATGGCACATCACACCATTTGGCTGGTGAGCAGTTCAAAGAAATGAGCAAGACATTTATCACGCACATTCCTTACCGTGGCGCAGGCCCAGCTTTGGTTGATTTGATGGCTGGTCAAGTAGACATCATGTTTGATGGTTTGGGTTCATCTGCTCAGCATATCAGAAGCGGCAAGATCAAAGCGATTGCAGTTGCTTCAAACAAGCGCAATCCTGCTTTCCCGAATGTCCCAACGGCTACAGAGGCAGGTTTGCCTGGTTATGAAGTCAGTAGCTGGTACGCTTTATGGGCACCAAAAGGCACACCACAACCAATCATCGACAAGATGACGGCTGAAGTAACTAAAGCGATGAACACATCTGAGCTAAAAACAATTTGGCTTAATAACGGTTCAGAAGTTCCTACTTTGACTGGTGATGCATTTGGTAAGTTCGTTAATTCTGAAATCAAGCGTTGGAACCAAGTTGTGAAAGCCTCTGGCGCCAAGATGTAATTAGTTTTTAACAATTTAAGTTGAGATTCAGATGAATTTATATCAGTTACTAGAATCCGGCTTTCCAAAAGATAAACCATCATGCGCGATTGAAACGCATGATGGTTTGTTTTATAGCTGGGATGATTTAGAAAAAGCCACATCAAAAATGGCCAACCTTTTGGCAAGCTTGCGCTTGCCTCAGGGATCCAGAGTTGCAGTTCAGGTTGAGAAATCTCCTGAAGCACTCTTTTTATATTTAGCTACATTAAAAGCAGGTTTGGTTTATTTGCCATTGAATACTGCATATCAAGCTGCAGAGATTGAGTACTTCATTGGTAATGCTGA
>JACCDP010915921.1_pt1 | contig 10428 bp, 11 predicted proteins | sample 7445841 | NCBI WGS metagenome assembly JACCDP01 (sample SAMN15323441, study PRJNA562643) | freshwater metagenome | isolation source: river surface water | place: USA:Blue River Watershed | collected 2017-08-17
GGGAGACGCATTCTCTAGCAATACCATACCAAGATCTTTCCATAATGAAATATACTTATTATTGAGGCTCAATACCTATCTTTTTGTTCCACAATCTGGGCAGAACTTTTCCATTCCTGGAAAATTGTATCCACACTCAGTACAAAACTGTGCAAGCTGTGCAGTACCACATTTCATGCAAAACTTAGCATCATTTGGCAAACAATAAAGACATTGTTTATTAAGACAGCTTTTCTGCAAAGTGCTAATGTTATTAGATTCTTCAACAGTAAAAACATTTGAAGATTCTGGCTTTAAAAATGGTTTAGATTTATCTTCTTTTATGTCGTCAAGTTCAGATATTAATCTAGACAACAGGTCTGGTTGCATTCCTCGAATAGCAACAGGCTCTGGTTCTGGATTTAAATGGCTATCAACAAGTTTTGAAAATTGTTCCGAATCCAATATGCTCATTTTAGGGTTGGCAGATATTTCTCCATTTTCATCTACCTCAATGTTCATATCAGCTGGTTGAAAGTCATCGTTTTCACTTAAAATTGTATGCCCAAACTGATTGACTCTATGTTTGGGCAGATCTTCACGATATGGGTTAGTAAAAGAGAACCTAAGGGATTTGATTTCTTCTTCAGACATTCTTACCTCTTTTTGGCTCCCTCCTTTTCTGATTTTTGATAGGAGAAGCCAACAACTTCAAAATCACCTAACTGAGACACAGCATCGCTGATAACCTTCATTAAATCACCTTTTGGGATTGATTGATCCGTTGGTGCTTTGATGTCGAGTTTAAAAGAGTGCTCTGCGTGTCCGTCATTAGATGGTACTTCATCAAAGTCAGGTTTTGCAAACTTCTGGACCATAGGACTGCCATACATCTCTGGCTCACTAAAAGTCATGTCATTGATACCATTCATCTCATCTTGAATCTGAGCGATTCTCCTAGCCATTTCAGGACTGTAGTTGCTTAATCTTTTTTGCATATGTCTTAACACTGTCTCCACGTTGTTCTTCATGTCAAACCCTCATTTATTTTCTGTTTTTCTACACCCAATGATAAAGGGAATTACTATAATTATGTAATTACTAAATTAATTGAATTAATTAATTGAATTAATTAAAATTTATATAATTCTTGTAAAATTCACCTTTAATTGTCTGTCACAATTAAGTGATAAAGCTCTAAAGCTTTAACCTGATCTACTTCAGAAGAAGAATTGATAATATCTCCTATACCCTTTCCTTTTGAAAGTTCATCAAAAGCATAAGACCAAATTGAAACTAATAATTCTTTTATTAATACACTTTCAGTTCTTTTGTATTCTAAATACTTGTTGTTAAACCATCCAACGAATACTACAAAATCATTTAGTAGATTAGTTATCTTTTCATCTTTGAAAACAGAACTTGCTTTTGGATTCCAAGAAGTAGAACAAGTTTTGACTGATAACCCTCCTGGATTATCACCTATTGATCCAATACAGTTATTTGAACAATCTGTTGAACTTGTATATGGTCCAGTGATTACACATCCAATTCCTCCAAGAATAATTGGAGGAGCACCTGGTTGTCCTACTACTGAATCACACCTGTTAATAGGAGAACCTGGATTACTTTCTTGTCCTGAACATTGAACACACCAGTATTCAACTGTGCTCGATGCGAGCATTATAGAAACAGAATATTTTTTTAAACTTTCGAAGTCATCTACACTGTAAGATGTAAAACTAAGTGCGTCATATTTTGGGTTTTTAACCTTTACTCTATTGAAATTTTTATCAACAACTACATATCCTTCATTGTCAAGAGGATCATCATTTTTTGATATCAATGAATAAACTTCCTCTAAGTTATTCACCGTCTCAAATTCAGGCTCAAAAACCTCTAATTTAGGTTCGTTTATGTCTTGTTCAAGCAAAGTATTGGAATCAACTATAGCAAGTAGTTTTATCAATGAATTTGGGTAAATAACTGTGTTTCTGTTCCAAGGGGTGCAAAGCTCAAAAGTGTAGTATTTGTACTCGTCAAGAAGACTGGTGAAATATTCCCATTGCATTCCATATTCCACTAGAGTATTTTTAAATACATCAATCCAATGTATTTCACTTTCACCCGAATTTGGAGAAAATACATTGCATTTTCCATCTGTTGAAAATCTTGTTCCTAATCTCCATTTATCCTTGTAATAATATAAGACTACTAAACATCCATCGTATTTGTGATATGCCTTAGCGTTATTCCAATCGAAACTTTCCAACTCAAAGTCTTTATGGTTATTATCTAAAAAACCGCCAATAGATTTCCCAACAACAAACCAGGTTTTTAGTTGAAGAAATAAAGCTCTTGCCTCTCTACCAATTTCTGTATCCATTGGTGTTAACGGAGTGTAATTGAAAACAACCACTTCCAGTTCATTATTTACAATCGAATCTATGTGATACTCTTGTTTCAAGTCAGTGAGTGTTTTTCCAGATCTTAGGTATTCTTGTATGGCTAACTGTTTCATTTTTCTATCACTAATATTTCTCTTCCAAAATCAGTACCTAGTAGCTCATATTCAATTTCAAGTAAATTAAATATCTCTAAGTTTTCTTTAGCTGTCAAAACCACTACTTTTCCTTCATTCAAGATTTTATTAATCAGATGTAACTTAATCTTTGTGTTTGATAAATCGTCAAAATGATCATAAACTACACAATCAAAAGTGCATGTTTGACCAGATATTGTTTTTAGACCAATCCAATCATTGTTTTGAATTTTATTTTCAAAATCCAAATTTCCAATACAAAGTAAGTTTTTAAATTTATTAATTTGTAAATAGTCTTCCAATAAGTTTTTATTTAAGGCTTCATAAGAATCGTCGCATTCTCGTTCAATTAAATATTGGTATTTTTGTTTAGTTTCCGGAGCATTTAGATGCAAACAAGCATTTTCTATTAGAGGTAACCATAAAAGTTGTTGATTGTATGAAAAGTCAAGAATATGATAGTTTTTTGACCGCAATAAGGCCAAATTTATTAAAGCTTGTTCTCTTGGCCACGATCCATTGTTAAAGCAAAGGTAAAACTGACTTTCTGGAAGCATTTTCTTGAGCTCGTCTTCAAGAATCATAAATGCTTTTTTGTTTCCAGTCATAAATCCACAATTCAAAACATCTTTATGATTTTTTTCTTCTTCGGTAAAATTTAACAGTGTCAAGCAATGTTCATCACCTTTATAAGCACTCCAATCAGAGCTTATAACTTCTCCCAAAGAGTATTTTTCTTCTTCGCAATCTCTACAAATTCCAATTTTGTCTTCAATAAAAGAATTATTCAAATCCTTTTCAACTATAATATCTACATCTGAAATAATAAAATATTCAGCATCAATATATTTAGAAACTGTATATGTAGAATCTTTTAAATCAACTGGAGATTTTATTTGGTAGTTTTTTGTTTGATTTGATTTGATAACAATAGCATCGAAGATTTTCGCAATTTTTCTTATAATGTATGATTCTTCCTCAATAACAATATAATTTACACAGTCTTTTAAATTTGAATTTTTTTGAAACGACTTTAAAAATGCATATAAATACTTGCTCATATTTCCACTTGCAAATACAACTGATGCATACTTTGATTTTCTTTTTTCAAAGTCTAGTTCTATGTAGGTGTTATTGAACGGTCCTATATGATGATTGATATTCTCTTTGGATATATTTGCATCAACCCATATCGAATGTGCAATATAATCGCCAAAGTTGAAACATCTTAGTTCAAGGACATTGGTTCCTGATATATCAACATTTATTGGTCTTATCTTGTCAAATTTCTTAACTTTTGAACTTATATATTTAAGTTCACCGTCGCAAATAACTTGAAACTCTACTAATGCATTATCAGAAGAAGAATCATTAACAGCAATATATGAGTGAAAAGAATTGTATTTTCGATTTAATTCAAATTTGACAATTGAACTAGCATGTGAACTGATACAATGATTATAATTTTGCCCATTGATTGAAGGAATGATTTGATAACCCATGCTTCCTTTCACACCAAGCTCTCCATAAGATAACATTGTTTCTTTTGGTGTAAGTTGCTCAAGGTACATTATATTAAATCCGCATTTCCATCAGAATAGTTTGGCTTCATTATATTTAAAGCTTCATAACTCTGATATTTATAAAAATCTAAGCCTTTAAAATATAAAACATTTCTTTTCTTATCATCATTATAAATATTTTCATTTTCTAAAGATCTAATACAGTCATGATCCTTAATAAAGAAATCATAATCTTCTAGTCTTGTAAAAATTCTCTCACTTAAAATTGCTCTGATTTTTGAACAGTTTTTTAAAGAAAGAATGTATTGTTTGTTTCTCTCAAGATATGAATGTTTAAATAGCCCCATATTAAGCCAACCCATATCTGTCATTGAAACATAATCCTTTTTGGGTTTATAGCTAGACAAAAAATTATTAAATTTTGGACCAGAAATGCAAGTATCATGAGAAGAAAACCAATAATCTGATTTATGGTTGCCTTCTAGTATTTCAATGAGTCCGGTGTGATCGAAGGAATTATGATCAACAAAAATAGTTTGGCAGTTTAAAAAGGTTGATTCATACCTTTCCTCATTACCACCAACAACTAGCAAAATATTTTTTGTGTTTAGATTATTTCTTGTAAGGCTGTTTATAAATGTAGTGGCTGTTTTTTGATAAGATTTTATATGAGATGAAATAACAATCTTAAAATTATCCACAATACCTTTTATTATACATTTCGTTTAATAGTGTGGATTTTTCTATAATCCAAGAGCCAGAAACAATGTATTTGTCTTTTATATTTGAGACAGATCTATAAATTATTTCTGATAAGCTATATGGTCTTTTTGCAAATATTCTTTTTATGCTAACTGGGTCAATACAAATAGCTTGAACATTGTAATTAATATTGAATACTTTGTACTTATTGAAATTTAAAAAATTATAATCTTCAACATCTTTCTGATAAAAGATGTTTTCAGCCATTTCATAGATTAAAGAAGTTTTATTTAAATCTGCAACGTCAATGTAATCTTCTCTCCAATTTTTAGTAACAATGTCTGGAATAAAATTCATTACTTGAGATATATACATTTCATTATTACCTAGAGTGTGGCAAAATATTGATAATGTATTTTTATTATGCAATTTAATAATATTTGATATCGACTTAGGAAAAATATAATTAATATTGTTGTCTATCAAAATTATTAAGTCATCTTTTTTTAATATCTTCTGAAATGCTGAAAACTTTTTAAATGAAAGGTAATGTATTTTTAATTTATGTTTCAGTCCTCTAACTTTGCTTTCATTAAAGATTACAATTTCTGTATTCTTTAAATTTTCAACCATATTTAAGATAAGTTTGGTTTGTTCAAAACTAGAGAACTGAACACAAATATAATTCATTATTGACCAGTGCCAAGGTTCCAAATATATCTAAAGAATCTTGATCTACCACCAGGGAGATTAAATTCAGGTACAACAATAGAGCTGATTCTTGGTAATCGTGCAAGAGGAAGCTTTTCAAGAAGTTTTTCAAAATCTTCCTTGTACATTTGAGTTGATTGTCTCAAATCATCAATAATCTTATTATCTGGATCTTCTAATAACAATCTTCTTTGTCTACCAGTTAAAGAAACAAGCAGCGATCTTAAAAGATAGTATGATGCTCCTATAACAATAGCTGGTTCGTAATAAAAAGGCGCTGAGGCTACATTAGGATATTTACTTGAACCTGGTTGTGAGTTTACTGCTTGAAGTGCCATGTTTAAAGCACTGTTCATATGTTGACTGGTAAACATTTTGATATTGTAAGAAGCCATAACTGTATCGTAGCTTTGAATAGAACATGGAGTGTCATCATCTTTTATGAAGTAGATGTTACCCATATAGTCTGTTTTATATTTTAAACCATCCGGATAACTTGTTGTTCCAGCTCCTGATCCAGCTAATGTTGTGTAAAGTGATGTGTTCTCAGATAAGAATTTCATTGCATCACTGTCACCTTCATTAGAGGCACCAGTAATTCTTACTTGAGGTCTTGGAGCATAATTCCAATGGGGGAAAGCAACAGAAGCTGAAGTCCTATTAGCGTTGAAAATTACTTCTTCATCATAGATAGGAATATTTAAAAGATGTTCAAGTTCGAATCTTAAACTTGATTTTGTTAATAACTCATCTCCTGAAATAGGCTGACTGGTAGCATAAGAAACTGTAAATCCTACACCTCCAATTTCTTCTATCTTGTAATAATAAGAAGGTTTGCCAGTCATGTCTACATATTCATTTTTTGGAAAGGTGACACTATCTATAAGGTTATATTCCCCATCAAATTGTTCACTTCTGTAAATATTGTAAACACTTATTCCCGTTGGAGTGATGCGCTCCCACTCAAGATAAATGCCTGCTGTACCAGCAGATCTATTGTAAAAAACAAGTTCGCTTTGTGTGTAAGATTGGCTAGTGAAATCCCCTGGCATATATCTGCTCCATAAAATTAAAGACAGTCGTATAGACTGTCTTTAATTATTTTAGTCTTGGTTAAATTTTCTATACCCTTCTTACCGAGCCCTTTTCATCTGAAGATTCACCATCAAATTCAAGGTCAATTTCTTCTGCAATAGCTGGGGTATCATCAAATCCAAAATCATTGTCTGGTCTTGCATATACTTCAGCATCACTTCCTGCTAAATAACCATCACGAGCAAAGTTTGACATCTTCACACTTGCAGTTGTTGTTTGGGAGGATCCATTATTTGGTGCTTGTGCAACGTATGCCTTTCCATTACGTGTAGAACCAGAAGTTACAGCATTGGTTTGAGCATTTACAAGCCTTCCTACAAGACCTGGATCTCTTTTAACTCTTTCAGCAAAATCTTCAACACTTAGCTCATCACCATTTAGCTCTGCTTGAGTTTGCGCTACTTCCAATGCTACTGCGTAAGAAAGAGGATCATTAGCATATCCAGCATTAGTAACTTCAGAATCTCTTTTGTAAGGTCTTTCAGCATCAATTACTTCTGCTTCCAAAGTTCTTCCATCTTCAGACTCTACAGTTTGCATTCTAGCGTTAGGGTTGTTTTTTGTAAGTTCTTTCTTTTCCTTAGCGAGTTGCTTTTCTTGCTTTTTGTCCCATTCTTCTTGAGAAATCTGTCTTAAATAGCCTTGGCGTAATGCATTTCTCAAATCTTTAGATGCCTTGATAACTTTAGGATCTTCCCAAGTTAAGTCAATGACTGCCAGTGGGTCAAATTGAAGACGAATATCACTAATCCAGTGATAGTTCATTGTGACATTTTGAACGATGAATGATTCTGGTTCTTCCATAATTAATTTTTCCTCGAAGTTGGTAATTGAGTTATACCGTCTAGCCCTTCTTTGCCAGTCCAAATTTCGTTAGATTTAGCCTCTCTAGTGTCTGCTGCGTAGGACTGTTTTCTCACTTGTTTCTGATCTTTCATAAAGTCAGCCATTTGCTTTCGCTTATTTGTAGTGCCAAATTTCTTTTCATTAGCTGTTAAACCAGTTTGAACAGAAAATGATGAGAAAATTCTTGTCGCATTAGCTTCAGATTTGCCACAAGGACAAGGTATTTGAGGCTGGTAATCTTGAATTGATAGATTGACGGTAAAGATACGCTCTTCACCTTCACACAAACATCTGTACTCATATCTTGGCATCTAAACAAAATCCTTAAAGGTATTTGTACAAAAAATATAAAAATCTATTTATAGGGAGAATTTTTTAAAATGTCCGAAACTGAACTTAAAGATGCTACCAAGACCCACAATATGTACTGTGTTAAGTGCAGAACTATGGTCACTATTACTGGTCCAAAAGTTGTGACTATGAAGAGTAACAGAAATGCATTGCAAGGTAAGTGTCCTCACTGCTCCACTTCAACTTACAAAATTTTTGCAAAAAACTAAATCATGAAATACAAATATGTGAAAATAGCCGCCGAAGATCCAATTACAGCTCCAATTATTGGTGCTGTATCTGAGGGCTCTTCAGAAGCCGCAGCGTTATCAAAAATCAAAGGCATTATTAGTGGTGACACTGGTAAAAATATGTTTGAGGATGCTGTTTCACATTTTAAAGAAAAGGCAAAACAAGAACAGTTTCAAGGGGCTGAAGATGCAGAAATCATGGGCAATGAGATTGAAGATCTCAAGAATGCCTATATGTCTTCAGGATTTAGCTCCAAAGAATTCGACTCATATTTTCCAGAATATTTCAAATTAGAAAACGCTGGTGGATTACAAAAAAATCCTAAAGTCTCTAATATTAGCATTGATAAAATTATCAGCATCATGAGGCAAGCTAAAGATGATGCTGCTGCTTCATCTCTTCCTCTTAGAAAAGTATTTGAAGCTACTTTGATGTTGTATTCAAAAACAAGGAATTTAGCTTTAGCCAAAGATGTTTTAAAAAGAGCAGTCAAACTTGAAAGTGAAGTACCAGGAGTTGGTATTTTAGATTCCTTATTCAGTGCGATGAGAGGAAATGTTTCTGAAACAAGTTTAATGATGGCACTGCTTGGCACTCCAGAGTTGATGAGAGAATATACAGAGATCATTGCCCAAGCTACTGGTCATAAACTTGCTCCTGTTGAATTAATTAAAAGAGATGCAGAAATTGCTAAAAACATTCTTGACAATGAAATCATTACTCATGGTTTAGCAAGAGGTGTTCAAAATGCTATTGAGTCTATTGCAATTAGACAACAAGCAGCTGCTGCTGAAAAAACTCTTACTACACTATTTAGAAATACCACATCATTAACTGGCTTTTTTAGAAACATTTACTACTATCTTTGGATGGGTGATAATGTCGCAACAGAAGCTTCAGCTGACTTAATTCCAGCTAATAGAGGCTTGAAAAATACTTTGTTTACAAAAAGCTCTAGTAACAAATATAGAGTTGTTACTGCTGCTCCATCTGTACCATTAACATCTACTCAAATGGAAACAGAGTTAAAAAGACAGTTTGATGCTTCTATGACTAATACTCAAAGAGTATTTAATAAAAACTATCAAGCAGATGCTGCTAGACTTATTGACACAATTGTCCGTTTAAATAATGCAAGAACTGGAAATAATATTCCAGCATTTAATTCTTTAAGACCAACTGCCAATTCTATATTAAATCAAAAGGGATTTAAAAATACTTACAACTCAGCTTTTATAGAATTAGCAGAGTCTTATTTATCATTACTGGATGTTAATCAACCCGTCACTAATGATGCAGTTCAACAAGCAGAAAATTTAAGTGCACCAGAAACTATTCAAGAATTAGCTCCTAACAAAGAACAAGGTGAAAAGTTTAATATTGCTAGGAAAAGATATGACGAGGCTAAGCAAACATACAACAATATAAAAAGCTCGATTTATGGCGAACCTGGCTCAAGCATGATAGCTGGTAATGCAAAAGAGCTTGGACAAACAAAGTTAGTTCCTTACAAATCTCCTGAGCAAGTCAAAGCTAAAATTTCTTCAGCACAAGAATCTATAAAGTCAGCTAGAGCTTATAACAAGATTGTTCAATCAGTTTTAACTGCATGGATTAGTACACCAGCAGCAAGTTTTTCTGGAAGATCACCAGAGCAAGTTGAAGCAATCAAAACTAGACTTAAGTTCAATATTCATCAGCTACAAATTGATGTTGAAAAGTTACAAGCTGATTCTTTTGAATTAAAATCTGAAGCCATAACTGTTGAACAAACTATGAAGCAAAGAAATGAACGCTTCATGGGTGGTGGTCAATTAGCTGCAGAATTAGCAGGATTGGCAGCATCTTCCAAGGGCACTGCATATGGTTTGGGTGCAGGAATTGGCGAGTTGAATAGGTTAATGGATAGCCAAATATCAACACAAGAAGATAAAATACAAAAACTTCAACAGGCTCTTTCAACAGCTTCGTCTCCTGAAGAAAGAATGGCTTTAGAAGGTCAACTCAAAAATTCAGAAATAGAAAAAGAGCTTTTAAAGAATAAATTATTTCAACAAACAAATGATGCATTACAAGGAAAATTTGATCCATCATTTTATACAGATGCCATGAGTAGTCCAGGAATTTCACGTTCATCAAACAGCAATAGTAAATATGTTTTAGCATCCAAGTTTATTAAAGAATCAGATGCTGTAATTGAAGATTATTATAATAACCTTTTTGAAGAATCAGAAGGCTCTCCAGAATATGGAACAGCTTTAGAACATCCAAAAGAAACAAGAAATACTCTTACTAAAGATATCCCAAAACACAAACACAATAAGTCTAGTAAATATAAGCTGAACTAGTACAAACGGTATAACAAAACCCATGGATAATAAAGATCCCTGGGTTAGTTATGACAAAGTCTCAACGAGTTCTGATGCCTTTGCCTATGTTCAAGAAATA